>FWPV01000111.1_pt1 | contig 287688 bp, 214 predicted proteins | sample 2228371 | NCBI WGS metagenome assembly FWPV01 (sample SAMEA103939776, study PRJEB20133) | metagenome
AGCATCTGCGCATACGACCAGATGCGGCTGCCGTGCAGAAAGCCCACCCCCAGCAGCATATCGCACATGGCGATGGCTGCTATGAAGGTCGAAAGGCTGTTATCCACCCCCGCCTGCCAGTCCTGGTCTGCCGCCACCACCGCCGCCGGTTCCCCCGCCGAGTACGATGACTACCGGCAGTCCGGAGCCGAAGCCGGAACCCGCGCCGGTGCCGGTGCCCGTGCCAGTACCTGTCCCCCCTCCCACTCCGCTCCCACCGGGAACGCCAGCCAGGGTTAGAGCCATTCCGCCGCCGCGTCCCGGACCGATGCCGCCCCCCGTCCCGCCTCCTCTTCCGCCGCCAACCCCTGGTCCCTCCCCCCAGCCACTGCCGGCGCCCACGCCGCTACCTGCGCCGGCGCCGCTCCCAGCCCCTGAGCCGAGGCCGCGACCGGGGCCGGCAGGGCCTCCACCAGAGCCCAGTGCACCAGGCCCTGCGCCCCCTGTTCCCAGAATGACCGGCGCGCCGGCCGCCAAAGTGCCGGGCCCACCGCCCTTCGGGCCGGGGGTAAAGCCGGGCACCCCTGCGGGGACCCCGGGTGTCATGGAGAAATCGCCAGGGTTGGTGCGGGCGAAGCCGGCGATGAGAGGGCCTGGCCCTGGGCCCGGTCCGTCCTCTGGCGGGCCGACCGTGGCTCGCACGGGGCCTCCGCCCTCGCCGTGCCCCGGGAGGCTCGCAACTGCTGACGCGGCACCGGGCAGGTTCACGGTCACGGCCGCAGGCTTTGCGGTCGCGGGGGCGTTCACAAGGCCGGTGCCGGGCGTCGCAGCCGTGGTCGCCCGCGGTCCGGCAGGGGGCATCGCAGCCGCCGCGCGTTCGGGCAGTTCGGGCCCGGAGGCCGCTGGGGCCGGGGCCTCGGCAGGTGCGCTCGGGGCCGTCGGCGCAGGCAGCGCCGCCACTGGCGGAAGCTCGGGCTTGCCCCGCGGGACGGCGGCCGGCGCGACCTCCTCGGGCTCCTCGTCGGGCACCGATGGTACCGGCGCCGTGGGCTCGGGTTGCGGCTCGGCGCGGGCGGGCTCATCAGGCACCGGGGTGGGCGCCTGGGCCACCATCTCGGGCGTAGCTTTGGTCTCGGGTGGATTGAGCTGCACGGACGGCCGCGACGACGCACTGGGCGGTTTCGCGGCGACTTGTTGCCGCGACGGCGCGAGCCGGCGCACCATCCGACGCGAGCGCACCGGGCGCGGTCGCCGGACCACCGGGCGCGGCTTCGGTTTGGGCTTGATCGTGGGTACGCGCTTCGGCTCAGGGCTGGGCAGGCGCGCAAACTTCACCCGCGCCACGACCCGCCGCACGGTGTCTTGCTTCAGGGCCCCGACGCGCCCAGTCACCGGAATGGCCACCAAGGCCAGGAGATGTACCCCGAAGGAGGCCAGGAACGTCCAACTGAGCCTGCGATGGACCATCATGGACCCTCAGATCCGGGTTGCGCGGTTCGGTCTCGTCCGCCAGAGCGTGCTACTGCCCTGCCTGGACGCGCGCCTGCAGGTCCGCCGCCAATGTGATCTCGGCCCCCAGCAGACAGGCCGCATCCATGGCGTCGGCCACATGGCGGTAGGGCACATCGGCGTCCGCCTTGATCACTACAGCCTTCAGAGACGTGGCCTGCAGCTTCGCAGCCAGCACGCCCGGCAGGTCCGGCTTCCGCACCGGGCTGCCGTCTACGTAAACACCCCCGTCGCGGGTCACGGTGAGTTCCACGTTCCTGGCGGGAAGCTGGTGGGCCGAGGCCGCCTTCGGGAGGTCAACGTTGAGGCCTGCTGATTGCGTGAGAAACGTTGCCGTCACCATGAAGATGATGAGCAGCACCAGGCAGACGTCCGTCAGGGGTGTGATGTTGATCTCGGCGAAGACTTGCTTGCGTTTGCGGACCTGTGGCATGGAGTGCACTCTCCAGAAGGCCAGTCCCCCGGTGCGCCAGGACCGCCCGGATGTCGCCGCAACAGTCGGTCGGCCACCGCCCGCGGCTCAAGAGACCTCCGCGCTGGCTGAGACCGTCGGAACCGCTTCCGGCTCCTTTGTGGAGCCCTCAAGCTGGGCGATAAGCTCCTCCGCCGAAAGCTGCGCCTGCGTGACGATGCTTTGCGCCCAGCCCATCAGGTGGTTGTAGGCCACCACACCGATGACCGCCACGAATAGCCCCGCGGCGGTCGCGATCAGGGCCTCGGCAATGCCCGCGGCGACCACTGCCCCGCCCGCGGCGCCGGCCAGGCCGATGTCGCGGAAGGCGCGCATGATCCCTAGCACCGTGCCGAAAAGCCCCACGAAGGGCGAAACGCTGCCGATGGTTGCGAGGACTGACAGGTAGCGCTCGAGATTGCTGGCCTCCTGGGTGAGGGCCCGCTCCAGCGCTTTGTGTCTCTGCTCAGGACCGCCCGGCGGAGCGGTTAGCGCCGCCAGCATGAGGCGGGCCAGGGGGCTGTCGGCTCCGGCGCACCGTTCCACTACCTCACCAACGTGTCCCTTGGAGATGAGCGCTGCCAGGGAGGGCTTCAACTCGGCGGTGCCGCGCCCGGCCCGGTACAGAGCCCAGATGCGCTCTACCGCGATTGCCACCGAGGCGATAGAGCACAGCAACAGCGGGTACATGGCGATGCCGCCCTGCTGAAAGTAGATCAGCAGTGTATGCCTCGGGCCGAACTCTTCCATCGGTCACCTCCAGGGAGACCGGTTCCCGGCACCTACTGCCCCAGCGCCTCCAGCCGTGCCTGGGCCTGTTGGACCCACTCGCTCTGCTGCGGGTAGTCTCGGACGACGACCTGGTAGCTCTTGATGGCGGCATCCTTGTTCTGGAGCTGCTCGTAGCACTGACCCGCCTCGTACTGCGCCCGGGCCGACCAGGCCGGCACGCCGTAGAGGATGCTGACCTTCAGGAACTCCTCGGCCGCCTTCTGGGTCTCGCCCTTGTCGCGCAGGACCATGGCCATTATGAACTGCGCTTCGGCGGCAGTGGCGCCCTGCGCCGTGGCCAGGGCCCTCGTCAGTGACTCCAGGGCCGGATCGAACTGCTTCTGCAGATGCTGCACGCGGCCCAGGCCCAGCCAGGCATCGGCCGCAGCGGGGCTGCCGGGGTACTTGTCCAGAACCTGGCGGAAGGCGCTTGCGGCCTGCTCAGTCTGCTTCTGGTCCAGGCAGGCGCGGCCCAGCAGGGCCAAAGCCAGGGGCGTGACCTCCGTCTCCCCGTACTCCTGCCGGAACGGCTCGAGGAGTGCCGCGGCCTGCGGGACCTCGCCTTTGACTACCAGCAGGCGTGCCGCCTGATAGCGGGCATCCGCAGTAACGGCGGGGCTGCTGGCCCTGGGCACCACAGCGACAAAGTGCGACAGGGCCTCGTCAGGCTTGTCCTGCCTGAGCAGCGCCCACGCCAGCTTGTACTCGGCCTCGTCGCCCAGATCACTGGCGGGATAGTCATTCAGGAGGCGCTGGTAAGCGGCCTGGGCGGCGGGGTAGTTCTCGGCCTCAAACAGCCGCTCGGCAATCGCCAGCAGACCTTCGGGTACACGGGCCGCCGCCGGTGACTGCGGGTACTTGCGGCTGACGGTCAGGAAGGCCTCTTCCGCGTCCGCTGCACCGGCCTCCAGCTTGGCCCAGGCCAGGCCGAGTTGCGCATACGGCGCCGCGCTACTTTCCGGGGCCACCTTCAGCACCTCGGCGTAAGTGGCCATGGCATCGGGGTATCGCTTGGCCTTGTAGAGGGCCTCGGCAACAGCGTTGAGGGCGTATCCCTTGGCCTCGGCAGTCGTCTCCGACTGTGTCAGTTCCTCGGCGAGCTGGCGAGCACGTTCCACATCGCCCTGGCGAGCGTAGAGGTCCACCAGACCGGCTCCCGCCAGCCCGGCGTACTCGGGCTGCCGGGGGTCTTGCAGCGCCTGTCGGTACAGCTCCTCGGCCTTTGTGGTGTTGCCCAGGCGGTCCTGGCAGGCGCCGCTGAGGTAGGCGATATCGCCCTGTTTGGCGGCCTCGGGGTGGTTAGTAACGATGAGATCCAGCATATTGAGGGCGGCCTGGAAACGCTCGGCCGTGAAGTGAGCGAAAGCCACATGGTACGCCAGTGGCGCCACCCAGGGCTGCTTGGGGTCCTGCTGGAGTAGCTTTTCAACTTCGCCCAGATTCGCCTCTGATTTGTCCTGCTGGTACCTGGCCCAGGCCAGGTTGGCCTGCGCCTGTTGCTGGGCCGCCGGGGTCCGGGCGGTGTCCATGGCACGCTGAAAGGCGGTGACAGCCTCGGCTGTCTTCCCGGCTGCCAGATGAAGCCTGCCGATATGAACGTAGCTGTCGGTGACGCGCGGGCTCTCCGGGTGCTCGGCCACAAGACGCTCGTGGGCGGCCAGCGCGCGGTCTGCGGCATCGGGTATCTGCTGGTAGGTGACTCCCAGCCAGTAGAGGGCCTCGTCCGCCCACTTGCTGTCCTTCTCCGCCGCTGCCTGTTCATAGAGCGGCGCGGCCTCGCTGTAGCGCCGCAGATGGAAGAGACAGTCGGCCGATCGGAGCCGGGCCTCGGCCGCCGGCTCACTGCCCGGGTAGCGGGCCATGACCTGCCCGAAGGCCGCCAGCGCCGCCTCATACTCCTTCTGCTCAAAGTGACACCAGGCGATGCCCGACTGGGCGTAAGCCGCGAACTTGCTGTCCGCGAACTTGTCGAGCACCTGCTGGAAAGCTGCCACCGCGGCGGGGTACTCCTTGCGAGTGCGGTAGGCGGTGCCGATCAGGTACTGGCTCTCGGCCGCCACAGGGCTGGTGGCGTGCTTCTCCAGCACCTGCTGCAGGTACTGCAGGGCTTTGTCGGTGTCGCTGGCCTGCAGGTAGGCCCAGCCCAGCGCGTAGCGGGCGTAGGCTGACTCCTGCTCGCTTAGCTGCTTGCCGAGCGCCTGTTCATAGGCCGCAATCGCCTCGGCATTGTTGCCCAGGTGGTAGTAGGACTCACCCAGCCAGTAGGCTGCGCGGCCTCCCTGGTCGCCCTGCGGGTACTTCTGCAGGTAGGACTTGTAGGCGCTGGCGGCCTTCTCGTACTGCTGGGACTGGAAGTAGGCGTCGCCCAGCCAGACCCAGCCGGGCTCGGCTTCCGCGCTGTCCGGATACTTCTGGGTTAGCTGCTCGAAGTACGGCGCCGCCTCGCCGTGCTTGCCGGTGCGGAACAGGCACTCGCCGGCCCTGAACAGCGCCAGGGACATGTTGGCATGCGTCGGGTAGGCTTTGACAAAGGCCGCGAACTTCTCCGCCGCCAGACCGTAGTTCTCCTGGCGATAGAGGCCCTGGGCGAAGGCGAAATCCTTCTCCGCCTGGTCGACGACCTGGGCCCAGGCGGTCCCGGCCAGGACCGGTAGCATGAGCGTGGCCAGGATCAGCGCTATTTCTTGTCGGCCTTGTCCCGTTGCTCTCTTCATCGGTCGTAAGTCTCCTCGTCACACGAACATGGCACGGTGCCATTGGCAGTGGCGGTCACCCGCGGGGTCTGGTGCCCACCAGGGGCCCCCGGGATCAGCCGCCAGTCTTTGCGGGCGGCGGTGGCCGCCAGGCCGGTGGGCTGTCCATGACCGGCCCACTGCCGACCTCGCGCACGCCCGAGCCGTCAGCATTCATGACATACAGCCGGGTCTCCCCGCTGCGGTCCGACAGGAAGGCGATGGCTCGCCCATCCGGTGACCAACGGGGAGCCCAGTCATTGGCAGAATGATTGCTCAGGTTCGCCTTGCCCCCGGTCGCCAGATCGGCGACCACGACCTCCCGGTTGCCCTGGGGGGAGGAAGCGTAGACAACCTTCTTCCCATCGGGCGACCAGTCGCCCTCCTCGTTCCAGACCTGGTTCTGGCTGAGATTCCACAGCCGTGCCATGGCTAGCTCGGCCACATACAGGTTGATGTTGCCATCCCGGTGGCTACGGAAGAGAAGCATCCGACCATCGGGGGAGAACCTGGGGTCCCCATCCCACGCCTCGTGCCGCGTGACGTTTGCTGTCCCCGATCCATCCGCCCGACAGACCATGATCTCCTGATTCTGATCGCGGTCGGTGAGGAAGGCGATCAGGTCGCCCGCAGGCGACCACTGTGGCAGGCTGTCCCAGGCCGGACTGCGACTGATGGCGGTGACACCGCTGCCGTCCCGGTTGCAGGCGAATACCTCCGAGTCATCCACCCGGTCGCTGGCGAAGGCGAGGCGGGTGCCATCGGGAGCCCAGCAGGGGTAGCAGTCGGCTGCAGGGTTCCGAGTGATGTTCTTTTGCCCGGAGCCGTCGGCGACCATGAGGTAGATCTCCTGGTTGCCGTCGCGGTCGGAGGTGAAGGCGAGGGCCTTGCCGTCGGGCGCCCAGACCGGCTCCAGGTCATCGCCGGGGGCCTGTGTCAGGCGCTTCAGGCCTGTCCCATCGGCGTTGACTACGTAGACCTCCGCATTTCCGTCGCGGTCGGTCACAAACGCCAGTTGGCCCACAGGTTGCTGCGCGACCGTCAACGTGACCCCCAGTGCCGTCAGGGCCAACAGGATGCTGAGTGCCGGAATGGTTTTCAGCATAGCCAGACACCACAGAGCAGACCTGGGTGCGCCACGTATGCTTTGAGTTCCGTAGGGGCAGCAGAAGGTTCCGAGGAAACGGAACCGAGCAGGGCTGTGAGGGCAGATCGGGCCGTGGCGACTTGCAGGTCTATGGACAGCCGGGCACTCCGGAGGTTTCTGGTTCCATGCCAGACAGGAGAACGGCTCCTCCGCGCTGAACCGTAAAGACACGGATGGAGGGCAGTGACCATGCAATGGCCTTATGAGTTCCCGGGAGCCTATTGGTTGGATGCGCAGGAGGAAGAGGCGGTCCTGGACGTCCTGCGGACCGGCTCCCTGTTTCGCTACTACGGTCTCGGGTCGCCAAAATATGTGGATGCGCTGGAGGCGGCTGCCTGCGAGTACTACGGTGTCCGGCACGCCTTAGCTGTCAACAGCGGGACCGGCGCATTGACGGTTAGCCTGGCCGCCCTGGACATCGGCCCAGGCTGTGAAGTCATCGTTCCCGCTTTCCTGTGGGTCGCCACGGTCGGTGCCGTGGTGCAGGCCAACGCCATCCCCGTGCTGTGCGAGGTGGACGACTCGCTGACCTTGGACCCCGCGGACCTGGAGCGCAAGATCACGCCGCGCACCAGACTCATCCTGCCGATCCACATGGCCGGGGCGCCGTGCGACATGGCCGCCATCATCGCAGTGGCGGAGCGCCACGGGCTGCCGGTGCTAGAGGACTGTGCTCAGTGCAATGGCGGGGAGTTTCGCGGGCGCAAGGTCGGCACGTTTGGTGCCATGGGCATCTTCAGCCTGCAGCTCAACAAGAACATGACCAGCGGCGAAGGCGGCCTCATCTTGACCAATGACGAACGACTCTACCAGCGCGCCTTCTCCGCCCACGACATGGGTGTCATCCGTGTCGGCGGCCGGCTGGCCCTGCCGGAACCGGAGGCCGTGATGTGGGGCCAGGGCCGACGCATGACCGAGCTGGCCGGGGCCGTGGCCTCGGTACAGATCAGGAAGCTGCCGCACATCCTGCAACACTTGCGGGCCTCCAAACGACGCATCAAGGAACTCATCGGGGATGTCCCGGGCCTGACCTTCCGGCGTCTCCATGACCCAGACGGCGATACGGCGCCGTTCCTGATCATTCTGCTGCCCGATGCTGACACGGCGATTCGTGCCACCGACCGTCTCCGGGCCGCGGGCATGCACAATGTGACCCGCCTGGCGGAGTATGGCCAGCACATCTACTACAACATCCCGCCGCTCGTTGGGAAGGTGGGACTGTCCTCGGCGGGCAACCCGTGGACACTGCCGGCCAACGCGGGTAGCCAGTACACCTATGACAAGGGCGCATGTCCGCAGAGTGACGCCCTCTTCGCCCGGTCTGTCCTGATCCCCATCCCGTCTCGGCTCAGTCCTGAGCAGGAGGAATGGGCTGCCCAGACCATCCGCGCGGCGGTGGCATAGACCACCGGCTGCCCCAGGAGGAGTGCTGATGTCCACCCAAACATGGGCCGTTGCGTTGTTCTTGCTGCTGGTCTTGTCCGGCCAGACCATGGGAGCGCCGGGGCGATGGCGCAACAGCTTGGCTCCCCGCGGGAAACCGGGACCGGAGTTGACCCTCGCTCAGCGAGGTGAGACGGACTACGTGATTGTGATCCCCGCGGCGCCCACCACCCAGGATCAGAAGGCGGCCGAGGACCTGGCCCACTGGCTGAGTCAGATCACCGGCGCCGAGTTCCCCACGGTCTCCGATGCCGAGGCTCCCCGTGCGACCGAGATCAGTGTGGGCCGCACCGCCCGCCTGCCTGCTGGTCTGGCAGCCCTGGACCTGGGCAACGAGGGCTACGCGGTTGGCGTGACCGACAAGCGCCTGTTTCTGGTCGGCGGCAAGCAGCGCGGGGCCATCAATGCCGTCTATGCCTTCCTGGAGGAGGACCTGGGCTGCCGCTGGTATGACCGCTGGTCCAGCCGTCTGCCCAACGAACGCACCTTGCGCGTGGCGCCGGTGCCCCGATCCTATGTGCCAGTGCTGTTCATCCGTGACCCCTTCTACTACGACGCCTTCGATGGTACCTGGTCCCTGCGCAACCGCACCAACGCTCCCGACGCCCGCGTGCCCGAGGAGTGGGGCGGTCACGTGGACTACGACGGCTTGTTCGTGCACACCTACAACACCCTGGTGCCACCGGGTCAGTACTGGCAGGAGCATCCCGAGTACTACATGCAGACCCCGGAGGGCAACCGTAGCCCCCAGCAGCTCTGCCAGACCCATCCTGACGTGTTGCGCATCGCCACCGAGAACCTGCTGGCCATCCTGGAGAAGCACCCGGAGACCGAGATCGTGGAGGTCTCGCCTAACGATGGCGGGCAGCACTGCCACTGCCCAAACTGCAAGGCCATAGACGACGCCAATGGCAGCCCTTCGGGGTCCCTGATCACCTTCGTCAACGCGATCGCCGAAGCCGTGGAAAAGGTGCGTCCCGAGGTCATGGTTTCGACCCTGGCCTATCTGGACACGGTGGACGCCCCGAAGCTGGTGCGGCCCCGCCACAATGTGGTGGTCCGGCTCTGCAATGACCTGCACTCCTGGCGCTACCCCTTCACGTGCTTCACTGACGACACCGGTCCGGAGAGCAAGCGTTACCGCGAGGCGATTATCGGCTGGGCGAAAATCGGCGCGAATCTGACCATCTGGGACTACTTCGTCAACTTCAGCCACTACTCGGGTCCCATGCCCAACATGGACGTGCTGCAGCCGACGGTGGACTTCTATCTGGCCCACAACGTCAAGGGTATCATGATGCAGGCCGCCTATCAGGGCTTTGGCGGCGAATTCGCCCCGCTGCGCTCCTGGGTCATGGCCAAGCTGCTATGGGACCCGTCCCTGAAGGTGCCAGACCTGGTGGATGACTTCATCTACGGCTACTACGGGCTGGCGGCCGATGACGTGAAGGCCTACTGGGACCTGTGCTACGCCAACAAGGCCAAGCATATGGACACCATGGAAAAGCCCGAGGGCGGTATCCGCTACCCGATGACCGCGCCCTTCCTCTCCAGGGAGTTCGTTACCGAGGGGACGCGCCTGCTGGACCATGCCCGACAGCTCTGCCGCAATGAGCGCGAGCAGCGGCGCCTGGATCTGGTCCTGCTGCCATTGCTCTACGTCAAGCTCATGCAGGGCCCCGAAGTGTGGGGCGCGGAGTACCGGGCGGTGCTGGATCAGTTCGAGGCCATCGCGCGGCGTGAGCAAGTCAAGTACCTGCGCGAGGGTGGGCCGGACCTGGAGGAGAAGCTGGCGGGCTGGCGGGCGGCGCTGGAGGGGAAGTAAGACCGGTACGCCAGGGCCTCACCCCCGCCGCCTCTCCACCCAGTGGAGAGGGGTGATGGTGGCTGGGCGAGACCGGCGTCGGTACCCCTCTCCACTCCACGGAGAGGGGCAGGGGGTGTGGTGAAGATATGACCAATCGTCCCGGATGGGCACTGCCTGCTTTGCCCCTCAGCCCCAGGGTGGGCGTAATAGGCCTGTCCAGTCCGCTGGAAGTCGGGGCCGACGCCGCGCCACGGCTGGCGGCGCAGGCTGGGGCATGGCTGCAGGCCTGTGGGATGGAGACCGTCGTCGCGGGCGCCTTTGCTGACGCCAACGATGCGGTCCGGGCCGGTCGGCAGTTCGTCGAGCAGCATGTGGACGCCGTTCTCGGCGTCGTGGCTAGCTGGTACGAGGACTACCTGGTCCTTGATCTGCTGGAGGAGTGTCCGGTCCCGGTCTTCCTGTGGTCCACGGTGGGCATGGAGACTGGCGCCCTCTGCGGCACCCAACAGCTCACTTGCTTTCTGAAGCAATTGGAGCGGCCCTTCGGCTGTGCCTTCGGGGACCTTGACGACGAGGCCTGTCGAGCGCGCGCCCTGGCCTACCTGCGAGGCGCCGCCCTGCATCGCCGTCTGCGTCGCTCGCGCATCGGCCTGGGGGGGCAACGCATTGGCGGCATGACCCACACCTCGCCCAACGAGTTCATGCTCAAACGGGCCATCGGGGCCCGGGTCGTGCCCCTGGAAGTGCCGAAGCTCCTGGCGCGCGCCAGTGAGTTCAGTGTCCACGAGACGCGGCCGCTGTGGGAGGAGATTACCGGAGCCGCGACCGAGTGCCTGGTGCCCGAGGCCGATGGGCTGGACTCGATGGGGGTCTACCTCGCCCTGACGGAGGCTGTCCAACGGGAGCAGCTCGACGCTCTGACCATCGGCTGCTACCCCCACCTCATGGGCCGAGTGTGCCTCGCGGCGTCTATCCTGGCTGACAAGGGCATCCCCATGGCCTGCGAAGGCGATGTGAACGGGGCTGTCGGACAGCTCATCCTGCAGCTCCTCACGGACCACCCGACACACCACACCGACTGGCTCAACCCGCTGGAGGACGGCACCGTTATCTTCACCCATTGCGGATCGGGGTCATTCCAGTTGGCGGAAAAGCAGGCGGACATCCGGCTGGCGGATGTCCGCCTCATGGGCCAGGGCGTCTGTGCGCTCTTTCCGGCCAGGCCAGGACCCGTGACACTGGTCAGCCTCATCGGCACCCCGGACGGCTACCAGTGTGCCCTCCTGGAGGGCGAGGCCCTGCCGGCGCCGATGGTCTTTCCCGGCAACCCGGTGCGGGTGCAGTTCCGTCAGCCGACCGCCGACCTCATAGACTGGATCCACGCGGCGGGCATCGGCCACCACTGGATGATCGGCTATGGACACGTGGCGGCCGAGATCCGGGCGTGGGCCGCATGTGCGGGGAAGAGCCTCACGCTGGTTGAGCCCGGGTAGTTCTCTGCGGGACCGCAGCGCGCCCGACCGACGGGACTTCGTGGGATAGTACGGGACTGGGTCCTTCACCCCCGCTAAGCCACCAGCTCGCGTTCAGCGGCCGCGTAGATGCGCGCCAGCTCCTGGCGCTTCGCCGGGTCCAGCTCATAAGCGGGCTCCGCGGCGATGCGCTCCAGCGCCTCCTCCCGCAGTCGGTCCTTCAGGTTGCGATGGTGCAGCATCCAGGACCGCAGCTTCTCGGCCGGGCGGCGCTTCGAGACAGGCATCAGGTGGCGCACCTTGGCGGCGGTGTCGGGATGCGAGTAGAACTCCGCCTGACCCTCCGCCACCTCCCGGATCAGCTCGTACAGCCCCTCGGTGTCCATCAGGTCCGGGTGCGGGTAGAAGCCACCAACCAGCTCCCGGATGTATTCGAAGATCTCCACATCCAGCAGGAGCTGCACTCCGCTGAACAGGTCGTCTACCGCCAGATTGCCTGCCCCGCCGAAAGTGCGTGCACCCTGCAGGGCGGCCGTCAGACCCGTGGCCATCTTCTCCAGGCCGGAGCGCGCATCTACGGCGCAGGAACTGGTGCACATGAAGGCGTACGTGGGCCGGTATTCGTCGGGGCTCAGGCCGCAGAGCGCCGGCAGTGCCCGCTCGTTGAGGAACTGATACAGGTGCATACGCGGCGAGCCCCACGACCAGCCCATGGTCTGTAGGTCCACTGGCATCCCGGCCAACAGCCGCGGCGCCATCTCGATCTCCGGGTCAAAGAGCTGGAACAGCACATGGGTTCCGAAGGACTGCGCCAGATAGGTTGCCACCGACCCCGTCGCCGACAGGGGGCGGTTGATACCGATCATCGCGTAGTCGCAGATGCTGTACCAGGCGATCTGGTCACGGTTCCTCTCCCAGACGGGGTACCAGCGCAGGAAGACATCCAGATCGTGGGGTGACACCGTCATGCAGTGCGGAATGTTGACATTGATCACGAAGGGCTGCCCCATCACCCGGTGCATCTCAAACAGGTAGGGCGTCTGCCGGATGTCCAGGTAGTCAAAGGGCCGGATGCGGTCACTCTCCTCCCAGCAGATGCGGAAGGTCGCCAGCGAACGCATGAGCGGGGGCACATCCTGTGGACAGCACGGGTAGCTGCCGCCCATGCCCAGCGAGTGCACCAGGCGGATGAGTTCGCGCAGGTCCTGGCAGGTGGCCTCGCGGACCGTATCGCTCTCGATGTCCACCACGGCGATCGAAAACCCATCGCACGCGATGGACCATTCTGGTGCCGCCTGCGACTGGCGCTGCAGGAGGCGCTCGCGGTTGCGTTGAATGAAGGCGTCGAAATGCTGGTCGGTGAGCTGGCGGCTCAGGCGGACCCGGTCGCCGCACACCCGGACTCCAGCCTGGCCGCGGATCGCGTCCACAAACCCTTCGTGCGGCACACGCAGGCCAACGTCCGCCAGCAGCCGTTGGCCGATGTCGCGACAGACGGCCATCAGGTCGGGGGACCAGTCAACCGCGTACTCGGGGTAGTGATAGCGCACTTGGGGGCCTCCGCCACGGGCTGGGTGGGGCCTGACCTTCGCCACCGCCAAGGTTTGGCCCTGCGCCGGGCATCTTGCCCCTTCCCGACGACGGCCTTAGTTGTTATGCTAACAGCGTGCCCGGCAGGATTGCCGGGCCTGTGTCTGCGCCACTGAACTGGCCTGCGGTTGTGCTCGCGCCGACGCATCGTCACCCTGGGTCTGGAGACCATGCAGGAACCGACTGCTCCTGGCGCTCGGGGCGTTACGGCCCGGGCGCTCATCATCGCCTGTCTGCTGCTACCCTTCAACGCCTACTGGGTCATCCAGATGGAGGTCGTCCGCTACCAGGGCCACCCCACGACGGTCTCCCTGCTCTATAACTCCATCTTCATCCTGCTGGTCCTGGTATTGGGCAGTGCCCTGACCCGCCGCTTCGCCCCACGCTTTGCACTGCACCGCAACGAGATGCTGGTCATCTACCTGATGGTCACCATCGCCTCCGTGCTGGCGGGCCATGATATGGTGCAGGTGGTGGCTCCGCAGGTCATCATGCCCTACTGGCTGGCGACGGCGGAGAACAAGTGGGAGCAGCTCTTCTTTGACTTCCTCCCCCGCCACCTGACCATCCGCGATCCGCGCATCTACACGCCCGCTTTCCTGGGCTACAGCACGCTGTACACCAGGGAACGCCTCCTGGCGTGGCTACCCCCGGCCATGAGCTGGGCCATGTTCCTGGCCGTCCTCAGCACCATGATGCTGTCCATCAACGCCATCCTGCGGCGCCGCTGGATGGACCTGGAGAAGCTCAACTACCCGCTGACACACCTGCCCCTGGAGCTCAGCGAGCCGCGACTGCCGCTGTTGCGTAACAAGCTCATGTGGGCAGGATTCGCGCTGGCCGGAGCTGTGGACCTGGTCAATGGCTTCCACGAGATCTGGCCGGTCTGGCCGCTGATCAAGGTGCGCGTGGTGCACTATGACGCTTACATGGGCGGCCTATTCCAGGGCTTCCCCTGGCGCGCGCTGGCAGGCACCCGCATCTCCTTCTACCCGTTTGCCATTGGCCTTGGCATGCTCCTGCCCCTGGATTTGGCCTTCTCGTCGTGGTTCTTTTACATCTTCTGGAAAGGCCAACGTCTGGTCTCGCTGTTGCTGGGACTGGAGCGTATCCCGGGCTTCCCCTACGTCGAGGAGCAGTCCTCGGCCGCCTACCTGGGTTTGACGGCGTTTGCGCTGTGGATGGCGCGCCACTACCTGCGCGACATCTGGCTCAGCCTGCGACGGCAGGCTCCGCGTACTGACAGCGGGGAACCCATGAGCTACCCCGTGGCGCTGTGGGTATTGGCGGCCGGTGTGGCCTTCCTGGGGCTGTTCTCCCGTGGCCTGGGCATGTGGCCGTGGCTGGCCATCGTGTTCTTCGGGCTTTACTTTGCCATCTCGATCGCGGTGACGCGCGTCCGGGCAGAGCTGGGTCCCCCGGCGCATGACCTCCATCGCGGCGGCCCCGACCTCATCCTGACCAACATCTTCGGCACCGACCGGAGCGTCTTCGACCCCCAGCAGCTTACTGCGATGAAGCTCTGCTACTGGTTCAACCGGGCTTATCGCTCACACCCCATGCCTATCCAACTGGAGGCCTTCAAGATTGCTCAGGTGGCCGGCATCGGCCAGGCCTCGATGGCCATAGCCCTCACGGTAGCCACCTTCCTGGGCGTCATCTCTGCCTGGTGGGCGCAGGTGCACCTGTTTTACGTCTACGGCATTGCCGCCAAGACCAGCTTCGCCACCACCACCTTCGGCCGCGAGCCGTTCCAGGAGCTGGCAAGCTGGCTGCAGGCGCCGTTCCCGGTGCGCTGGCCGCGCATCGGTGCCTACGCCGTCGGCTTCCTGTTCACGCTGCTGCTCATGTTCCTGCGCGTGAACTTCATCTGGTGGCCCTTCCACCCGGTGGGCTACGCGATCTCCAGCAGTTGGTCCATGAATTGCCTGTGGCTGCCGATCCTCATCGCCTGGCTCATCAAGGCCGTCATCCTGCGGTATGCCGGCTACAAGGCCTTCCAGGAGGCCATCCCCTTTGCCCTGGGCCTGGTGCTGGGCGAGTTCACCATTGGCAGCGTCTGGACCATCATCGGCATCGTCTTGCAGATCAACACCTACAGCTTCTGGGTCTGAGACCCCGGGAAGAGGCCCATGCGCCAGTGGACCGACGAGACGACAGGACGCGTCATACGCCAGCTCACCGACCTGCCGCACGGTGCGCGGGTAGGTTATTTCCGCCATCCCAAGCATGTGCCCGGCGGGCTTGTGTTCGCTCTGGGGCAGCATGAGACCGGCAATGTGCTTCTCATTGAGCCGGAGAGCGGCGAAGTGCGCTACCTGCCGCTGCAGGTGGATCACTGGCTGAAGCTGCGAGAGACCGATGGGCGCATGTGGTACGTGGGGCCCGAACGGGAGGTGTGGGCGGTGGACCTCCCCGACGGGCAGCCGGAGCCTGTGGGCCGCGTGCCGGTCGAGGTGCCGGGGCGCCTGGAGGACATCACTTGCGACGGCCGTGTGGTGCTGCTCAATGACAGCCAGGTCATCGGCGAGCCGGTGGCGCTGCCGGTGACTCGCGACCATGAGGCGCTGTGGCGCTGGCTAAAGCGGCCCCGCCGGGGGAAGCTCTGGGCCTATGACCTGGCCGCCGGGACGACCACGCTGCTGGCTGAGCGCGAGAGCCTCGGCTTCCAGCACGTGGATGCCTCACCGGTTGATCCCACTCTGGTGCGCTTCGTCCAGGACATGATCGAGTTCGCCGGTCAGCGGATGTGGACTGTGCGCACCGACGGTTCCGGTGAGGCGCCGCTGCGGGTCCAGGAACCGGGGGAGATGATCACCCACGAGTGGTGGTGGCCGGGCGGCGAACTGGTCGGCTACACCTACATGGATCGACGTGGCGACCCGACCCTGCACGCCCTGCCCTGGGGCGAATACGCGCCCATGACCACCGAGGTGGGCATCTGCGACCTGGCTGGAAACGAGGTCTACCGCTCCGGGCCGCTCAACCACTGGCACTCGCATCTGTACTGCTCGCGGGATGGCCGGTGGATCTGCGGCGAGGGCACCGACGGGCACGAGCTGGTCTATGTCGCGCCGCTGGACTGGGACCAGCCGCTGCGCATGGTGCCGCTGGCGACCATCCACACACCGTACCTGCCTACCCGCGGGCAGGACGTCAACTCGGACTTCAGCCATGACGCCCGCTGGCTGCTGTACAACGATACCATTGGCGGCCAGATGCAGGTCTGTGTAGTTCAGGTCGATTGACCTGGCCCAGTTCAGCGGGCCAGTAGCTCCAGGATGCGAGCCTTGATGCGCTCGGCACGGGGGCGGCGGCAGCTCTGGCAGTTGGGCGCCAGGTCCGCTCGCAGTGCGGTCATGCCCTGCCTGGGGCCCGGCTCGGTCACTATCTCGATGTGCACATCGCGCGCCCAGTACGCACGCGGGTCGCCGATGTCGACGGCAGCGAGGGCATCCCAAACACTGCAGCCGGTCGGCGAGATCTGCCGGTGCAGGTAGTCCAACAAGTCCGCCGCCAGTTCCCCTTCCGGAGTCCCGGTGGCCCGCCAGGCTGTTGCATCGTCGGGGTAGAAGACCACCTTGTCGGTGACATCGAGAGGCATGAATCGCGCCGGAACTCCTGACGCCAGCACCTCCTGCGCGGCCACCGGGTCAACCCAGATGTTCCACTCAGCGACCTGGTTGTCAATCGCGGGCCACTCGCGGCCCACGTTGCCCTCTGTCCACACTGCCCCGCCCATCACTTCGACTAGCCGGATCTTGCGGGCGATGGATGGACTGAGGCGGAGGGCTTCCGCCACATTCGTCAGCGGCCCCGTTGCCACGATGATCACTGGCTGCGGCGATCTGCGGATGGTCTCCACGATCAGGCGCGCTGCAGGTAGCCGTGACGGTTCGGCAGCCCTGGATGGCAGGTCTACGCCCCAGAACCGGTCGGTGTCCCCCCGCCAGGCCTCGGGAAAAGCATTCGTCCCCTCCACAGGCGTCAGACGACCTGCCGCCACGGGAATGCCACCGCGGCCCACGCGGGCCAGCATGCGAGCCGCCAGCGGGGCGAAGACATCGGGGTGAGCCAGACCCTGGCAGATCGTAACGGCCTTGACCTGGAACTGCGGGTCTTGCAGCAGGCACAGAAGACCAATCATCCCGTCAGCGCTGCCATCGTCGTCCACGATTACAGGCGTTGGAGCGGGCGATTGGCAGAAACCCATGGCCACTGCAACCAGGAAGAGCAGGACAGCGGCCAGGGCCGTGCGACAGGACAGGGCACGACCGCGCAGGCTTGGCATAATGGTCAGCTCCTTGTCGGTAGCGGCGCTACTGCCGTCAGAGCCCTTCGACGGCTGCAGGGTTGCGTCCTGCAGGGGCACGGGGCAGGAGGGCCGCTTGTATCCCCGGAAATGAAGCGCCGCGATCCACGGAGGTCCGTCGCCATGAGCGCCCTGCCCCTCGCTGTCTTCCTGCTTATGCTGGCCTCGGCTGCCTGCGCCCAGCCGGCGATGTTGTCCCGGGACTGGGGCCAGCCCATCCGGCTGCGACAGGTGAGCCTCATCGCGCCCGAAGGGCCGGCCCGATCGGCCCTGGAAGATGCCCTGCGGCAAGCAGGCGCTGAGGTCCTTGCGGTCACTCCCGGGGACGCCCTCCTGCCCAATGGTCTCACGCTCAGGCCCGAACTGCTGGCCCGCACTCTGGTGCTGCTCGGGGGCATTCACACCAACCCCGCCCTCCTTCCCCTTTATGCCAACTACCTCAGCTTCGGCGATGCGGCCTACCCCGGCGGCGACGGCTTTGTTATTCGCCCGATAGAGCGCCCCTTTGGTCCAGACACCGCCGCAGTGGCACTCGAAGCCACCAGCCAGGGCGGGGAGGCGGCGGCCGTCGCTCGCTTCGCAGAGCTGCTGACCACGGTGCGCGACGGCGCCCTGCCGCCGCATTTCGAGGCCCATCTGTCACCGCAATGGGAGCAGACGGTCGCCAGTGTGGGTGACCCGGGGATGCGCTATGCCCTGGCCGCCAGGGCCTCCGATGGCGCCGCCGGCGTGGCGAACCTGCTGCAGGTGATGGACCCGCAGACCGGTATCGCCAGCGCCGGCGACTATGGCATGGAACGCTGGGTGCGGGAGTATGGATACCTCCAAGACGTCCCGGGGGTCGGGGAGGCAGACGTGCAGGCGCTGGATGATCGCCTGCTGAAGACGCTGCTGGCAACGCAGGGTGAGTACTGGCGGGCCCGCGGTGGCGGGTACATTGGCGGGCGGCATCAGACCATGGGGACCAGCGCCTTCGCTTGCGCGGTCCATCTGCTGCGCCGGCGCGGCAGTCCCAACGCGGAGGCGCGCCAGCTCCTCGACCAATGGTGGAGCGAGTGCGAGGCCTACTGGCGCAATGCCTGCAGCACCTTCCACGATGACCTGGAGGGCATCCCCGTCTACTACTGTCCCGAGCCGACGCTCGACTGGGCGCTCATCCTGGGCGTGGACGGCTATGTCAAGGACCAGCTCCCGCTGGCCTGCCTGCGGGCCTACACGGTGGTGGACAATCTCGGCTTCTATGCCGGGACCGGGACCTACGAGGAGTGCCGTCCCGGTGATGTTTACAAGCCGGTGCCGTGGGGCTGGCTCCTGCGTGCTGCCGCCTACTTCCACCCGGGCCAGGGCTATGACTGGGTGCAGGAGCACATGCAGGGGACTGGCCTGGGCACCTGGGCACTCGGACGGAGCGTCGTCGGGGCCCGCAACTTCTCAGGCGCAGTGGCCTCGACGGGGCCACCGGACTGGCTGGGCATCCGGGCCGCGCCCCTGGGTGAGTACCGCTATCGCCAACTGTCCCACGACCGCACCGCCGCTCGCGAGAAGGGAGAGCGCTACCTGGCCGCGCCTCTTGAGCGCACCTTCGAGAAGCTCTGTTTCCGTGACAGCTTTGAGCCAGACGGGCAGTATCTGGTGCTGGAGGGCTTCCAGGTCGCGGCCGCCGATAACCAGCCCCCGCTGGACGCCAACTCCATCATCCGCTACACCGACCTGGGTCACGTCTGGCTCCATGCCAACACCGAGAAACAGGGCAACCTGCCGCGCACGGCGGTCTACTGTACCGATGGCCGCAACGACAGCCCCCAGCCGGCCGGGTGCGAACTGCAGGCCCTGCACGACGGCCAACGGGTGGGCCTGGTCGCCAGCCATTTTCCGGACTATACCGCCTGCGACTGGACACGCAACATCGTCTGGCGACGGGGCGAGTACTTTGTCATCGTGGACCTGCTGACCCAGACCCGTGAGGGCCGCTTCGGCCTCATCTGCACTTTCCGCACTCCGCAGCGGGCCTGGCTGGAGCCCGACGGCATGGTCGCCCGGGACGGGCTGGCGGAGATGCGCGTGCGTAACGCCGACGCCGTCGCGCTGGCGCTGGAGGGCGGCGATGAACTGGAGGGCGCAGCCGTCCCGACGCTGCTGCGTCAGACCCAGCTTCTGGACGGGCAACCCGGTGACCTGCGGGTCTTCCGCAACGCTCTTTACGCCGCCGACCCGCAGCATCCCGCCGATCTGCAGGCCCGCCCCCTGGGGGCAACGGGACTGCTGGTGCGGGGGAGCATCCGGGGACGAGACGAGCTGGCCCTGATCGCCGCGGCTCCCTCAGGACAGCGCCTGGAGTGCGGTCCCCTGGTGTCTGACGCGCAGGTCGTCTATGTGAGCGCCACTGACTGGGCGCAGGCGGGCGGCAAAGGCCTGCGTCTGGGCGCGCTGAACATGTCCGGTTCCGAGGGTCAGAGCCCAGACGGCACGGCAGCGCTGCTGCAGCGCCTGTGGGCCCAGGCGACGACGCCCGCACGACCAAGCGCCACGTCCAGCGGCCAACCGGTGGGGCGGGTGCTATGGCATGCCTCGGCCTTCTCGCGGCTCGCGGAGGCAGTGGCCGCGCCGGCTTTTACCAGCACGCCTGCTGCGCAAGGCCAGCTTGCCACCCTCTTTGACCGCGTGGTGACCCGCTGGGCTACGGTCAGTTGGCCGGGGGGCAGTGGCGTCCAGTTGGAGCTGGACCTGCGCGACAGCCGTCCCCTGAGCCAGGTGGACTTCCACACGAACACCTTCGGCGACTACAACCGCATCCCCGACCCGGCCACCTACCCGCCGCCCCGCACGGTTCAGGCCGAGTTCAGCGACGACGGCTTCCGTCAGGACATCCGGCGCAAGGTGCTCACATTCACCAGCGACTGCACCTTCGAGAACCTGCACAAGGGCACGGTCTGGCCCATCCTCCGCTGGACCTGCCGGGAGGTCGGGGAGAAGGCGCGACATCTGCGGCTCATCTTCCCCCCATCTGACTGGCCGGGGGGCCTGGGCATGACGGAGCTGTCGGTACGCGCCGATGGAGCCGAGGCCACCCGCGTCGCTGGACTGCTACAGCGCGACGTGGACGGTGACGGGCGGCGTGAAGCGATCGTTTGGTCGGACCAGGCAGAGCTGGCTGTCGTGCGTGCTGACGGATCGGTCATGCTGAGGAAGCGGATGCCCGGGTACATCACAGCCGTCGAGTGCTACCCGGAGCTGGCGGGTCCGGGCACCCCTCCTCGGCTGTTAGTCACCACCCGCGAGGCGCGGCTTTATTGCCTGCAACCCGACGGTACGGAGCTGTGGCGCATGGACTTTCTGGAGAGCGCAAAGCAGAACGCTGACCTGCCTATCGGCTACTCCATCGGCTTGCTGCACAGACCCGACGGCATGCCGCTTATCGTTGTCGGCAACTACAACCTGGCCAGCTTCGTGACGGCACAGGGGAAGCTGGCCGGGGACTGCCGCTTGCCGGCAGCCTTCCAGACCATGACCCTGTCCCACGGCTTTGACTACGACAATGACGGCGCCGAGGAGATCATCTCTACCGAGGTCTGGGGCTGCCTGAGCGTGCTGGACACCCAGATGCGGCGCAAGGCCGGCGGCAGTCTCCCGCGCGGCAAGGGCGTGTTGCTGGAGTACTGGGGCGCCCCGGCGCCCGGGCAGGCCCGCGTGGTGGTCTGCACGGAGAACGGACTCGGGCGCCTGGACCCGGCTACGCTCAAGTACGAGTGGCTCCATGCTCTGACGCCCATCAATGACTGTGTCCTGGGTGACGTGAACGCCGACGGCGTCGCCGAAGCGGTGCTCGGCAAAGCCGACGGCTACCTGCTTGTCTATGATGCGGCCGGCGAGTTGGCTCGGTCGCTCCTCGTTGGTGAGGCCGTGCGCGCGGTCGCCGTGGTCAGCGGAAGCGCGGGGCCGCGGGTCGTGGCTGCCCTGCCGGGTCGTCTGGTGGCCTACTCCCCTGCTCTGGAGGAGCCGCAGGTGGTGGCGGTGGGCGAGTACGCGCGGCTGGAGGCTGCCGACGAGCCGGGCGTGCTGCTGGCGGCAGGGGCCGACGCCACACTGACTGCGTTTCACCTGCCCTGATCGTGGCGGGTGCAGAGGCCGGTGCGGAACAGACGACGAAGCATTCCCGCCTCCGCCCCTTGTTTGAGTGGCGCTGGGCCAGCGCCATGGGACTGAAGCACTGACGTATGAACTGCACCAGGGGCATGTGCGCCCGGTCGCTGGACATTGTAGACCGCGCCGTGCCCATCGGCACTCACCGGGACCGCAAGGCGGCCAGGACCAGGGCACTCGGCAAGCGTGTCCGCCAGGCCGTGGCGGAGGTGCTGTAGCAAGAACGGAGGCCCGTGTTGGGGCACGATATGCGACGCCTGCTGCCGGGGGCGATCTCTTGGCTGGTGGTGACTGGCATGGCCATGGCCGGGCAGTTTGAGGACCTCGGTGTGCCGGTGGTCAAGGCCGGGTTGATGGGCGCCATCGTGGGTCCGGATGCCAATGGCGAAGACACCCTGTTGTACTTCAACTTCAACCAGTCTGGCGGGCCGCTGTTTCTCGTCCAGGTGAACCCCAGGACGGGTGAGGCGCGCCAGTTCGGCGCACCACCCGGTAACCCCGGCGCCTGGGCCTTCATCGTCGGACCGGACAAGAGGATCTACCTCGGCACCTGGGACGGCGGCCACATCCTGCGCTTCGACCCCAGGGCCCCGGAGAAGGGCATCGAGCTCGTGGGCAAGCCCTCCCAGACTGAGAGCTACCTGTGGAACTTCACCATCGGCCCGGACAGGAAGCTGTACGCCTGCACCTACCCTAACGCCAAGCTGGTCTCGTATGACCCCTTCACCGGTGAGATGGAAGACCTGGGGCGACTGGACCCCGAAGAGAAGTACAGCCAGTGGATGGCCACCGGGCCGGACGGCTGGGTCTACACCGGCATCGGGACCGTACGCGCTCAGGTCGTGGGGTATAACCCGGCCACTGGCGAGCGCCGGGGTATCCTGCCCGAAGACCAGCGGCCCGCCGGTTCGGGGCAGGTGTACCTGGGCAAGGACGGCCTCCCCTATGCCAGGCTGGGGGGACAGTGGTACCGGTTGGCAGGCGGGCTGGGGACGCCGATCCCCGAGAGCGATTGGCCGGGCTCGCCGCCGCGTATGACCGCCGACGGCAAGGTGCTGGCGGCCGCCGACTTGGACGGCAACTACACCCTGGTGGACAACGCGACCGGCGAGAAGACCGAGGGGCATTTCGATTACAAGGGCGATGGCTCCCCGGTGTTCGTGGTCGGCGCGGGGCCTGGAGGCGTCATCTATGGCAGCACGGCGATGCCGCTGGAGCTGTTCGCCTACGATCCGGCCACCGGAGAGACCACTAACCCCGGCAACCCGACCAACGTCGGGGGAGAGATCTACTCCTTCGCCACCTGGCACAACCTGCTGTACATGTGTGCCTATCCCGGCAGCGCCATGTCACGCTACGACCCCGGCAAGCCGTGGAACAAGGGCGATACCCCGGACCACAACCCGTACTGCATTGGCAACCTGGGTGACGGGCACCTGCGCCCGCGGGCAATGATCGTGGGGCCAGGAGATAAGCTGTACGTGGGGAGCTACCCGCCTTACGGTCAATGGGGCGGCGCCATGGCGGTCTTTGACCCGCGCACCAACCAGGTGGTCGAGAACTACCGGGGCATCATCGAGGACCAGGCGATTGCGGCCCTGGCTTATGATCCGGAGACGGGCCTGATCTTCGGCGGCAGTAGCATCTACGGCGGCGGGGGCACGACGCCCAAGGCCGATCATGCGCGGTTCTTCGTGTGGGACCCGGCGGGGAAGCGCAAGTTGGCGCAGCTCAGTCCCTCGCAGGACGCCGACACCATCGTGGCCCTGGCCGTGGCGCGGGGAAAGGTCTTCATCGCCACCAGTGGCTCGCCCGCGCTGGTGGTCTATGACATCGCCAGCCGCTCCATCGTCCACCGGGGCGAGATCCCCCAGGGGCGGGTGCACGACATCTCGCTGCAGCTTCATACCGACGGCCTCATCTACGGCCTGGCCGGCAATTCCCTCATCACGGTCAGCCCCGAGACCTGCGAAGTCCGCGAGTTCGCCCGGTCGCCGGTGGACATCAGTTGTGGCTGGGCGCTGACCGACACCGGCCTCTACTTCGGCTCAGGCGTGCACCTGTGGCGGTGGAAGTGGTGAACGGCAGGCGCTCCGATGCACCGATGGTGCCCTCTATCCCTCCGCCACCTCCATGGCGATGCGCGCCCACTCAAACAGGCGCGGCGGGTCGTAGCGCACTGTGCTAATGTCCTTGAGGATGAACTCCAGCGGGCAGCCGTGCCTCTCGCAGATGGCCTTCGTGGTCAGCAGGTCCTCGCGCACCTGGTCGCCATGGAAGGTGTCCGTGGCCAGGAACGCCGGGCTGGGTTTGCGTGAGAAGACGAAGTCGGTACCGATCTCGGCCGCGCCCAGCTCCTGATCCACCCACGGACTCATGGAGACCTTCCGCACCTTGGGGATCATCCGGACCTCCGCCATCTTCTTGTCCAGCGGGTCGCAGCAGCCGTAGTACACCAGCCCAAAGCGTTCGCAAAGCGGGCTGATGTAGTCCACCTCAAACTCCTTGAACATCGCCGGTGACACGGTTGAGAACATCTGCGCCAGGCCGAAGGTCCAGAGGTCTTTGGTGCGAGGTCGCTGGGGGTCATAGCCCGGAGCAGGCAGTTCGTCGGTCCAGGCGCCGGTGCAGTGGATGAGGCTTTGCGGCCCGCACAGCAGGCCCTGTTCCTCCAACTGGTCCAGCATGCCCATGTAGCCCTGGGCCATACGCCCGACGAGGCGGTGCATATAATCGGGACGGTCGGCCAAAGCGTACAACGCGCCCTCCACACTCATCCAGGTGCTGATGGGGTCCCAGAGCGAGAGGTACGGATCCACGCCCTCGGCGCGGACCTCCAGCAGCCCGTCGAAGACCTCGTGGGCGAAGGCCAGGCGGCGCTCGGTCTCCGCCGGGTCGTGGCTGATGCGTGGGGTCTGCAGCTTCTCCAGGTCGTCCTCGGTCACGAACTGGTTGATGAAGCGGTGTCCCACGACGGCGTTGGTCGGGTCGCTGACGGCGATCTCCTCCTGTACCCCCACGCCGAAGCCCGTGTTATGCACAGCCTTGGGGACGCGGATGAACGGCTCCACGACCATGTCCACGGGGAAGTGCTTCCACTGGAAGAGCGTGCGGCGCAGGGAGTCTTCATAGCCCCGACATTCCGGGGCCTCGCACCGCAGCGTCAACTCGTCGTCTACGTTCATCTCATTCCAGCAGACCTGGTCAATCATCACCATGGGTCGCTCGGGGCGCAGGCCGTTGAGCTTGCGCCACAGCGCACGCTTCTCTTCCTGCACCGGCAGGGCGGCGATCTCGGCCGTACGGGCAGCAAGATCACGCAGAACAGCAAGGTCGTGGGCGGATGGCATGGTGGTCTCCTTGCGTTAGCGACGACAAGCGTCGGGTGTCACGGCCAAGCCTCCTGGCCGTGAGAGAAAGGCATGGCGGACATCTGCACCAATCGCAACTCCACACCGGCACAGCGCGACACCCTCGAACCCGGCCGGCGGGGCATCCTCCCCGGGCGCACCCTCCCAACCCGATAGGGGCTATCCGGATCCGGCCCCTCCGAGTCCGGTAGGCGGGGCATACTGCACCGCCGGCCCGGCTGGAAGCCGGACCTACCGCTTACCGCACTGGACGCAACTCCACGCCGGCCAGCGTGAGGCCCTCGCCGGCCTCAGGAACGAGATGGGTTGCCTGCACGCCCAAGTCGTAGGTTCCCGCCGCGTCCAGCGTTACCATCCCCAGCGCCGTCGCATACTCCGGGAAGTATCGGGCGCGTGGGCTGTCCACCTTCTCGTCCAGGTTCAGCACCCCGCGCACCGCCTGCCCGGCGACGGTCACTTCCACTTCGTGCCCCCTGGCGGTCTGGCCACCGTGGTAGGGCGAGGACACGATGGCCCGCACCTCGAAGGTCCCCGGTTGGCGGACCTTCATCCGCCACGAGACGCGGTCCTCGAGGCTCTTCCAGCCCTGGGCCACCTTGGCGCGAGAGAGGCTGAGGCCCGATTCCGGGCCGGCCGGCTGGAGTTCGCCCATGTAGACCGGCAGGCTGATCTTGCCGTCGGGCTGTTGCAGTGGCGAGGTGTCCACATCCGGCGCCCCCTCCAGCTCCAGCACGACGACGCTCACCAGCGGGTCGGGGCCCTGGGCCGGGAGACCCAGGGTCAGCAGATGCTGGTCGGCGGCGGTGTCATGGGACTGCGACACTGACGCTTCCAGCGACGGGTCGGCGAGAAGATAGGCGCGCCTCACATTGTTGCGCAGGCCGACCAGTTGCAGCTCCGGCGCCCAGCCCATCACCAGCAGATACAGCCTGTCGCCCTTGGCGGTGATCCGACCCCAGTCGAACTCATAGGGATAGGGGTTGGGCTGCGTGCCGTAGATGGCCTCGCTGTTGACGGCCATCCACTTCCCGATGCCCAGAAGCAGGTCCACGCTCGGCTGCGGGATGAGACCCTCGGAGGTCGGCCCCACGTTCAGCAGGTAGTTGACACCCTTGCTCGTCAGGTCCACCAGCAGGTACAGCACGTCCCGCAGGGACTTCCAGTTATGGTCATCGGACTTGAAGCCCCAGGTGTCATTGAGGGTCGCCGGGGTCTCCCAGGCGCCCTCCACCGGCCCGCAGGGGATCTGGTTGTCGCCAAGCGAGCCGTAGTCGCCCACATCGTGTCCCACACGGCCGCTGACCAGGCAGTCGGGTTGCAGCGCGTGCACGAAGTCGCGCAGCATCTCGCTCTGTTCTTTCGTGATGGCGACGGGCGTGTCGAACCAGATGAGCCCGATGGGGCCGTAGTTGGTCAGCAGCTCTCTAAGCTGCGGCTTGACCTTCTCCTCCAGGTAGCGGGCGAAACGTTCCGGGTCGGGCTTGTGGCTCCACCAGCCCTTGTCCTGCATCTCCTCCCAGTGTCCGGAGGCGCCCGGCGCGGCCCAGTCCTGGTCCTGGGAGTAGTAGAAGCACAGGCGGATTCCCGCCTCGGCACAGGCTTCGGCCAGGTCGGCCATGACATCGCGGCCGTAGGGCGTGGCATCCACGATGTTGTAGGGGTTCGATGACTTGAACATCGCAAAGCCGTCGTGATGCTTGCTGGTGATGACCAGGTACTTCATCCCGGCGGCCTTCGCCAGCCCAACCCACTCGCGGGCGTTGAACTTCACCGGGTTGAACTGCTGGGCCAGCGGGGCGTATTCCTCCAGGGGGATGCGCCCGTTGTGCATGATCCACTCCCCGAGGCCGGGAATTGGTTGTCCCTTCCAGAAGCCGGCAGGGACTGAGTAGATACCCCAGTGGATGAACATTCCGAAACGGGCCTCGGTCCACCAGGCCAGGCGTTCGTTGAGCTCGTGCATGGGTGGTTTCCTTTCCTCGTGCGCCCGGCATTCCTCGCAGGCCCGACAATCCTTTCGGGCAACGCCGCTGATCCGTAGGAGGGGGCTCCGCCCCCGGCAAGGCCGCGCCAAACGGCCTCTCCGCCAGGGGACTGGCGGCCCCACGCGCTGGCGGCGGGCCCGGCATGATTGCCGGCCCTACGGGGCCACTGACGCCTCCTCTACCGCCTCGTACATGGCGCTGACGTTCTGCGGCGGCGTGTCACGGTCCAAAGCCCAGGCGCAAAGGGTGACCTCCGGTGCGGGGGCCGTGTCCGCCACCACCTCCGCCACGTACTCACTCACGGTTGCGGGATCGCCCTCACGCAGGATTGTCGAGTTCAGCAGCGGCATCAGGTGCGTGTCCGGGAAGCGCCGCACAGCCTCGCGCAGGTCCGTGCCGTGGCCGAGCTGCACGTTGGCCAAGGGTGGCAGCCGCGCGAACTCCGCGAGCAGATGCGTCGAGGGCCCGCAGGAGTGATAACCCGTTACCGCGAAGCGCTCGGCCAGCTTCCGGTTCACCGGCAACACGACCTCGCGGTACACGTCCGCCGACAGCAGCGAAGCCGCGCAGTCACCGAGTTGCAGGGCCGTGGGCGTCACCCCGACCACCTCCGCCAGCCGCCCGAAGACCGCCTGGTAGATGGCCCAGATCTGGTCGAAGATGACCCGCGCCGCCGCCGGGTCCAGGACCATCTCGATGAACAGACCCTGGCCGCGAAGCTGCTGGGCGGTGGTGTAGGGCGTGTGGATGTTCATCAGCCCGGATTTCAGGCCGAAGATATCCGCCCGCTCTCCATACATGCGCCGCAGCTCCTGGTACTGGGCGATAAGCTGGTCCACCACCGGGTGATGCGCCGCGGCCTGGGGATCAATGGCCTCGATCTCAGCGATGGTCAGGCTCGCCCACGGCTCGCCCCAGCTCTCGACCGTCGCATCCTCAGGGAAGCGCCACTGCGCGCCCTGGGTCCGCAGGATCAGGTCCACGGGCTGGATGAACAGGTTGGGCGAGGGCTGCGGATCGGCGCTGCCGACGCCATGCCGCCCCCAGTAGTCGTATTGCACTCGACCCTGCACTCGCTCCACCTGGGCGCGGTAAGCCGGGTCGAAGTAGAAGGCCTCGCCATAGGTCACCCCGGCGTGCTTGTTATAGAACGCCGGCATGAGATCGAGGCTGATGGCGGGTGGTCTGTTCATAGTACGGGCCTCTGACAGGTATGGACAGGATGGATAGGATAAGCGGCTGAAGCCTGCTTAGCGTGCCCCTGTCCCGCGTATCCTGCCCATCCTTTCTGCCTTCGCCTTATGTCCCGTGGTGGTAGACATCCCAGCCCAGGTAGTTCTCCAGGGCCTCGGCCACGCCCCGGGCCACCTGGGCCTGCGTCATGGCCACATGGTGCTCGAAGCCCAGTTCACAGATGTACCGCAACAGGCCCTGCAGGTCCGGGATGCGGGCCACACCGGCGCCGCCGAAGGTGTCCAGCGGGTCCGATGTGAACTCACCCTCCCCCAGATAGGCGCGGACTTCCCCGGCCAGGTCGTCCGTGGAGACGCGGCAGTACGTGAAGGGCCCGGGTCTGATGGGGCCCACGCAGGTGCCGTAGGTGTTCTCGACGCCGACGCTGCCGCCGATGATGTCCTGCACGCTCATCTTCATCTCGCTGAAGCAGCTCTTGGGCAGGTTGCTACAGTGGAACATGACGCACTTGTCGGGGTCATCGCCGTAGCTGTTATTCCAGTCCAACAGCGCCGCCGGGACGCCCGAGGCCAGGGTCAGGGCGTACATGCCCACGGCGCCGGTGATGTCCACCTCACAGGCGCTGGGGATCAGCCGGTCACTCATCATGCTCATGACCGTGCAGGGCACTACGCCAAAGAACTCCTCGATGGAGGTCCAGCACTGGACCGCACTGGCCACCAGCTCGTTTTCCTCCATCCAGTCATCCACCACCACGCCGAGCTTGGCCATCTTCAGCAGCGACTCGGCCGGCACACCGTCCACGCAGGAATAGGCGCTGATGCGTGACAGGCGCTCCTGCACCGCATCGTTGTTGTCAGCCAGGCGGCCGATCCGGCCGAAGATCTCGGACAGGTCAATGACCTCCACCGAGATGCCGTAAGCCTCCAGTAGCTTCTCGCTGTAGCGCACCGTGTTGAAGGCCGCCGGCCGGGCGCCGATGGCGCCGATACGCGCCTGGCGCAGGCCCTTGACCACGCGGCAGGCGGCGCCAAACCACTGCAGGTCGGCGTGGAACTCGGCCGAGTTGGGATGCACTGTGTGACTGGTGGTGAGGGAGTAGTCATAGCCATACTGGCGCAGGTTGTTGCAGGCGGACATTTTGCCGCAGAAGCTATCCCGACGGTCAGCCAGGCTCATCCTGGCCGGGTCGTCGGGATAGGCCTGGATGAGGATGGGCACATCGAGGCCCGACAGCCGCACCGCCTCGGCGATGCCGCGCTCATCGCCGAAGTTGGGGAGAGTCACGAGGATGCCGTCAATGCTCTCGGCGTGTTGCTTGAACAGAGCCGCGCATTTCTTGGCATCCGCTCGCGTTTCCACCGAGCCGAAGGGAGTGTCATCCGGCGTGAGACAGACCGCGTCGAATCCCTCCTCGGCCAAAACGCCAAGTACTTCCTTCCTGCCCTCGTCGCAGAGATGATCCGGGAAGAAGCCGCGGTTACCGACAATGACGCCAAGGGTGGTCTTGTGCATGTGAGCACCTCCAGATGTGGCTTCGCTGATGTCCAGATTCAGTCCTGAGCGGGACCGACGGGCTTAGCCGTCGCGCACCGTGCTTTCTCAAACTGTCCCAGGCCATCGGTCAGCGTGGGATACCGAAGGCTGGGGAGCAACTCGCGCCGCAGGCGCCCGGTGTCACCGCAGTACGAAGCGGTCCCGATACGCACGAAGTCGCGCGTCAGCGGCGCGGCGGTGCGAAAGACCGTGGCGAAGACTTCAGTCGCCAGCGCCAGGGCGTAGATGAGCCGCAGTGGCAGCCGCCAGGGCCGCCGATAGCCCCAGTGGTCAGCCAGACGGTCCAGGAACTTTTGCAGCGTGACGGGCTGCTCGTCCCCGACATGATAAATGTCACTAGCCGTGGGGCTTTCAATGGCTGCCTGCGCCGCGGCAAGGAAGTCTGGTGTCGCGATCAGGTGTACCCAGGTCGGCTTGCGCCACACCGCCAGTAGTCTCCGACGCAACAGCCATCGCCCCGCCTCGATCATCAAGGTCCCCGGCCCGTAGACCATGCCCACCCGCAGTACCACCGGCTGCGTTGCCGTCCCCTGGCACTTCGCGAAAAGCAGACGTTCCTCCTCCAGGCGGGTCCGTGCGTGGACCGAGGCAGGAGCTCCGTCCAGCCGACCGGTGGCCGGGCAGTCCGGCGTGGTCTCGCCCTCCACGTGCGGGAAGCTGATGAGAATGACGCGCCGCACGCCAGCCGTCAGCGAGGCAGCGAGCAGGTTGCGAAAGTACTCGATGTTGGTGCGTGGCAGGAAGCGCTCGGGCCAGGGCCCAAAGAGCACCCCCGCAAAGTGCACGACACAGTCGACGCTGGCGCAGACGGGGCCCAATGTCTCTGCCCGCGCCAGGTCCCCACGCACCACCTCCACGCTCGGAGCGCTTCGCAGGTCCTCCGCCACCGGCCTCCGGTGCTCCAGCAGTCTCAGCGGTCGCCCAGTCGGCAGCAAGTGCCGTGCCAGCATCCCGCCGAGGTTGCCGGCGGCGCCAGTAATCAGGACCGGTCCTGTATCCACCAGGCCGTGCCCCTCACTCGAACTTCACCGCCGCTACCGCGTAAGTGTCCTTGATGGCCCCGCCCGTGATGACCGCGCGGAAGAACACCGGGTAGCCCTGAGTGCCGTCGAAGGTTCCGGTGCCCTCGCCCAGCTTCACCTGCGCCCCCCACTCGCGCCCATCGCCCGCGCCCATGCGCACGAGCTGCAGGCTGGACTGACCGTTGATGGGGATGGGCGAGTAGGTATGGTTCCCTGACACCTCCAACGTGGCGTCCAGGGCCGGTTCCTGCAGAAACAGGCGGAACACGAGTTCATGGCCCTGCTTCAGGACCTCCGGCAGGGGCGATCCGTCAGCCAGGGTCACGGCCAGACCGTCCACGGGTCGACGCACCAGTTGCAGCCAGTCAAAGGTGATGGCCGGGCCGGGCGTGACCGAACCATCCTCTTTCCTGGTCGAGCCGGCGGTGGAGAGTGTCAGGTACGCTCGCTTCATCGTCCCCTCGGCGAAGGCCGGGTTCACGTAATGGGTGTCCAGGGTGTAGATGCTGGGGCGATTGGTGTGGATGCCGCTGCGAAAACCCGGCTTGCCCGAGGAGTCACCGATGTTCAGCAGCGCCCATTTGTACCCTTCACCTGTGATGTCGCTGATGCTGGCTTGCAGATAGCGATAGGCCGGGTCGTAGGGGATGAAGCGGCTCATGCCGCCCCAGCCCTCCGCCGAGACGCAGCGCACCACAGCGCCCCCCTCCGGCCTCGGCTGCATCTGCAGGGCGGCGGGCTTCAGCACCCATTTCGTGTCCCGGTCGTCGAAGTAGAGCTGCTCGTTGAACTCGAAGGCGCGGAAATCCTCGCGCCACAGCACCGGCTCCCCGGCGGTCTCGGCCGGGAGAACGAGCGTTGGTGCCTGGGTGCTGCTCTCCTGGCGGCGAAGCGGCGTGGTTGGCCCCTCGCCCGGATCGGCATAGGCCTCGATCTCCCGCACGATGGCCCGCGCGGTCCCGGGGCCTTCGGTGCTGGCCCGCGCCAGCACCCGCAGCTTCAGCGTTGGTACCGGCTCCGCAAAGCGGGTCTCCACCAGCGGCAGGTCGTTACCGCGCACTTCCGCCACCTGTACTGTGCCATCGGCAGCCTGCAACAGGAGGTCGTAGTCCTTCAGATTGGGCGTATAGATGACCACCCGCCCCACGGACTCCTCGCGCGGGAGGGTCAACTCCAGCCACGATGGCTGGTCGGTGTGGCTGAGGTTCCAGCCCAGGTCGTCGGGGATACCATTGATGGCGTAGTAGTAGTACTGCTCGAACCAGGGCGCATAATGCCCGGTGGAGGCGCGGGCGCGCACCCCCCGGCTGACGTGCAGCAGGTTGCCCGGCCGGGTGGCCTCTGCTTCTGCGCGGGCGATTTCCGCGAGCACTTCCGCCGTGGTGGGTAGCTTTCGCCCCTCGGGGTCGGTGGTGTACACGTGCACCGCGCCCTCGACGAAGTGGTCGGTGAAGTCACCGTCCCGCACCGCCACCTCCCGCCCCTCGCTGACCACAAAGAGCTGGTTCACATCCGCGAGCAAGGGGTGACTGACCGTCGCCGTCCGCTCCCCCGCCTTGAGATTGGCGACGATCAGGTAGGCGTTGCCCCCGGCCTCTCCGGCCCAGGCGATCATCTCGCTATCAGCCTGTACCTGCGGCGGGGCCTGCGGGTTGGCGGCCGCAGGCTCGAGGAAGCGGATCTCGCTCCAGATGCGTGGCAGGCCGTAGCGCAGGCGCGGCTCCGGCAGGAAGAAGGCGGAGGTATAGCCGGTGAAACCCTTGGCTCCCATGGCGAGGGCGACCAGGTGCTGGTGACGCATGACCTCGTAACGGTAAGGCGGCGCGGTGCCATACTCGACGTTGAAGTGCGTCTGGCCCGAGGCGGTCCACGGCGTCAGCATGATCGCCTGGCCGCGCCGTCGCACCTCATGGCAGCGCTTCAGGAAGTTGGGCACGTACTCCCAGGCGGGTGAGTAGGGGTCGGGGCTGAGGATGTCACAGGCCTTGTAGCCGTGGGTGACGATGCCGTCCAGGGTGTCGTTGGTGATCATCACCGGGCGGTACGGGTCCAGCTCCTGCATCAGCCGGTAGACCGCCTCGAGATAGTCGGAACGCGCGTCGTTGATCTCCGGCTCGTCGGCCAGGTAGTAGCCGAGCACGCCCGGCTCGCTACGCAGCGCCTCGGTGAGCTGCCGCAGGTAGCCCACACACTCCTCGCTGGGCGCCGACAGCTTCTTGATCTCTTCGGGCACCGTGTTACCCGGCTGGCGCCATAGCTCAAAGGCGTAGTACAGCCGTCCCGGCTCGATGCTGACGATGGAGTAGATACCGCGCTCAGCGAAGCGCTGGTGGATGGCCGCAATCTCCTCCGGCTTGGGGCCGGTGACCACCGGCGTCTGCAGGTCTTGCAGGGCGATAACCTCGGGCCGAGGGTCATCGGTGGGCACATCACCATACCAGCCGATGAACATACGGGGCTCGCCGTTCACCAGCACGTTGCCCTTGTCGTCCACGCGCACCTCAACACCCGGGGCCGGCGGCAGTTTGCGGATGATGGTGGCGGTCTCGGCCACGGTCTGCCCCGCCGCGTCCACTGCCCGCACGGCCAGGGTATAGCGCCCTTCGGGCAGGTCCTGCGCGGGCAAGGTCAGGTCGCCCCCAAGCTGGGCGAGAGTGACCTCGCCCGCCGCGCCGGGGAGGGCTTGTCCGCCCGCCTCGGTCAGCAGGCTGTAGGTCACGCGCTGGGCCCGGCCGGCCACGTCAGGCGCCAGTCTTGCCCGGAAGACGATGGCGGAAACACTCTCGGTGGCGTAGATGCAATTGCGGTAGACTGGCTGCAGAATGTCCACCGTCAACGGGCGGTACTCGGTATCGGGTCGCTTGACCACGATCTTGGCCGGCACGCCGGTGACCGTGTCGGTGACGGTCACCTGCACCGGCGCTCCGGTCTGGTCGCGGGCAACCTTCAGGGCCGGGAGCGCAATGGTCTCCGTGACCCCAGGGGCCAGCTCCACGGCCTCTGCCTGGACCGCTGTCGCGGGCTGCAGGAACAACTCCGCGGCCACCTGCAGCGTGCGCGTCTCCTGACTGTCGTTGGTGACCGGGACCGCCAGCTCGACGTCACTGGTCGTGCCCGCCCCGCCGCTGACCGTCACCTTCGGCTCACCCAGAGTCACAGCGAAGCGGCTGTAGTCCGCCGGCATGCCGTTCAGCTTGCCGTAGAGCTGCGGCTGGTGGAAGTTGCCCTTAAGCGGCGTCCAGGTGCTCAGCTCTTGTGTGCCACCGGTATACCGCTCGCGCGTGACGTTCCACAGCCAGACGCTGCCTGCGTCGGCCTTCAGTTGCAGGCCGGCCAGGGGAACGCGCACCTCCACCCGCCAGACCTTGGCGGCTGTGTCCACACTGGCGCCGGTCTGCAGCGGGATGTCCCAAAGCTTCACGTGCACGAGGCCATAGTCGGCGCCGTAGTCATCGAACCATGCGCCGCGGGAGTTGATGGCAAAGTGGTGGTAATAGCGGCCGTCGCCAGCCGGATCGAGGAAGACCTCGACGCAGTCGTCAACGTAGACGTCCTGGTCGTGGCCGCCGTAGCTGGCCTTGAGCTTCTCGATGGCAGGCTCATCGCACTCGATGCCAACGTAGACTGCGTCCTGGTCGTAAAGCACCTTGAAGCGAGTCTGCACCGGTACCGGTTGCGGGTCGCCGGCGGCCTCGGCAGCAGCACTGGCGGAAACGAAGTCTGTCTGCCATTCGGCCTTTGTCCAGGCGGCATCGCCGAGGTTACCGTCTATGGCGATGTCACCTTCACGGGGCGTGGCGCGCATCTCCCGGGCCGCCACCGCGGGCAGTCCGATCAACAGCAGGCAGGGCAACCAGCAAAGAACGAGGCGTCGCATGGCAGTCTCCTCGGCTGGCCCGTCAAAGCGGCGCGGGCCGGGCGCTAGAGTTACGGCACACCACGCCTCGATTCCTGCACGTCAGGGGGTTACTTGGGGGACTCCAGCGAGCAACCGCACTCGGGCTGCTCGCCGCACACCTGCGGACCCGGGCTTCCGGCCAGCCCTTCAGCGGCAGCCCGGGAGTCGACGATATGCTGCTGCGTGCGGGGCAAGACGGCCGCCGCCAGGGCGGAGGTCAGCAGGAAGGCGGCGCCGACGACCACAAAGGGCAGGCGCATGCCCATGCCCGCGGCCAGAGAGCTGCCGACGGCGGGGCCGATGCCCCAGCCCAGGCACGTGAAGCTTTGCACGATGCCAAAGGCCTTGCCGCAGGCGCTGCGCGGGATGAGGGCGCGGATGATGGCGTTGGCGGAGGGGGTGATGCCCGCACTGGCCAGTGCCACCAGGATACGCAAGCCCAGCAACTGGTCGGTGTTTTGCGCCAGGGCGTGGGGGAAGAGCGCAAGGCCGGTCAGCACCATGCAGCCGGTGAGGACTCTGCCATGGCCCCACGTGTCACTGAGGCGGCCGATGATGGCGGCCGAGACCGCCGCCGCTAGGCCGGCCACGCCAAAGATGTTGCCGGTGATCCCGGCCGCCTGTCCGGTGGGCAGGTGGCTGAGCTTCTCAATGTACAACGGGAGGATGGGCCCCGTGAACGCGCTCACAAACTGCACCATGAACAGCAGGCCGATGAGGCTGGGGAAGCCCGCCTGCATGATGACACCGCGCAGAGAGCCGAACTGCTCGGCCTGGCGTGCCTCCTCGGGATCGAAGCCCTCATGGACGCCAAAGACAGTCAGCAGGCCCCCGGCCAGCAGGAAAACTCCGGCAAACAGAAAGGGCACCCGGTAGCCGAAGTGCTCAGCACAGTGTCCGCCGATCCAGGGACCCAACGAGTTGCCGACCATCAGCGCCGTCTGCATGAGCCCCAGCGCGAACCCGGCGCGACGCTCGGGAACGACACTGCTGACCAGCGCGACCGAGGCCGAGACCGTGCCGGTGAGGGCGCCCTGCAGGATGCGCAGCGCGAAAAGCTGCCAGATGTTCTGCACCAGGGCCATCAGCGTCAGGACGACCATGCCGCCGAACATGGAGCGCATGACCATGAGTTTGCGCCCGTAGCGGTCAGCCATGACCCCCCAGAAAGGCGCCAACAGAGCCATAGTCAGGCCGGCGCTGCCCGCCAGCCCCCACCCGGACCACAGCAGCACGCTTCTCTCATCGTGCACCCCGAGTTCGCGAACGTAGAAAGGCAGGAAGGGAACCACCATGGAGAAGCCGATGATGGAACACACCTGGGCGAGCCAGGACGCCACGAACGTCGTCTTCCAGCGAGGCAAGGCAATCACGCTTGCGAGTGTGATGGGGCAGGCTGTCGGGTGGGGACCGTACGCGGTTCTCCAGGCGGCGAGTCTGCCGGTGAACGGACAACGCGCACCAGTCTGACTCTTCGCTGGGCGTTTGTCAACTACAGTGACCCGTGGGTTTGACTGTTAGTTGACGCCATGCTGTGCATGTCTGTATAGTATATGATTGAAATCTTGTACATCCCCACCAGACGCTGTGGCTGCAAAGCCAGGGAGGTGCCCGATGCGGCGCCTGCAAGCTTCCTTCAGCCTCGCCGCTCTCCTGGTCCCCGTCATGCTCGCCGTGGCCCAGGAGACCGAGAACTACGGGCCCCGTCCCATGATCTGGGCGGTGCCGCACATCACCCTCGAGCGCGAGGACGGGGGCTTCCAGCTCCTGGATGGGCTCGATGCCACGGTCGCCCTGCCCCTCACCCCGCGGGCCCACGTGACGGCCACGTACTTCCTGGACCTGGTGGATGACGACACGGTCTCGGCGACCCTGAACTACGACCACCCATTGGCGGACGACACCGTGCTTCGCGGGTCCGTGGGGGTGCTGCGCGATGACTTCGGCTTCGGGCTGACCTGGCATCGCGTCGGCCCGCGGTACGGTGTCGGGGCCTTTGCCCAGAGCATAGACAGCGACTTCGTCGGCGGTCTGTTGCTGACCCGGCCTATCTCCTGGGGGGTCACCCTCGGGCGTGTCCCCACCCCCCGGCGCAGCCACAGCCGCGACTGGAACTCCGGCGCAGGCGGCGTTGCGGACTTGGGCGCCCGGGCGGCCCTGAGCTTCAGTCGCGGTGGCGGCCACGGCGAGCTGGCGACGACCACGGCCTATTTCCCTCAGCGGCGCGCCTCGTGGACGCGTGAGGGCGGTAGCGCCCAGTCGAGCTCAGCCACGGGTCTGGACTTCGCACCGCCCGTCCGCCTGGCCTGGACCTATGCGACCCAGGGGCCCCTGCGGACCTCGGCGGCCATCGTCAACGGGGTGGCCTACGTCGGCAGCCTGGACGGTTGGCTGTACGCGCTGGAGGTAAGCACCGGCCGCCGGCTCTGGCGCTTTCCGGCGGAGGCGGGGGTGACAGGGGCGCCGGCGGTGGCCGACGACCGCATCTACTTTGGCACCGAGGGGGGCGAAGTCTATTGCGTGGCCCCTCCCGACTCTGACGGTCCGCCCGCGGGCCGTCTCGTCTGGCGGTACCGCGTCGGCGCCCCGGTGACCGCGTCGCCGCTGGTCTCGGATTCCCGGTTGGTACTGGTCGGTGCCGCGGATTCGTATCTCTATGCTCTGGAGCGGGCCAGCGGCAAGCTCGCGTGGCGTCTGGCCACCGGTGGCCCGGTGGTGGCCTCGGTCTCCAAGGTCTCCCACACCGTGCCGGCCAGGGTTGATGCCGAGGGGGTGGCGACCGCCAAAGGTCCCAGCGCCATCGTGGCCAGCGCTGACGGCAAGCTATATGCGTTGGACGAGGTGCGGGGGCGGGTCATCTGGTCCTTTGCCACCAACGGGCCCATCACCGGAACGCCCGTCATCCATGAAGACCGGGTCTACGCGGCCAACCGCTCGGGCAGTGTCTACGCTCTTGAGGCCGCCAACGGCCGTGAACTGTGGGCCGTGCACGGAGCAGGGAGTCTCAACGAGGCTCCGGCGGTGGATGAGAAGCGAGTGTACGTGGCCGAAGCCGAGGGGGTGCTGCGCGCCCTGGACCGTGACACCGGCAAGGTTGTCTGGCAGACGAAGCTGTCCGGGGCTATCGTCAACTCACCAACGGTCGTGCGCGGGAATGTAATGTATGTTGCCACCCGCGACGGGAAGCTGTCGGCCCTGTCCACCGACACCGGTGATGTGGTCTGGACGATGGTGCAGGAGGAGCCGCTCAGCACGGCCCCAGCCATTGCCGACGGCCACATGGTCATCGGGGGCGAAAAGGGAACGGTGTACGCCTTTCTCCCGGGCACGGGCGTGGTGATGCCGCGGACGACGCCATCCAAACCCGTCGCCAGCAAGGCCCAAGGCCAGGGCGAGGCACCGGCCACGGAGTCGGAAGCGGTCCCCTCTCCGACCGCGCCGGCGGAGCCTGTGGCGACGGTGGCTCCGGCAGCTCCGGGGCCCCCGGCGGCCGAGCCGGCGCAGACAGCAGCCCTGCCGCCGACGGGTGTCCGGGCGGACAGCGCGGTGCTGGCCCCAGTCCCTCCGGTTTCTGAACCGGCGCCTGCAACTGCATCGGCGACCCCTGCGACGCCGCAGCCGGCCGCCATCGAGAAGCCTGCTTCCGAGCCGGTCACGCCGAGCCCGGCCCCCAAGCCCGTCCCGGCGGTGTCCCAGCCTGAGGCACCCACCACGCCACAGCAGCCGGCCGCGCCACCGAAGGCCGCGCCGACTCAGCCTCCGGCGGATTTCCCGCAACCTACCCAGCCAGCGGTCCCGCAGCCGCCTGAGGCCCCGGTCACACCAGTACCTAACCCCGTGGCCCCGCCCGCCGCTCCGGAGGCGCCGGCTGAAACCCCGGGACCGTTGCTGACGCTGCTGATCACCCCCGCCGACGGACGCGTGCCGACGCTTCTGGCCAACCAGGAGACCATCTTCGTCGGCGGCAAAGTGGCCCCGGCGTCGGGGATTGAGCGGGTGCGGGTGAACAGCATCGAGACGCCGATCCGCAATGGGGAGTATGGGACCTATGTGACCTTCCCCGGGGTGGGCGACTACCAGTTGGTGGTGGAAGCCGAGGACCGCGCCGGGCAACGCACGACCCACCGGCGCCATGTGATCGTCCTGGATCGGCGCGATCCGCGAGCCCAACAGCCGATGGAGCTGGGGCAGCGGGGGGGCAGCTTCATCGCCACCTTCGTGCCGGGCGCACGCAACTTGGACCTGACCCAACTGCGCAAGGTGATCGAACTCCGTAACGACCACGACCAACTGGTGCGGACCTGGAGCATGCTGGCCGACGTCACCGAACCGGTGGCCTGGAACGGAGCTGACGCCCAGGGCAAGGTGCTCCCCGCTGGCCGCTACACCGTCGTCTATCTGCTCGTGGACAGCAAGGGCGCGGTCGTGTCCAGTCTGAGTCAACCTGTGGAGTTGCACGACTGAAGGGCAGAGCGAGGAGCGAAAGGCAGGCTCGGGGCGGAGGCGAGAGCCGAGGCGTCGGTTCAGTGCAGTCCCGTCTCTGCTCGCAGGGGACCAAGAGAAAGGCTCTCAGCGCCGTAGGCGGCAGTCTGAGAGCCTGAAGGAAATCTGGTGGCTGGGCCCAGACTTGAACTGGGGACACACGGATTTTCAGTCCGTTGCTCTACCAACTGAGCTACCCAGCCATTTTCGGTTGCAACTGGTTGGTGGGCGGAGCAGGACTCGAACCTGCGACATCATGCGTGTAAAGCATGCGCTCTGACCAACTGAGCTACCCGCCCGGACCTCCCTGACAGACTGGCCGTCGCCAGCCTCCGATCCCAATATGGTAGCCCCAAGGGGAATCGAACCCCTACCTCAGCCTTGAAAGGGCCGTGTCCTAACCACTAGACCATGGGGCCTAAGGCGCTTGGTGAGCCGTGAGGGATTCGAACCCCCGACCCTCGGATTAAAAGTCCGGTGCTCTACCAGCTGAGCTAACGGCTCCTCGACCGACATGTCCAGGCTGGCGAGCCCGGCAGACCTGCCTGCCCGTGCCGGAAGGCCAATCACGCCGCCCCTTGGCCATTCGGGAGCAGCGTGTGGAATCGAAGTTTACAAGAGGCACGGATGCCTGTCAACCGCTTTTGCGCTCTGACCTCTGCTCACGACCATTCGCGGCTATCCAGGTAGTCGGTGACGACCCGCTTCATCTTGGCCCGGATGAGCATCGCCCCGCCCACACACAGGACCAGGGCTCCCACTGCCACACCTACCAACACCTGCCACCCCAGGTGGATTCTCAGCGGCAGAGGCAATCGCTCAATCATCTTGGCCTTCTCGAGCACGAAGAGCGTGGCCACCACCGCCACCGGCAAGCCAAAGGACAGAACGCTCCACACGGCCAGACAGCCGCTGAGACGGTGGTACCTGGCTTTGCGATCTTCGGGAAGATCCAGGACGTGCTGTTCCTCACTTTTCCAGCCAAGCTCCGTCAACCGCTGTCCCTCCTTGCGACCTTGCGATGCCACCTCCGCTGTCTGTCCGGTTCCGCGTCATCGGTGGGTCGTCCTCCCCGCCTCGCCATTCGCAGGTCAGGTGTAAAGCCTCAAAGCCGAGGCGCTCCAGGGTCCGCTGCGCCGCCTCGTTGTCTATGTGGATCTTGGCCACGACCCGGCGTACCCCCTGGGCGCGCAGGTAACGCAGTCCGTAGCGACCAAGGGCGGTTGCCAGGCCCTGACGCCGGAGGTCGTGGCGTACATACAGACTGCGCAGCACGCCATAGTGCTCTCCGGTGGCCAGGGTCCTCTTCGTTGTTACCCACAGCCAGCCAACGATGTCGTGGTCATCGTCCGTCGTCAGGACTACCAGGCCCTGCGGCTCGGCGCGCAGGGCACGGCGCAGCTTCGCCTCATGGTAGGCGAGGTCAGTGATCGGGTCCTGGGGGAAAGCCAGACGGGCCAACTCACGTTCGAAGACCGCCAGGACCGGCAGATCGTCCTCGCGGGCCAGTCGGGTAGAGATCTCGGGGAGGTTATCGTCCAGAGCCATCGTTGGGGCACGTCCTTGCCGCAGCCAGAACAGCATACAGAAGCGCCTCAGCTTGACAAGGTCTTCGCCCTTGGGGTACACTCGGCGCCGTAGCGGTTCATTCCCATGTCACCAGCGAAGGACCTTCACCAGGCCCGGGCCTCCGCCTCGGCGGACCAAGCGCGCCGGGGCCTTGTGCCTTCCGCTTGGCGGTCACTGGCCGGGCGCACCAGAGATCTGCTACAGCGACACGGACTCCGACCGCGCAAGTCCCTGGGACAGAACTTCCTGCTCAACGCAGCCAAGGTTGAGCGCATCGCCAATGCGGCCGTCGAATCAGCGGCAGGCGGACCGATCATTGAGATCGGCGCGGGCCTCGGAGCGTTGACGGTGGCGCTGGCCACCCATGGTAACCGGGTGGTAGCCTTCGAGATTGACCGCCGCCTGCAAGCGCCACTGACGGAGCTGCTTTCGCCCTTTGACAACGTCGAGCTTCGTTTCGCGGACTTCCTGGAGGCGGATCTGGAAGACGTGGCCGTCGGGCGGCCCTTCGTCGCTGCGGGTAACTTACCCTACCAGATCACGACGCCGCTGCTGGAGAAGCTGTTCCTGACGCCCTTGTGCCGGGCGCTGGTGGTGACCATGCAACGCGAGGTCGCCCAGCGCCTGGTGGCTCGGCCGGGAGGCAAGACTTACGGCCCGCTCACTCTCTTCTGCCAGTACTACGTGGAGAGGGCCGAGACTGTCTGCGAGCTTCCCCCAGGTGACTTCCTGCCCGAACCAGAGGTGTCGTCCACGGCGCTGCGCCTGGTCAAGCGGCCCACGCCGCCCTTTGCTGACCCTGACGCCAGCACTTTCCAGCAGGTGGTGCGCGCGGCCTTCAACCAGCGGCGCAAGGCAGTGCGCTCCGCGTTGGCCGGGTCACCGTTGCTGCCCGCTGATCGCGACGGCGTTACCCATGCCTTGCTCGCGGCCGGGATTGATGGCCAGCGCCGGGCAGAGACGCTGACCATGGACGAGTTTGCCGCCCTGGGCCGGGAACTCCAAAGGCTGGGACAGACCGGACCATGACCGTGTCACTGGCGGTGAGATGCCCGGCGAAGGTGAACCTCACGCTGGAGGTGCTGGGGCGCCGGCCCGACGGATACCACGAGTTGCGGACGGTCTTTCAGGCCATCAGCCTGGCCGACGAACTGGTGCTGGTGCGGGACAGGGCGGCTGACCCACTGGTAGTCAGCGGGTTTGCCACGCCGGTGGCCGACAACCTGTGTCTGCAGGCCCTGGCCGCTTTCCGTGAGCTTCGTCCAGTGCCAGACGACCTCGTGTTGCGGCTGCACAAGCGCATCCCGGTCGGAGCGGGACTGGGGGGAGGCAGCAGTGACGCTGCGGGCGTTTTGGTTGCGCTGGACCGCTGGTTTGGCCCGGTCGGAGACGAGGCTTTGCGGCAACTGGCTTCGGCCCTGGGCAGCGATGTGGCTTTCTTCCGGCACGGAGGCACGATGTTGGGCCAGGGGCGGGGCGAAGTACTCAGTGCCCTGCCGTCTCTGCCGCCTACATGGCTGGTGGTCGCCTGGCCGCAACAGCATCTGAGCACGCGGGAGGCCTATGCGGCATTGCGGCCGGAGGACTTTACCGCGGGAGCACACACGACGGCTCTGGTGCGGGCACTGGAGACAGGGTGTGGCTTGCGGGAGCTTGCCGAGGGCATGTATAATGTGTTTGAGCGACCCGTGCTGAAGTTGTGCCCGCAGATTGCCCAGGCAAAGCACGGGCTCTTGCGGGCGGGGTCCCAGGCGGCTCTGCTTTCAGGCAGTGGAGCGGCTGTTTTTGGCGTGTTTCCGGGTGCGGCTTCGGCGCAGCGGGCCGCGTTGGAGCTGCGGCAGGCTGGGCTTTGGGCTACAGCGGCGGTGACCATCTCGGGGGGAGTTGAGGTGGCCGAGGCAACATGAGTGCCAACCCCGAGCCGACGGACGGTCTGGGTGCCCTTATACTGGCCAACGGCCTGGCGGACAAACTCGCTCAGCGGCTGGGTGCCGCCCATAAGGCGTTGCTGGACATCGGGGGCGAGCCCATGGTTTTGCGAGTGAAGCAGGCCGTGGACGCCTGTCCCCAGGTCAGGCACTCGGTCATCGCCTGTCTCAGGGACGGGCCGGTGGCGCAGGCGCTGCGAGGCCAGGTGGAGCTGGTCGAGGCCAATGGCGGCAGCTTTCTCGAAGGCATCGAGCACGGCTTTGAGGCCATGCCGGAGGCCAGCCGGGTCCTGCTGGTGACCTGCGACATGCCGCTTCTGACGCCGGTGGCGGTCACCGAGTTCGCCAGTCAGGTCCTGGCCTCGCCCGAGATGGATGTCGTGTATGCGATGGTGGACATCGCCCTGGTGCGGAAGGCCTACCCGGATGCGCACCGCACTGCTGTACGCCTGCGGGAGGGCTCCTACACCGCGGCTGGCCTGTCGGCGGTGTCGCGCCATTTCGTGGAGAACTGCGGCGGGAAGTTGATGGAGGCCTTCGCGGCCCGCAAGAGCAAGCTGGCGATGGCCCGGCTCCTGGGATGGGATTTCCTGGCGCGCCTGGCCTTCGGCAGCCTTTCGGTGGCGGATATCGTGCGGCGTAGCGAGGAGTTGCTCAACTGCCGATGCCGGGCGGTTCACTTGCCGTATCCGGAATGCGGCTTCGATGTGGACACGCCGAGCGACCTTGAATCGGCACGCCGGGCCTTTGCACGGGCCAATGGTGACGGCTCCTGAAGTTCGGCGAACCCTTGGGCTGGGGCGTGGCCAAGCGGTAAGGCACGGGACTTTGGATCCCGCATTTCGAAGGTTCGAATCCTTCCGCCCCAGCCAATTTCTCTGCCAGACCGGTCCGGGCCGTGGGCCTGTCTGTGGGAGTAAGGAACGTGGAATACGGGCCGCTGCGGATCTTTACCGGTAACGCGAATCCTGCCCTGGCGCAGGCTGTGGCCGCCGAACTCGAGATCGAGATCGGCCAGGCGGAGGTCACCCGTTTCGCCGATCTCGAGGTGCGGGTGACGATCAAGGAGAGCGTGCGCGGCTGTGATGTTTTCATCGTCCAGCCTACCTGCACGCCAGCCAATGACCACCTGATGGAACTGCTGGTGATGATTGATGCCTGTCGGCGGGGGTCGGCCGGACGCATCACCGCCGTGCTGCCCTATTACGGGTATGCCCGCCAGGACAAGAAGATCCGGGGCCGCGAGCCCATTACGGCCAAGCTGGTGGCCAATCTGATCACCGTGGCGGGGGCCGACCGTGTGCTGTGCATGGACCTGCACGCCGACCCGATCATGGGCTTTTTTGACCTGCCGGTGGACCAACTCCCGGCACGCCCGATCATCGCCAGCTACTGCCGCAGCCAGGGCTTCGGCGGCGATGATACCGTCGTGGTCTCACCTGATGTGGGGGGGGTGGAGAACGCCAAGCAACTGGCCGATGACCTGGACTCATCTCTGGCTATCATCGCCAAGCGTCGGCCACGGCCCAATGAGGTCGAGGTGATCGAGACCATCGGGCAACTGGAGGGCCGCAAAGCGCTCCTGGTGGACGACATGGTGGATACCGCCGGTACCCTCTGTCAGGCCGCGGCCACGTGCCTGGAGAGGGGGGCGGCGGAAGTCCATGCGGTGGCGACCCATGGTGTCCTGTCGGGACCGGCCATCGAGCGCATCGCGGCTTCGGCCCTGAAGTCTGTGGTCATCACGGACACGGTGCCGCTGCCGCCCGAGAAGCAGTTGCCCAAGATCACGGTGCTGAGTGTGGCGCCGCTACTGGCGGACGCCATCGAAGCCATCCATGAGGACCGCTCGGTCAGCCGCCGGCTGGCCCAAAGCCCCATCCGTCAGCAGCGAATGTTCTGAGCGCTGGCGCGGCACGGGTCTCGCCGCCGTGCCCATGGTGTGTGGCCGCAGAGGCCCGCACCACAGTTGCGTCGCCCCTGCGACAGGCGCAGGACTGCGTGGACGCGTGCACAAAGTGGAGGATTACGATGGAACAGTTTGCTCTCAATGTCCGGCCGCGCGAAGCCGCGGGTACCGGCGCCGCCCGGCGATGTCGCCGGGAAGGCTTCATCCCTGGTGTGGTCTACGGCCACGGCCAGCCCGCCAGCACGGTGGCGGTGCCCGCCCGGGAATTCGGCGCCCTTCTGCGCCACCACGGCGCCAGCCATGTCATTGACCTCACCATCGAGGGGCAGGAGAAGCCCGCGGATATGGGGGTGCTGCTGAAGGACATGCAGCGTGACCCCGTCACTCGCGAGATCGTCAGCGTTGACTTCCAGTGGGTCTCCATGAAGGAGGCCGTGCATCTCAGCGTGCCGGTGACACTGGTGGGCGAGGCTCCTGGCGTCGTGGAAGAGGGTGGCTCCCTGGACCAGGTGCTGTTTGAGATCCCCGTCTCCTGTCTGCCGGCCAACATCCCCGACGCGATCACCGTGGACATCAGCGGGCTGCGCATGGGCCATTCGTTGCATGTCTCTGATATCGTCCCCCCCGAGGGTGTCGAGATCCTCGCCGACCCCGAGGAAACGGTGGTCAACATCGCTCGGCCCATCAGCCTCGAGGACCTGGAGACCCGGCCCGAGGAGGAAGAGGGCGTGCTGGCCGAGGGCGAGACGACGGAGGCCGAGGCAGCCGGCGAGGAAGGTTCGGGCGAATAGCAGGCCGGCGGCCTGGAGACGCTGGAGCGCGGCCATGCACTGTCTGGTGGGCCTGGGCAATCCGGGCGCTGAGTACGCGGCGACGCGCCATAACGTCGGGTGGCACGTGGCCGATGAACTGGCTCGGCGGCACGGCCTGGAGTTGAGCCGGCGGCGGCTGCGAAGCCATTTCGGCCGCGGGATCATCGCCGGGCAGGACTGTCTGCTGGTCAAGCCCCAGACCTTCATGAACGACAGTGGCGACGCTGTTGCGCGGGTGCTTATGTACTTCCGTCTGCCCGTCAGCAGCGTCTTGCTGCTGTATGACGACCTCAACCTTGACCTGGGGGTCATGCGCTTCCGGCGAGGAGGCAGCGACGGCGGACATAAGGGGGTCCGGTCGGTGCTGCAGCACCTGCACACCCAGGAGGTGCCCCGCTTGCGCCTGGGCATCGGCCGCCCGCCACCCGGCATGGACGCCATCCATTACGTGCTCACGCCCTTCTCGCGCAGTGAAGCCGACCGGCACCGGGAGATGGTGGAGCGGGCCGCCGAGGCCGTGGAGCTGTACCTGCGCGAGGGGATGGAAGCGGCCATGAACGCGTATAACAGCTAAGACGTGTGGTGCCAGAGAGAAACACGGGCACGGCCTCAGGCCGTGCCCGTTACGTCTGCGCAGCAGGTTCACTTGATGATACTGAACTCGTCGCGAAGCTGGCCGTCCAGGTCGAAGGTCTTCAGGCTAAGGCGCTCCGGGGCCTGCGCGATCTGTGGCAGGATCTCGACCACCGAGTAAACGATGGTGTCCGTGAAGCGCGCCTCCATGTAGTCCCGATCGGCCTGCTCATACATCTTCGTCCCCGCGACGCTCACCATGTAGATCGTGCCCTCCGCCGGAGAGGCCACACGCTGCCCACCCCGCATCGGGTAGGTGCGCATGTACGCGTGGTCATGGCCGCAGAACACGATATCCACGTGGTGCTTGTCGAAAACGGGCACCCAGGCTTCGCGCAGTTCCTTGTTGTCTCGCTCCGGCTTTGAGGAGTACGGCGGGTGGTGGAACATGACGAACTTCCAGCGGGCCTGGCTGGCGCCCAACTGCTGGTCCATCCAGGCGGCCTGCGGCTCCAGCGGGGCGTTGGAGTCCACGATGAGGAACAAGGCGTTGCCGTAGTTGAGTGCGTAGCAGCGCTCCGGCCCGACACTCGCCGGCGCTTCCGCCGGCAGGTCAAAGGTCTCCAGGTACATGCGCGGCGACCCGCCCTTGTACTCATGGTTGCCGATAGCCGGTACGACGGGCCTCTGGCCGAAGACCTCGCTCCCATGCACCAGGAAATCGTCCCAGTCATCGCGGTCATTGCCGCGGGTGACAAGGTCGCCGGCGATCAGCGTGAAGGCCGCGTCGGGCCGGTGCCGATAGGCTGCCCGCAGCAGTGCCGCCCATCGGGAGAAGCCATACTGCGCGTCGCCGAGATATAGGAAGCTGAACGGCTCCGTTCTCGCGGGAGCGGTGCGGAAGGTGCGTGGTGCACTCCAGCACCCACTCTGTGGGTCGCCGACGACGTACGTGTAGCGGGTCCCCGGTCGCAGCTTTGTGAGCCGGGCGGTGTGCCAGTAGGTGAAGGGGTAGTTGGTCAGTCCCGCGTCAGCGATGCGGGTGGTTTCCGCCCTGGCGACCAATGGTGGACGCGGGGCCAGGAAGGGATTCACGGCATCAGCAGGCAGGTAGAGAACCTGGCCTCCGGGGCCGTTGGAGCGCCACTGTATGGACACGGAGCTGCGCGGGTCACCAGCCCAACTGAGTACCACCTGGTCCGGTCTTGGACCGGCGGGAAACAGACTGGTTCGGCTCGGAGTCGCCTCCGTCTCCGCCGACGTCGGCTCGGTATCGCTCCAGCCGATGGTCATGATACAGACTGCCAGAAGTGCGGCCAACACGTGACGTGGAGTCATGTCCTTCCTCTATATCTTAATCATTCGGTCGCCAAAGGAGTGCTAGTGGTGTTCGGACAGCGAGGCTGCCTAGTCATCGGCACGCGCTGTCCACGGGCCCCTGTCCCTGAGGCCTCCTCCGCCGTAGGGCGGGTAGGCCCAGTTGGCCGCCACAAGGGGATCGCCCCGGAATTCTGCCAGATGCCACTTGCAGTGCCCGTCCATGTAGGTGATGTTCAGTCCTCCGTTGTGCCCATAGAGCGTCTCGTCCACCTCATCGCCCTCGGTGTCGCTATCCGCATTCTCCAGCAGCATGAACGAATCTACCGGGTTCTCCCACGCGCCGACCGCGGGCCACTCGTCGGTGAGGTGTTCGTTGATGCCGTAGGTGCACCAGTAGGGATAGTTTCCGGTCGCGTCGAGCACCAGACCCCAGGAACCGGCGGGCTCAGGCGTGATCTGGGCGGGGTTGCTGATGTATTGCGGGGTGGACTTGTGCGTGATGCACACGAAGATGTTGCCTGCGGGCCTGGTGAAGGCCGCGGGCTTGCCGGCGACGTAGGGGCCGATCAGGAACATCCAGTGGCGATGGCCCCAGCTCGTCGAGGGGTAGGTCTCGTTATAGTCCTGGGAGTACATGATCATCGCCAGCGAGAGCTGTTTCATGTTGGAGAGGCAGTTGGCTTGCCGGGCCTTCTCTCGGGCCTTGGCGAAAACTGGGAAAAGAATCGCTGCCAGGATGGCGATGATGGCGATCACCACCAGCAGCTCAATGAGAGTGAAGCCAGCACGGGCCTTGGGATGCATTCTGCGGTCCTCCGGAAGCAGTGGGGTCGTCTCTCATACCCGTCACAGCACGCGTGCCGGGAGCAACGCCCATAGCGTATCCCGCCCGTGTTAGGCAAGCGTTATCATCACAAGAAATCGTAATGAAGTTATATTCATTCCTCTTTGCCATGGATTACCAATCGTTGCCGGTGGCAGGTAGGTCCGCGCGGCTGGCCGAAGCTACCCTGACTTCCAACCCAGGAGGGTCGCGATGAGACTTGGCCGCGCCTTCGTGGCCATGGCCATATTGCTGGGCGGCGTGTGCTCGTCCCTGCTGGCCGTGCCTGACTTCTCCTTCGTGCACCTCTCCGACGTGCACGTGCCCTATGCTCTGGACACGAGCCGCCAGACCATTGCGGCGCTTCCCATCGGTCCCATCCCCTTGGAGCCTTACGGCATCACTGCCGCGGCTCCGGCCTTTGCCTTCGTCACTGGCGACCTCACCGAGTTTGGCGGGGGCGATGGCAACTGGGAGAAGTACCTGAGCCTGTGGACCGGGCTGCCGTACCGGGTCCACCACCTTGCGGGGAACCACGATAACACCTGGGACGCCATTCGACCGCGCCTGGAGAGGCTCGAAGGCGGCGACTGCTACGCCTTCGAGCAGTTCGGCTGCAAGTTCATCGGCTGGGACACCGCCTCGCCCCAGGACCCCCGCCCGTCCATCGCTACCGAGGGGCTGAGCTGGCTCGAGACCGAGTTCGCCCGCACTCCGCCCGGACAGCCCGTCTTCCTTTTCTGCCATCATCCGCTGGACGGGAGTGAGTTCGCCAGCGACTACGACCGAGCCCGTCTGCTGGACATCCTGCGCACGCGCAACGTGGTGCTCCTTCTGGTGGGCCACGGCCACGGCGTCCGGGCGTGGCAGATCGAGGGCCTGGACACCGTCATGGGTGGCAGCACCTACGGGCCCAACGCCCGCGGCTATGGGATTGTCTCGGTGCAGGGCGACGTGCTGCGCGTGGCGCACCAGTTTGAGGGCCCCGAGCGCAAGCTGCAGCCCCTGCTGGAGAAGCCGCTGGCGCCTCGGTCACCCTTCCTCGACCTGCAGGTCGCCCCGGCGGACGGCGCGGTCTTCCGTTCAGGGCAGCGCCTGGTCTGGACAGTCGGAGTCTCCGGCCCGGGTACGGCCACCGGGGGCCGGTGGGTTGTGGACGGGGAGTCAGAGGGCCAACTCGTCAGGGTCGCGGGGGGATGGCAGGCCGTGGTGCCCCACGACAAGCTACAACCCGGCGCGCACGCTATTCGCCTGGAGTTGACAGCACCCGACCGCCCGCCGACCTCGCGGACCCTGGCCTTCTGGCTGGACGAAGGCCCCGTCAGGATCCTTTGGAAACGGCAGCTTGGCGGCTCCTGTCAGGCCACGCCGGCGGTCTCTGGACCGAGAGTCTATGCGGCCGCCAACGATGGAGGGCTCTATGCCTTCATGGCCGCCAGCGGCCGGCAACTGTGGCGCTTCCAGGCCGGCAGCATGGTCCGGGGCGGGCCGGTGGTCGGTGCCGGCACCCTCTACTTCGCCGCGGCTGACGGGCATGTCTACGCTCTCGACGGCGACGGTAGGCTCCGCTGGCGGGCCGATGCGGGTGCGCCGGTCTTCGGCTCGCCAGCATTGGCCGGAGAACGCCTGCTCGTGGCGACTAATGCCGGAGACATCATGGCCCTGGACACCGCCACGGGGAGACCGCTCTGGCGGACGCAAGCCGCCGCCTACAGCATCGAGACGGGGCCCGTCGTAACCGCCGACATGGTCTGCGCGGGCGCCTGGGACAAGTACGTTCACGCCCTGGACCTGGCAAATGGCAGCGTGCGCTGGCGGGCCCTCAGCAAGGGTTCGGACCGGACCGGGGCGGCGCAGTACTACAGCCCGGCCGACGCCCCGCCGGTGGTCGTGCAGGGGAAGGTCTGGGTCTGTGACCGGGGATACTGGCTGACCGGCCTGGATGCGGCGAGCGGAGAGCGCTTTGCCGCCGAGGAGAAGGCCGCCGCTGTCTACGCCAGCGCCGACGGCGCTCACTTCTATGTCCGGCAGTCCGACGGCCGGGTCACCAGGCGCACCGCCACGGGTGAAGTCGTCTGGACGACGGAGGTGCCGACCGGGCATGTGCCCACGCCGCCGGTGGAGGCCGGTGGCTTCGTCTGGATGATCTCCGGCCTGGGGACGCTCAGCAAGCTCGAGGCGAGGTCAGGGCGGTTGGTGGCCCAGTACAAGGCCTTCTCGGACCTCTATGCCTTCGCGGCCCCCGCCTACGACGGCGTCCGCGTCTACCTGGCCGACATGGCTGGCAACCTGCTGGCGCTGACCATGCCCTGACGGGGCACGGCTACTGGGCAGGCGGCTTGTCAAGTCCGTGCGGCGTGAAGGGCTGACGGGTCAGGAGCCAGCAGTCGAACCCGAAGCCCTCGGTCTCCGGCACGTCCTCCACCTGCAGCAGGTGCTTGCCGGCGGTCAGCTCCACCCGCCCCAGGGGAGCCCACTGCACTACCACCTCGCCTTCGGCGAACTGCCACAGGACCACCGTGTCCTGCTAGGGGGACTCCGGCGTGCAAGTCTTGAAGGCATCAGCGTCCCAGGCCCAACTGAAGGACGTGCCATTGGCGCGGCACCAGAAGTCGTAGGTCCCCGCCTCCGGCACGTTGACCTCCCACAGTAACCCCAGGTCGCCACCGCCGTGGTATTGCAGCCATTGACCATTGGAGTGCAGTTGCTGGTCGGCCTCGGTCTGTGGAGCCCAGGCCCCGCCGGGTGGGACGCGGTGCTGCACGGCGTCCTCGCCCTCGAACCAGATCCAGCCAGGACCATCGGTCTGCGCGCCAGGGCGGGGACGGACGCGCTTGGCGGGCGGCGGGGGCGGCTGAAACACCAGCAACTCGACGCGGTCCACGTACGTGCGGTGGCCGATGTCCCAGCCCTCCTCGGGCGCCAGCCAGACATAGGTCGTCAGCGCCATGTCCTTCGGCGCGCGATCGTAGGCCTCGGCAGCCTCGACCAGGCCCCGAGCCTGGTGCCACTGATCGTCGGGCTGCAGTTGCCCCTCGGGCCCTCCGCCATCCAGCCACGCCTGCAGCACCTTCACCGGAATGGCGTCGGTGGCTGCCTCGTAGACCCAGACCTCCAGTCGCCAGACGCCGGTCCAGGCGTCGGTGCGGTACCACAGCCGCGCCTCGGTGTCGCCCAGGGGCAGCTCGTCCAGCTTCACCATCCCGGCACTCCGGAAGCGAACGTTGGGAGCTCCGGTGTCATTGGCGAGCAGAACGCTGACCTCACCAGTCTTGGCCTGGCTCGGGTCGCCGGTGGCCAGCGTATCCACCTCGGCTGCGGCCACGTCGTTGAGCACAATCTCCGGGGCCCAGTACTCATCCAGCAGCACGAGGCTAGGCGAGGCGTGGTCCAGCGCTGCTGCCACGGCCAAGACGACCATGAACAGCCTGAAGCATCCCATCGCACCCACTCCCTAACCGGATTGCAGGCCGCTTGGTGCCGTCTTGGCCATCGGTATGGCTAACACCTGCGTGCATGGCGAGGCGTTACTTCTGGCAGGCTTGTGGATAGGTCATCTCGAACTGGTAGGTGAAGACTTCACGCCATATCGTCAGCAGACGGCCATACTGAGGAGGCAACGCTATGTGTCGAGCAGTTTGCGCCACACTGTTGGCCGTGACCGCGCTTTGGCTTGCCGGCTGTGGGGGGGGCGGAACCAGGATCTTGCCGCCAGACGATGGCGATACGCAGGTCCATGAGCAGGGCAGCTTCCTGATCCATACCGCAGCCTCCGCCGGTTTCCGCACGGTCACCCTTGCTTCGCCCGACTTGTCTCCTTTCGGCTTCATGGGCTTCTACGGAGCCAGTATCAAGCAACTCGCATACCGCCCGATGGCAGGCTACCTGGCCTACAGCCAGACCGGCGGCGACGGGCACTTCCAGATCTACCGCGCCCGAGTGGATGGTTCGGCCAGCACCATGCTGACGAACCTGGGCTATAGCGCCTATGCTCCCCGCTGGTCACCGGACGGAGCCAAGCTTCTTTTCCTACTGGACAGCGTAGCCGGCGGCCGAGTGCAAATCATGAATAGCGACGGAACGGATGGCTACCTCGTCCGCAATGCGGTTACCTCCGGCGAGATGTGGGCCTGCTGGAAGCCCGACGGCACCAGAATCGCCTTCGTCGGGGAAAAAGCTGGCCAGCGTGATATCTACACCTGCGACCTCTTGGGCGGGAACGTCGTGCAGCTCACCAATAACACGGCACTAGAGAGCTGCTTGGACTGGTCGCCAGATGGCGGCAAGATCGCTTACGTCAGGAGCGGCGGCGTGAATGAGATTCACGCCATGGACAGCAACGGCGGTAACGACGTGACGATCGTGGCCGATGGCTCAGACAACACCACTCCACGCTTCAGCCCTAATGGAGCGAAACTGGCCTTCATGTCTGACCGCGATGGCGATGCCGAGGTGTTCGTCTGCAACCGCGATGGCAGCAACCAGGTCAAGCTGACTGACAACTCGGTCTACGACGGCTACCCTTGCTGGTCACCCGATGGCAGCCAGATCATGTGGACCCAGGAGACCGGCAACCTCCGCGCGATGAACCCCGACGGCACGGGCCAGCGGCTGGTCAAGTCCGGTCTTGGCGCGCAAGTCGATGTCTGGGCGCCGACATCGGCGCGTGGCCGGGTCGTCATCGGTCCGGCGGGTACCGACTATGGTGGGAAGAATCCGCCCTTGGGCACCCAGCGACCGCTGGCTATCGTCAGCTTCAGCGACCAGGGTCTGATGACCGCCGTCACCGCCAATATCCCCTCGGGCCAGGATACGGCCACCATTCAGGCGGTGTCCAGCCTGGGAGACAGCGTGGTGGGGGCAAAGATCCTGGCGGGCGCCATCTCCAACATCCTCGCCGACTGTGGGCCCGGCCTGCCGAAGGACGACCTGCCGTTGCCTACCGTGAGTGGCGTGTACCCTGGGGCCGTCTTGCTGCTCTTCTCAACCAGGAATGGTCAGCTCTCGTCGGTCATCGCGCTCAACGAGCAGGTCTGGACTGTGGCCAGACCTGCAGAAGGGCTATCCGTCACCCCCAGCGGCCAGACGCTCCTACTGCGGGGACCAGTGTTGAGCGCTCACACCTATAGCGGACGAAACCGGCGCGACCTGACAGGCGGCCCATCCGGCGAGGTCGTCCTGGACGCGAGCACAGGCCGGGTACTTTCTGTGAGATAGACAGTCCCGCACCTGACCAAGAACGGCGGACCCGCAAACGGGTCCGCCTTCCGCTTCGAAGGAAGGTCCGAGGCTCGTGGCCACGAAAGAAGCCCGCCTGGACCGCATCATTCTGTGCGAGGGGGTACCCCGTGCCCATGACACTTGTCGAGACCTGGCCGTCCTGGCTGCTGACACTGCTGGTTGTCCTCACGGCCTGCCTGGCCACCGCAGGCGAGGCAGTGGAAACTGAACTCAAGTGGGTGGACGCCCGGACCCTTACCGTCGAGGGCAAGGGCTGGACCGACACCGAGGACTTCTACGACCGCCTGCCGGCGAAGGCCAAGGGCGTCGTACCGGAGTCCGTCTGGGGTCTGAGCAAACACAGCGCCGGGCTGTGTGTGCGCTTCACCACCACTTCAAGCGTGGTGCGCGTGAAGTGGGAGGTGACCAGTGAGGGCCTTGCCATGCCCCACATGCCGGCGACCGGCGTGAGTGGCGTGGACCTGTACGCGAGGACGGACGGTGGCTGGTGCTTCGTGGGCAACGGGCGCCCGGCGGCAGTGGCCAACGAGGCGACCTTCTACCCCGGCCCGGCGTCGGAGCTGTGCCTGTACCTGCCGCTCTACAACGGCACCAGGTCCGTCCAGATAGGGGTCCCCGCAGATCAGACCCTCTCCCCCGCTGCGCCGCGGGGCAAGCCAGTAGTCTTCTATGGCACCTCCATTACTCAGGGCGGGTGTGCCTCGCGCCCCGGCATGGCTTACACCAATATCTTTGGGCGCAAGCTCGGTGTGCCGATAGTGAACCTGGGCTTCTCTGGCAGTGGGCAAGGCGAGCCCGTGCTGGCGGAGCTGATGGGTGAGATAGATGCCGCGGTGTACGTCCTCGACCCGCTGTGGAACATGTCTCTGGAGCTGGTGCAGGAACGCATCGCGCCCTTCGTGCGCATCCTGCGCGCCGCCCGCCCTGACACGCCCATCGTCTTGGCCGAGGACTGCACCATCCGGGGCAACGTGCCCACGGCCAAGGGGAAGCTGCTGCGCAACATTCACGCGCAACTGCAGCAGGAGGGCATCGGCAACCTGCATTTCGTCTCGGCCGACGGGATGATGGGGCCCAGTGATGAGGGCACCGTGGACGGCTGCCATCCCACGGACCTGGGCTTCATGTACCAGGCGGAGGTATTCGCGGCCGCCTTGAAGCCGATCCTGGGGCTGTAGCCGGCCTTCTCAGCACGGTTGCGGCCAGGTCAACACCAGCTCCTCAAGCTGCACGTCGGTCCCCGACACGCGCAGGTAGACCGGGCCGGCCTGCACGCCGCTGAGCGTCGTCTCGCGCCAGGCGCGGTCGCCGCGGCCCTCCAGAACGGTCTGCCAGTGCTGGCCGTCCTGTGACCAGGCCAGCGCGAAAGGCCCCGCCCTGTGCGCCCCCAGGTAGGCGCCCAGTTGCCCGTCACAGGCGTAAGGGGCCTCGAAGCGGTAGGTCCACTCGCTACCGAAACGGCAGGACTCGGACTCTCCGCTGCGGCCGCCGGGCTGCAGGTACACAGAGCGCTCGAGGTGGCTGTTCGCCAGGAACTCCACGGTGGGCCCGGCTGCCAGACGTACCGGCGTAGTGTAGACGAGGTACTCCGGCCGAACATGGCCGTTGGATAGCTCCAGCGCCACTGCCAGCCTCTTCAGACCCAGGGGCGCGTCGGCGGCGACAGGCAGGGCAACCGTCACAGGCTGCATGGCCCACGGGGGGAGTGTGCGGGCCAGGGTCCGCGATGCCCCCAGGAGGCTGAGCGTGAGCCGGGCCTGGCGTGGCCGGTCATCCAGGTTCCACAGGTTCACGCGCACCTCGCGCTTGCCCCCGGCCGTGAGCCAGAGACGCTCCGTGCCCGCAGGTATCTGCACCGACGCCCAGCAGGGAGGTGGCGGTGGAGTTCGAGGGGCCTGCCAGTAGCCTGCTGTCGGGTCCGCTAACGCCTCCACGGCTCCAGTGTCCTGCAACTGCCCGACAGCCCCGGGCCGAAGGCGCAGGTAATGTGGTTCCGGCCGCGCAAGAAGCTCGTCTGCCTCTGTCGCCAGCGACAGCGGCTCCTCGGTGCCGTACAGGTCCACCTGCGTTACGTCGCCCAGCGGGGGCAGCCGAAGGCTTGCGGTCTCCAGTCCTGGTGACCAGTACACCAGTACCGGTGCGCGCTGGTGACGGGGGTCGGCAAAGAGGTACCCCCGGGCCTGATCCGCCACCAGGCGGCTGTGAGGCACCAGCCCCTCCAGCTCCCGGGTCATGCTCTGGTACGCCTTGAAGGCCGGTTTGCGGGACCCATCGTCGGCGAAAAGCCCATGGCCGGGGCCTCCCCAGTCTTTCACACAGAACCAGAACACCTTTGCCACGCCCAGGTCACGCAGCGCGAGGCTGGAGACGAAGGCCTGTACCAGCAGCCGGGCCTGGTCCTCCGGGGTCACGCCCTCCTTCGTGGACCAGCCGATCTCGGTGAACCAGACGGGTTTGGCGACAGTCTCTTGCTGCGTCATCAAAGAGCGCAGAGCCTGAACCTTCTGCCTGTGCCAGCGGTCGTCGAAGGTGCGCCCCCACTGGTACGGATGGACTGCCATGACGTCGAAGTACGGCGCGGCGCCCAGCTCATAGCAACGCTCGAGGAAGCGGCAATCAACGCCGGCGGTGCCACCGAAGACGATGTGGCAGCCGGGGTTGGCACGCCTGGCCACGATGGCGGCTGCCTTCAGCATGTCCACATACTGGGTGATGGTGCCGTGGAAGAAGCCGATGTTGGGTTCGTTCCAGACCTCCCAGTACCTGATGTCCTGGCGGTAGCGAGTGACACTCTTCCGCACGAAGCGTGCGTAGTGGCGCAAGTCGCGCGGCGGGTAGCTGCGGGCGCCGCCGCGGTCACTGGAGGCCCAGGGAGCGGTGTAGCCCAGGATGGGCAGTGGTGTCAACCCCTCGGGCCTGTCCCAGTCGGCCAGTTCGCTGTCGGCGGCCTCCCAGACGAACTGGCCGGGCGCCGGCTCCACGCGGCCCCAGTCCACGAGTTGCGTGGCCCCGGCCCCGCAGCGGACCCAGCGGGCGCCGGTCTCGCCGACCGTCGGCCAGGGGCAGACGATGCCAAACGGGGAGGGGTCGTCGGGCCCCGCCGCCAGGGCGCCCGGAGTGGCGGCCAAAGCCAGTAGGGGAAGTGACCAGCGGAAGCTCATCATCGGCTGCTCCTGGCGGACTGGCGGTGCGGCTGCGGCAGCGATGGCTTCCCCCGGCAGGGAGGTTCCTCCTGCCGCGGAGCGAAAGGACTGTGAACCGCGCCCGGCGGGCACCGTTGACGGAGTAGATGGCATGGCAGACGAGAAGGAATGGAATGATCCGCTGCCGGAGGGGTTTGTCCCCGAGGGCGAACTGCGGCTGTGCGTGAAGGCGGACCTGCTGCCGGATGGGTCCTACGGCGCCGAGTGGCTGGTGGTCACCGACAGCCAGGTCTACGTGGTGGCCAACGGCGACCTGCAGCCGGTCACCCGTCTGCAGTTTCCCTTCGCCGAGATCGCAGAGCCTCGGGTCGAACTGCTGGTGGACGGCGGAGCCTTCGAGATCAAGCACGCCGACAAGCGCCACGAGCTGCTGCGGTTCACTGCAGCCCGCTCGCCGCGCTTCATGACCGCCGCCCAGACACTGGAGAAGTGGCTGAAACAGGAGGAGGCCAGGCTGCCGGAGGAGGAGTTGCGGCGGTGCCCCAGGTGTGGCTTCCCCCTGGACCGTGGCAGCCGTGTGTGCCCCTCCTGCACTCCCCGCAGCCGTTCGCTGCGACGCCTGATCTCGTACCTCAGGCCGCACTGGCTGCCGGCCTGCTGCCTGACGCTGCTGGCCATGGTGACCACCGGCCTTAGCCTGCTGCCGCCGTGGCTGAACAAACCACTCATGGACCAGGTGCTGGTGCCCCAGGGCCCGCCCCGCCCGCTGCAGGAGCGTTTCTGGCTCCTGGGCGTCCTGGTGGCCGCCTTGCTGGGATCCCGGCTGCTGGGTTCGGCGCTGAGTGCCGTCTCCGGCTGGCTCATGGCCTACGTGGGCAACCGGTTGACCCACGACATCCGCTCCCAGCTCTATGAGCACCTGCACTACCTGTCGCTCAGCTTCTTTGACAAGCGCCAGCTCGGCAGTGTCATCTCCCGCGTCAACCAGGACACCGGCCAGTTGCAGGCCTTCCTCACGTGGGGCTCCGCCGATCTGGTCATCAACGTGCTCCTGGTCGTGGGCATCGGTCTGATGCTGTTTGCCATGAACTACCGCCTGGCGCTGCTGGTGTGCGTGCCGGTGCCCCTGGTGGTCATCTGCTCGCTGAGCTTCTGGCGACGCATCCGCTTCTACATGCATCGCGTCTTTCACCGCTGGGCCCGCCTGAACTCCGCTCTGCAGGAGGGCCTCAGCGGCATCCGCGTGGTGCGTGCCTTCGCGCAGGAGCCCCGGGAAGTGAACCGCTTCGTCGAGCGCAGCAATGACCTGGCGGTAACGGGTGTACAGGCCGAACGAGTCTGGTCGGTGCTCTATGCCATCCTTTCGGCCATTATCATGTCGGGCTCGATGCTGGTGTGGTATTTCGGCGGGCGGGGGGTCCTGCTCGGGGATATGACCATCGGTACGCTGACGGCCTTCATCAGCTACGTGGGCATGTTCTACGGCCCGGTGCAGGCCCTCTCGGGGCTGGTCAACTGGTCATCGCGCTCGCTGACCGCAGCGGAGCGGCTCTTTGAGGTGCTCGACAGCGTGCCCGAAGTCGAGGATGCCCAGGACGCGGTGCCGATGCCCCACGTCGAGGGCCGCATCGAGTTTCGCGATGTCACCTTCGGCTACGAGAGCCATCGTCCGGTGCTGAAGAAGGTCAGCTTTGTGGTGGAACCGGGAGAGATGATCGGTCTGGTGGGACACAGTGGGGCCGGCAAGACCACGATCATCAACCTGCTGTGCCGCTTCTATGATGTCAACGAGGGCGAGATCCTGGTGGACGGCGTGCCGCTGAAGAAGATCCGCATCGCCGACCTGCGCCACCAGATCGGCATCGTGCCCCAGGACACGTTTCTCTTCGGCGGCACTATCGCCGAGAACATCGCCTACGCCAAGCCAGGCGCCACCCGCGAGGAGATCGTGCGGGCGGCGAAGATCGCCAACGCCCATGACTTCATTCTGCAGAAGCCGGACGGCTACGAGACGATTCTGGGTGAAGCCGGGCAGGGCCTGTCTGCTGGCGAACGCCAACGGCTGGTCATCGCCCGGGCCGTGCTGCACAACCCGCGCATCCTGATCCTGGACGAGGCCACCTCCCAGGTGGACATCGAGACCGAGAAGCAGATCCAGGAAGCGATCAGCCGCCTGGTGAAGGGGCGTACCACCTTTGCCATCGCGCACCGGCTCTCGACCCTGCGCAACGCCGATCGGCTCATCGTACTGAAGGCCGGCGAGATCCAGGAGACGGGCACCCACGATGAGCTGCTTCACAAGAAGCGCGGCGAGTTCGCGCGCCTCGTCGGCATGTACCAGGCGGTCAGCAAGGTGCACGAGGTACAGCGCTAGACCATAGCGGCACGCACGCCCCATCGGCCGACAGAGAGGCTACAGGCATATGCTTATCTTCCTGCATCGTCCCGGCCAGGGCTGCCTGGGGGAGACACCCACGGCCCAGAATGACCCGGAGGCTGTCAACTACCTGGACCCGGCCACGCTGGAACTGCGCCGCGAGGACGGACGGCTGCAATGCCGCCTGCCTGGCCAGTCGGAATGGACGGACGTGAAGCTCACCCGCATGTTCCCGCACAGCCTCCCGCAGGAGTGGATCGCCCTACTGGGCCCCTTCGGCAAGGAGTACGGGATCCTGCTGAACCTCCACGGCATGTCACGGGAGAACCGGGACCTGGTGCTGCAGGAACTGGATCGCCGCTACCTCACCACCCGCATCGTCCGTCTGCTGTCCGGCAAGCGCCGGTTCGATGTCATGAAGTGGACTGCTGAGACGACCCGGGGAAGGGTCAGCTTCATCACCCGCGGCCTGCGGGATCAGATCCAGCAGCCCCTGCCGGGATACGTCATCTTCAGCGATGTCGAGGGGAACCGTTACGAGATACCGGACATTGCGGCTCTCGATCCCGCCAGCCGGCGGTTGCTTGAGGAGCAAATGTAGCAAAACGGGCAATTTCGCGGCGGCGGTCTCAGATTGGCCATACAATGGGCCGCGGCTCCCTGGAGGTTAGCTGACTCGCCGCACACTGGCGGTTTTGGGAGCTTCGTGGAGGGGAATATAATCTGCAAGTGGCAGAGGCGAATCGCCACATCGACCCCCGCAGCGGTCCAGGCCAGCGCTGGCGGGGGTTCGTCTTTCGGGGCACCTGTGGTCGGCACTAGCTAGCTGACGGGAGCGGCGGCCAGGACGCGGTTCAGCTCGTTGGCGATCTTGTCGGGGTCAGCGGGCTTGTAGATGAGAGTAGCCCCCAGGGCCTGGAACTCCTCCTGCACCGTTCCCTTCCGGTAACCGGTCACCGCCACCACCGGCAGCTCCGGCCGCGAGTACTCGGTCCGGATCCAGCGCAGCAGTTGCAGACCGGTTCCTGGCCGGGCCGGGGCCGTGTCCTTCACCGGCAGGACCACGTCCAGGATGACCAGGTCCCAGTACTCCTTGAGGAGCAGTTCCACCGCTTCGGCGGCATCTACAGCCGATGTGACCTCAAAGCCACCTTTGGAGACGTGCTCGAGGTACTTGCGGTGGAAGAACGCGCAGTCGGGTTCGTCATCAACCCAGAGGATGCGTTTGGCCTTCAGCCCTGCGGCGCCCTGGTGCGTGCCTGTCACTGTTAGGGCCCCCTTCCGGTTCGGTAGGCTGGGCGGCAGCCGCTCAGGGGGAGGGAGTTCCTCGCGCTCCGGTCCTCGTCGCGGTGCGTCAGCCGCATTTTACCCACCCAACTCTCGGGACGCCTTCAAGACTTGGTTGAGGGTTGGTAAAAGGTCTCCGGTATCAGTTCAGGAAGAAACGGTGTCCGGACTTTCCGGCCAGGAAGTCCACGATTAGCCACAGGCCCGCCGCCCCGAACTCCCCCACAACCAGCCCCAGGAAGAACGGTTTGGCCTCCCGGAAGCGACGGAAGCCCCCGTAACGCAGAATCAGCGACTTCAGCAGCCAGCCCAGGAGCATGGAGAACCAGAGCTGGATCATCGGCCAACTGGGGCCCATGGCATAGCCGAGCGGATGCAGTGGCCACCAGACATGCAGCGAACGCATCCAGGACAGCAACGCCGTGGTCGCTGCCCCGCCAAGGATGAGCAGCCAGTTGGCCACACTGGTGGGGTAGGGCTGGTTCAGATAGGACACCACGAAGGTCAGGTTCTGGCGGGGAGAGATGATCATGAACCACTGCATGAAGCGAGCGCCGCCCAGCTTGTAGGCCATCAACAGGAGGGCCACATACGAGCTGGCGATTGCCACGACGATGGCCAATCCAAGCCACGGCAACAGGCGGCGGGTGCTCAGACCCGAGGCGTCAGCCAGGCGGTAGGCGTCCATGAAGCTGGGCATCAAGAAGGTCCGCAAGTCAAACATGAAAGCCGTCTGGATGAAGGACAACACCACATGGCTGCGGGGGCTGATCACTGAGGTGCCGGCGGTGGCGACAATGACGTCGCTGGGGCGGAAGGCCTGAACAAAGAGCAATCCCCCCTCGGAGACCAGGCGGGTCAGAACCAGCGAGAAGACCAGCAGGAAGACGAAGATGAGGGCAGCCAGGAGCAGAGGCAGGCCTGCCATCATGCACCAGGCGCAGAGCACACCGAGCCCCATCACCAGCCCCCAGAAGGCGTGACGCAATGGCAGCGGTTCGTGGTCGTCACCGCCGCGCAAGTGGCCCAGAGCGTGGGCCCAGACAACACGCCACTGCTGACGTCCGGACCACGCCATGTACCCCGTGATGGCCAGGAAGGCCCCGATCATCTGCAGTGCGCTGTGGGGCGGCGTGGGATAGCCCGGCAACGGGTGAAGCTGAATGCCAAGGAAGCTAAAGACTGCACCCTCCAGGATGAAAACCAGGAAGAAGAACCAGAAGCTGAAGGCCAGTTCAGTAGCGATGAGGTAGCTGAAGCCCACCACACTGAAATGGATGACCATGTGGACAATGCCCGCATTGGCCCACAGGCGTCCCGTCAGGTACTGATTCAGGGGCCATGCGAGGCGGATCTCCGGGAATGCCGGATAGTGGAAGTGTAGGCCGTTGACCGAGTGAACAATGAGTGGAATGGCGCAACCCAGCCACATCCAGCGGTTGCGAAAGAAGCTGGGCAGCGGAGACCGCGGCGACTGGTCGTGCGCCAACTCCAGGGGTACCTGCACCAGAGGAAACACAAGACGCTCGTGGTCTATCCATTGCTTTCGCAGCAGAGTACTCAGGCAGGCCAGGCACCAGTACAGCACCAGCGCGGCGAAGGTCCAGGTGATGATCGGCACCGACCACGCCCCCCACGGCACCCGCTCGCCCAGCTTCAGCCCCTCGTAGAACGAAACGACGACCGAGCGGCCTCCGGGTTGCATCCACTGCGGCAGCAGCGCATAGGCTGCGCCACCGCCGCCGCCAGCCGGAGCGCCGGCGCTGTAAAGCGCGCCCGCGACGTCGTAGGGCACCATCCACTGCGGGATATGCCGGAAGGTCCGCTCGATCCACCCGTTCTCGGGCGTGGCCATGTAGTAGGCACCGGCGATCGTCGGGAAGAGGTACTCCGTCAGGCCGAAGGAGGGGATCCCGGCACCCAGCAGCATCATCGTATAGATCGTGTAAAGCTCACGGGTGGTGAAACCCCACCGGCTCGCGAAGTGCAGCAGCGGGGTGTTCACCCCCAGCAACATCACCACGAACAGGACGAAGACACCGATGGGCAGGTGGCAGGAGGCGATCCAGGTTCCCTGCAGGACCAGGTCACAGTACGGGGTTACTACGCCAAGGATGGCGGTGAACAGCAGGCCAAGCAACACCGCCCGCGCGGTAATGCCTGACCCGCCAGCCGCCGAGGGTTTGGGGGACGCGTGCGCCATATCGGCTCGTGCCCGTTCCGTGAAACCGCGATGGGCCAAGCATAGCAGGGCAGGGGCTTGGCTGCCAAGGTCCATGGGTTCTCCGTCTTGCAGGGCGGTTGAGCGTAGTGGGGGCATGTCTTGAGTGTTGGCGTCTAGACTGAGAGTGACGAGGGGACGAAACTTGAGGGGAGGAGAGCAGACATGCGGTCCGCACCAAAGACACCAGCTTGCAGCCTGGTCCGCATCGCTTGCTCGCGTTGCGACCGTCTCTCAGCCTTTGTGAGCGAGACGGGCCTGTGTCCTTTCTGCCGTGCGGCCGACCTGGAGCGGGAGCACGGTCTGAAGCCGGGCCTGTTTCGCGCCCTGACCAACTTCGACACCCCCACCAGGGCCAGCAGCCGCCGGCGCCGCTCGCGGCGTCGGGTCCCGAGGGCGCGCGTGGTGGTGCGCTAGGGTCGCGAGTAGGATGGACCACTCTGTGCCGGCTGAAACTCATGTCTCCCGCGCCACACCGGCGAAGTCCGGCGACCAGGGGGCATCTGGGCGGCTGGAAACCGCCTGGGAATGTCGCTACTGCCACATGGTCGTCAGCTCCGATGCTCCGGCGTTCACCCCCGGGCCTCATTACGCCGGACCGTGTGCCCGCAATCCGGACGCGTACAGCCGCGTCCACGACTGGCTGCCGGCTAGCGACGCTCATTTGAGCTGATTGTCGCCTCGGCGCGGATCTTTGGTTTTCGGCCGTTGCCAGTGACCCGGCGGCAGGAATACCGCGCGGGTCTGCCGAAGGGTATAGTGTGGTCCTTGTGGAGGGGTGCACGTAGCATCGGTCGCGATGCCCATCGGTCTGCGGGCACGATCGCAAGACCGTCGCCCGGGCGGAGAGGATGGGGGCCAAGGGGCAGCGACCGGACCCTCCGCAGGTGCTCTACCCCAACCTCCCTGTTGGCGCGGCATCGGCGCCGACAGGGCTTTCTTTGCGTTTGTCGCCCGGGATGGGCCGGGGGGCGCTTGACTTGTCGGTGCCGGTTTGGTTAGAATTGCGTCTCCAAGCGGCAGCCGCCCCGGTGGTGACGCGCCGGGGAGTGGTGCGCAAGCCTGGAGTGTGGACAGGCTTGCCATGCCGGATGGCCGCTGACGGAGACGTGACTGGCCTTCAGTGCCAGCGTAGCTCAACGGCAGAGCAGCGCTTTCGTAAAGCGCAGGTTAGCAGTTCGAATCTGCTCGCTGGCTCCACCGACAACACCGAGCCTGGTGCCGTCCCATCCGGGGGTGCACCAGGCTTTTGTCATGCTACCTCAACGCTAGGGGCCCAGCACAATGGCTCGTCTGACTGCTGTCATCCCGGCCGCGGGAATGGGTACCCGTCTTTGGCCACTGACCTACGCCATCCCCAAGGAGATGCTGCCGTTGGGGCCCAAGCCGGCCATCCAGCTAGTCGTTGAGGAGCTGATCGGCGGCGGGGTGAAGGATTTCGTCATCGTCATCGGGAAGAAGAAAGAGGCGATTGCCGAGCACTTCATGGCCTTGCGGGCCACGGAGCCGCTGTTCGGCGATGACGACATGAACGTGCGCTTTGCCTACCAGCCGCAGCCACGGGGCCTGGGCGATGCGGTGCTCTGTGCCGAGGGGCTTGTAGAGGGCGATTTCCTTGTGGCGTTGGGCGATGCGGTCATCGGTGGTCCCGCCTTTGGCGACCTGGTACGGCGGATGCTGCGGGTGAAGGCGCAGACGGGCGCTTCAGCGACCGTTGCCGTGCAGACGGTCATGCCAGCGGACACCTCCCGCTACGGCATCCTGAAGCCAGGTGAGGCGGGGCCGGACAACAGCGTCCGCATCCTGGACCTGGTGGAGAAGCCCGGTCCGGAGCACGCGCCCAGCAACCTGGCCATCTGTGCCCGGTATGTGTTGCCGCCCACCGTCTTTGGGCTGTTGCGGGAGTTGCCTGTCGGAGTGGGTGGGGAGATACAGCTCACTGACGCTCTGCACCTGCTGGTCCGGCAGGAATTGGCCTATGGTGTGCCTCTCAGCCCTGACGAGGAGCGTTGGGACGTGGGCAGCGCTCTGGGTTATGGCCATGCCTGCTTGAGTGCATGGCTGGCGCACCCTGAATATGGTGCGGAGTTGCGGGCGATGGCGCGCCAAACACAAAGAGGGGTCTGACATGCGAGACATTGACACCATTGTTGGCTTGCGGGTACTGACGATCGAGGAAGCCGTGAACCTGGGGACGGTCAGCCAGGTAGTCGTGGACCTTTCCCAGGGTCGGGTGCTGGGCATAATGGTGAACACCGCGGCGGGGGAGCAAGCCGTTGCCGCTGATGACATCCAGACCATTGGGGCCGATGTGGTGATGGTGTCCAATCGCCAGGTCCTCAAGCCGCGAGCTGACTTGCCCGAGCTGGACAAGTTCCGGCGTCCTGCCAATGCCGCCCCGCTGCAGGTCTTCACCACCTCCGGCCGCCGCCTGGGTGCTGTCGCCGCGGTCTACATAGACCCCCTGGAGAAGGTCGTGAACCGGTACGAGGTCTCAGCCGGCCCACTGCGTGACATGGCCGAGGGCATCCTGGTCCTGCCAGTCATCGCCGGGTCTGTTCATGGTCAGGATGCTGTCATCATACCGGATGAGCTGGTGGCCCAGCAGGGACGCGAGACAGGGGGTCTGCTGGCCAAGCTCAACAGCCTCGGACAGAAGGTCAAGGAGCAGTACCAGCAGACCGCCGAGAAGGTTGAGGAGGCCGTGGACAAGGGGGCGGAGGCCCTGCGGAAAGAGGCAGCGGTGGTCAAGGAGCGCGCCGGCGACCTCACGGAGAAGGCCAAGGAGCAGTACCAGCAGGCGGCTGAGAAGGTGGAGGAGAAGGTCGGCAAGGGGGCCGAGGTCCTGAAGAAGGAAGCGGCAGAGGTCAAGGAGCGGGCCGAGGAGCTCAGCGAGAAGGCCAAGGAGCGGGCGCAGAAGGTCGCTGAGACAATCAAGGAAGAAGCTCAGGAGCTCGGCGCAAAGGCCAAACAGGTCACCAGCGAGGCCGGCCAGGGCGCCGCAGCCGAGCAGGCCGTAGCGGAGCCGGCGGGGTCCGTTCCGGCAGAGGAGGGGGCGGCCGAAACCGAGGCTCCGGGCGAGGTTCCCGCCGAACCTTGTGCCGAGGCCGAAGAAGCCACGCCCGATAGTGAGGTCCCCGCCGAGAAGCCTGCCGCTCCGAAGCGGCGCACCAGGAAAGAGAGTAACAACGCCTAGATGGCCATACTTCTCGCGACCGACCTCGATACCGTTCCCGGGGTCGAGATACTCCGCGATGAGCCGATGTCGAAGCACACTTCGTTTGGCATCGGCGGTCCGGCTGACATTCTGGCTCTACCCCACAGCCCGCAGGCGCTCCAGGAGCTCCTGCGGGTCTGCCATGCCCACGGCATTCGTCCTATCATCATTGGCAATGGAACCAATGTGCTGGTGCGGGATGGCGGGATTCGCGGCGTGGTCATCAAGCTCGCCGAGAATCTCAGCGAGATCCGGCGCTGCGGCCTGAACATCGAGGCCCAAAGCGGCGCCAGCCTGGCGCGTCTGTGCGTCATGGCCGCCGACTGGGGTCTGGCGGGGCTGGGGTTTGCGGCGGGGATTCCGGGGTCGGTTGGCGGCGCGGTGTGGATGAACGCCGGAGCCTGGAACCAGGATATCGGCTCTCTCGTGCGACAGGTTGAGGCCTTCGACCTCGAGGGGCAACCCGTGGTCCTTGACCACGGTGCCCTCAAGTTCTCCTATCGCTACAGCAGTCTTCAGGACAGTGACCTGGTTATCGTCGCCGTGACCTTCAGCCTGCAGGAGGGTAACCCGCGTCGCCTGCATGCGGAGCTGTGTGAGACGATTGAGAAGCGCTGCTGGAAGCAGCCCGTGGCCCAGGCGTCAGCCGGGTGCATTTTCAAGCGGCCCCCTTGTGACTTCGCGGGCCGTCTGGTGGAGATCGTCGGCGGCAAGGGGATGCGGGTGGGCGGCGCCATGATCTCCGAGAAGCACGCCAACTTCATCATCAGCGATGGCACGGCCACCGCCCGCGACGTCCTCGAACTGCTGGAGCAGGTCCGTACCCGGGTGCACGAGCAGGAGGGGATCTGGCTGGATCCTGAAGTGCGCGTGTTGGGCGAGGACTAGCGGCCTGATGCGAACGATAGCCGTAGCCGAGTTCTGGCACGAGACCAACAGTTTCGCTGATTCCCCCACCGAGCTGGGCCACTTCAGCCACTCGGCAGTGGACTCTCCTGTGCTGGCCGGGATGCGCGCCCTGCCCCAACTGCTGGGCGAAGAGGTTGTCTGGCAGGACGTGCTGCGTGTCGCGGCGCCTCCTGGCGGACTGATTGCTGATGAGGCCTGGCAAAGCTTGCTGGGTGAGCTCCTCGATGGCCTGGCGGGGGTATCACCGGACGGTGTCCTGCTGTCGCTGCACGGCGCCACGGCCGCCTTCTCCGAGCCCGACGTCACGGGAGCGGTTCTGAGCCGCGTTCGCCACCTGGTGGGGCCCCAGGTACCCATCGTGGCGGCCCTTGATGTGCATGCCAACGTCACGGCGACCATGCTTCAGGCCGCCGATGTGCTCCTGGGCCCCCACGCCTATCCGACCACTGACCAGCAGAGCATTGGCCGGCGCGCGGCACAGGCCATGGCCGACGCGCTGAAGGTGGGCGCCCGCCCCCAGGTCAGCGCCTGGAAGCTGCCGCTCATCACAACCGATGAGGGTCAGGACACAGCGGACGGGGTGCTGGCGCACCTGTGGGAGCATTTCCCGACGGCCGAGAGCCTCCCGGGCATGGTCTCTGTCGCTCTCTTTCGGGCCAGTCCGTGGCTGGACGCCCCCGCTCTGGGCTGGGTTTTCTACCAGGCTTGCTACTGCGATACTCCCGCCCTGGACGAGCGGGCGGTGGTGCGAGCGTGCTGGGACAGCCGCAGGCGCACCGATCCGTCACCGCTGCGAGGCCTGTTATACCGCCAGGTCAGTCGCCCGCTCTACCCGCTCGATGATCTGGAGGAGCTGCCCCTGGCTGCCTGGGCGGGTGATATGGTGCACCCGTGCCACTGCGCCGCGCTAATGGGCGCCGAAGCTGATGGCGACGACTGCGCAGGCTGTGGCAGGTGCTGCGGACGCTCCACCGACCAGGGCTGAGGCCCCGGACTTCATTCGTACTCCCGGGCCACTTCGATGAAGGCCCGAACGTTCTCCTCTGGCACGCCTCGACACAACTCCACCAGCATGCTTGGTGCCCCCTCCGCAACCATCTCGCGGTAGCGCCGTCGGATTGCGTCAGGCGTAGAGAGCAGCATCTCCTCCGATGTCTTCATCTGCACCAGGAACTCAGTATGTAACACCTCGCGACAGTCGGTGATGGTCAGGTACGGGTCGGTACCCACGTCTATGTACCCAAAGCCATGCTCCTGCAGGATGGCCAGATGCGGGCGGCGCAGGAGCTCACTGTGCAGGCTCAGGTTTGCCGCCCCGAAGTGCCTGGCGATGCGCAGCATGTACTGCACGTCAAACTCGAAGTATAGACTGGGACCCAGCAGGCCGCCGTAGTCGTCGGTGAAGCCGAGGCCTGCCCCCGGCACCGGGCTATCGGTCACCTTGGCGGCGAACTCGCGCTGACGGATGGCGCTTTGCGCCAGGACCGACAGAAAGCGGTGGGACAGTTCCGGCTGGTCCAGAATGTCGATGAGAAAGCCTTCGCCGCGCAGGAGCACCGCTGTGGTTAGCGGGGCCTGACTACCGCCGGGGAAGCCGACCTGAACTCCCTGAGGGGCGTGGGTACGCATGTATTCGTAGAACGCCAGAGCTTGAGGGTAATACCCCACGGTACTCAGGTCGTCTGGTACCGCCAGGGCCACGGCCGCCTCGATGCTGGCGATGGGGTGGCCACGCGGCGCAGGCACCTGGTCCTCAAACACCTCAAACTCCAGCCCGAAAACCGAGGCGGTAAGGTATGTCGTGAAATCCGGAGCGATGGCACGCACACGGGGCAGCGGCAGTCCGTAGCGCTCGTGGAAGATCTCGGGCCCGCGCAACTGCACTTCCATCTGCGCGGCGGGATCTGTGTGGTACTGGCGCATGGTGACACCGCAGTACTCGGCATAGACCTCCGGGGGCACAGCCACCGTCCAGGGAATCCCTCTATTCACGTCGGAGAACCTCCTGAAAAGAGCGGTCTGCGGACCCCAGCTTCGTCTTGGGTAAGCCGTTGTCCTCTTTAGTTAGCCGAAAATATAATATTATAGAGATTAGAGCGTAAGTCTTGCGGTTGACATCGGGTCTGTGCCCCGGCTATACTGAGCGGGTTATGGCCTGAGGGTTTTCCAGGTGCAATGAGGACTGTCCCCGGTCTGGTTATGGCCTGGTCGTGAGGGGCATCCGCGCCCTGAAGGCATTGCCCAGCCGCCGGCGGAGGCCGGCCCGCTCCGGCAGTCGGCCGATACCATCCTCCAAGAGGCAGTATCCGCAGGAGTCGTCCATGGCGCTGGAATACGGCCCGGTGGCCGTTCTCCTCACTTTCGGCGTGGCGTTGGGCGTGGCCGCGATGGTCACCGCCTGGCTTCTTCGGCCCAGTGATCCCTATGCTGCCAAGCAGGCGGTCTATGAGTGTGGCATGGAGCCCATTGGGCCGGCGTGGAGCCAGTTCTACGCTCGCTACTACCTCATCGCCCTGGTCTTTGTGGTCTTCGACGTGGAGGCCATCTTTCTCTTCCCGTGGGCCGCGGTCTTCAAACAGCTTTCGGCGGCCACTGCCATGGGCGCTGTGCCCCTGGTTGAGGTGGCGGTCTTCATCGTCATCCTGCTGATCGGGCTGGCCTACGCCTGGCGCAAAGGGGACCTGGAGTGGACCCGCTAGACTTTGACCCCAGGCGGCTTGATCCGCGTGAGCTGGAACGCAAGATCGAGGAACGCCTCGAGCAAGTCCGTGACGTGGATCTCGCGGCACTCCTCCGCCTGGAGCGACTCCGCCAGCGGATTCCGTCGGAGCCTGTGCGGCAACTGGCTCGCCGCTTCGAGGACAAGCCCCCGGTGGTGCGGTTTGTGAAGTTGGTGGACAGCGTGCTCAACGTCAGCCGGGCGTGTTCCACGTGGCCCCTGCAGTTTGGGCTGGCTTGCTGTGCCATCGAGATGATGGCCACCGGGGCGGCGCGCTGGGACCTGGACCGGTTCGGCATCATCTTCCGAGCCACTCCGCGCCAGGCTGACCTGATGATCGTGGCCGGCACCCTGACGGTGAAGATGGCGCCGGTGCTGGAGAAGCTCTACCACCAGATGCCCGAGCCGCGTTACGTCCTGGCCCTGGGCAACTGCGCCGTCAGCGGCGGCCGCTTCTACCAGCATGCCTACAGCGTGGTCAAGGGCGTGGACCGGGTCGTGCCCGTGGACGTGTACGTGCCGGGGTGCCCACCGCGCCCCGAACAGCTTATTGATGGGCTGCTGGCTCTGCATCGGAAGATGCGCCAGGATTCGCTCGCGGACGGCCCGGTCGTCGAGGGCCACAAGTCAGACAACGCCGGGCACCGCCGCATCGTGGTGCCTGGACAGCCGGAGACCCATGCCTGAGCAAGAGGCCCCACAACCGGCCGCACCCGAAGCTGAACGGGTACCAGGCATCGAGCCCGCCTTCGCTGCCCTGGCGGAACGGTTTGGTGACGAGCTCGTCGCTGCGCGGAAGACCGCTGACGGGCCCGATTTCACAGTGGCCCCCGCGCGGCTGGCGGACTTCGTCGCGGCCTTACGTGAGAGCGTGTTGGCTGAGCCCAGCCTGTTCGTGGATGCCTGCGGAGTCGAGCGCGAGACGGCGCTGGAGGTGGTCTACCGGTTCTCCCTGGTCAGCCGGCGCGAGATTGTGACGGTGCGGGCCCACATGCCCAAGGACAAGCCCGCTGTCGCCTCGCTGGCCGTCATGTATCCGGGCGCTCGCTGGCCGGAGCGCGAGTACGCGGAGATGTTCGGTATCACGGTTACGGGCCACCCGGACATGCGACACCTGCTGTTGCCAGAAGGCTGGGTGGGCCACCCTCTGCGCAAGGACTACGTGTATCCGCTGGACCATCCGTACCTGGCGCCCGACCCGCTCCGGGAGGACCCGGTCCGGGTGTTGGGCCACGCGCCGGAGGGGGAGGGGGAGGAGTCCTGAGCCGGAAAGCCCGGGTGACGGAACCTAATCAGTTCCCAGTCCTCGGTTCCCTATCACGTCCGCCAGATCCATGAACGAAGCCAACGTCGGTACAACTGATCAGCTCATCGTCAACATGGGCCCCCAGCACCCCAGCACCCACGGGGTGCTGCGCGTTGCTCTGACCCTGGACGGCGAGAGGGTCGTGTCCGCTGATCCGGACATCGGCTATCTGCACTCTTCCATGGAGAAGATTGCCGAGCGTCTGGACTACCGGCAATACATCAGCTACACCGACCGCTTTGATTACCTCGGCGCCATGTGCAACGAGTGGGTCTTCGTGCGGGCGGTCGAGCGTTTGGCGGGGATTGAGGTCACGCCGCGGTGCGAGCACATTCGCCTGCTCATGGCGGAGCTGAACCGCCTGGCCAGCCATCTGCTGTACTTCGGGGCCATGGGCATAGATACCGGCGCGACCACCGTTTTCCTGTACTGCTTCCGGGAACGTGAGCTGATTCTGGATCTCTTTGAGTGGGTCTCCGGCCAGCGCCTGCTGTACAACTTCCTGCGCGTCGGTGGCCTGCGCAATGATCTGCCAGACGGTTGGGTAGAGCAGTGCCATGCGGCCATGGATGCGCTCGCCTCGCGCGTGGACGAGTATGACACGCTGCTGAGCGAGAACCGGATCTTCATCGCCCGCACGCGCGGCATTGGCGCCATCACCGCCGAGGAGGCCCTGGCCTACGGTTTCAGCGGCCCGTGCCTGCGCGGCTGTGGCGTGCCCTACGACCTGCGCCGCGTGGATGGTTACAGCCTGTACCCGGAGCTGGACTTCGAGGTCTGTGTGGAGGAGGGCGGCGACTGCCTGTCACGGCACATGGTGCGGTCGCGCGAGCTGCGGGAGAGCATCAAGATCGTGCGACAGGTCCTGGCGCGGCTGCCCGAGGGCGAGGTCAACGTGCCTGTGCCGCGCCGGCTGAAGGTCGAGCCGGGCGAGGTCTACGAACGCATCGAGTCGCCCCGGGGCGAACTGGGCTGCTACCTGGTCAGTGACGGCAGCGACAAGCCCTGGCGGATGCACTGGCGCGCGCCATCCTTCTACAACCTGGCCCCCCTGGACCGGCTGTGCCGGGGCCACTGGATGGCCGACATGGTGGCCGTCATCGCCAGTACAGACATCGTGCTGGGAGATGTGGATCGGTAGAGCAACATAACCGGGCACCGCAGGGCGGTACTGGCCGGCCCCATCTGCCGCACATGGCTCAAGAACGACGCACATGTCCATCCACACCATCGGCGTCATCATCAAGGACTGGCTCATCGGGCTCCTGGCCGGCTGGGGAGTGCCCGTGGAGCTGTCGCGCCTGCTCATCGAGGTGCTCACCTGGGCAGTGGGCGCCGCACTGTGCATCATCGCCATCATGCTGGCCGCGCTGGTGTTCATCTACCTTGAGCGCAAGGTGTCGGGCTACATCCAAAGCCGCCTCGGGCCGACGCGCTGCGGGCCGGTGGGCATCCTGCAGTCTTTCGTGGATGTCATCAAGCTGCTGCTCAAGGAAGACATCGTCCCGGCGGAGGCGGACCGGGTCCTTCACACCATCGGTCCCATCCTGTTCCTGGCGGTGAGCGCCCTGGCTTATGTGGTAGTGCCGTGGGATGAAGGCGGGACGGTGGCCGGGAAGGTGGACGCCGGGGTTGGTGTGCTGTTCATGGCTGCGGTAGGCTCCATGGGCCTCATCGGCATCGTCGTGGGCGGCTGGGGCTCCAATAACAAGTGGTCGCTGCTGGGCGCCATCCGTGGCGCGGCACAGATGGTGAGCTACGAGATCCCCATGCTGCTGGCGCTCATGTGCGTGGTGCTGCAGGCCGAGACGCTGTCTTTGGCGGGCATCGTGGAAGACCAGAAGGGCAGTATCATCGCCTGGAACTTCCTCCGTCCGTGGATGTGGCTGCCAGTCGTCCTGTTCCTCATCTCCGGCGTGGCCGAGATCAACCGCACACCCTTCGACATACCGGAGGCGGAGAGCGAGCTGGTATCGGGCTTCCACACCGAGTACACCGGTATGAAGTTTGCCCTGTTCTTTCTCGCGGAATACGGTAACCTGCTCCTGGTGGCGCTGATCTTCTCGGTGCTTTTCCTGGGTGGCTGGCTTTCGCCCTTCGGCTATCCGGACCCGTTGCGGCTGCCGGGCATCATCTGGCTGCTGGCCAAGTCGCTGCTGATTGTCCTCATCGTCATGTGGGTCCGCTGGACGCTGCCGCGCCTGCGGGTGGACCAACTCATGGGTCTGGCCTGGAAGCTGATGATCCCGGCTGGCTTCGTGGCGCTGGGGGTCATGTGCGCGGTGATCATGCTGGGGTGGGCGTAGAGCAATGACCACCAATACGCGACAACCACAGTCGGCCTGGGCGCTGCTCGCCGACATCGTGGGCGGGGCCGCCAGTGTCATCAAGGGACACGTGGTGACCCTGCGCAACTGGCTGCGCCCCAAGGTGACGGGGCAGTACCCATACCGCGATCCGGCCAAGGAGTGGGTGCCCAAACCGGGCTACCGTGGCGACTTCGCGCTCATCCATGATCCCGAGCGCCCGGGTGGGCTGCGCTGCATTGCCTGCATGGCGTGCGCCAATGTCTGCCCGGATAAGTGCATCCACATCATCGGTCAGGGCAAGGGCAAGGAGCGTCACCCCGCGGCCTTCGACATTGACATCGGCTTGTGCATGTACTGCTGGCTGTGCGTTGAGGTCTGCCCGGTCAGAGCGATTACTCTGACGCCCGAGTACCACAATGTGGCTTTCACACCGCAGGAGCTGATCCGCGACATCAACGACCTGAAGGCCCGTGGCGAGGGCATCGCCGAGCCGCTGCTGCCGGTGCCCATCGAGCGCTCGGTGCTGCAGCCACCGACGGCGAAGAAGAAAGACGTGTCGGAGGCTTAGGACGGGGCCATCTCGTCGCCGGACACGGTCCAGGCGGCAACAACAACAGGCCGGGCAAGCCCGGCCTCTGCCAACGGCAAACGACATGCTGTTCGGACTGCCCTATACCAACTACGTTGAGTACCTGGCCTTCCTCTCGGTGGCCGGGCTCACGCTGCTGGGCGGGCTGGGGACTATCGTGGCCCGGCGGGTCTTCCCGGCCTGCCTGTGGCTACTGGTATGTCTGGGCGGAGTTGCGGGCCTGTATGCCCTCCTGGCCGGACACCTGCTGATGGCGGTGCAGATCCTGGTCTACGCCGGGGCCATCACGGTGCTCATCATCTTCGCGGTGATGCTGCTGCAGCGCCATACCGGCCGCATCATCATGGCCGAAAACCAGCATCTTATCGGCGGGGTGCTGGCCGCCGGCTTCATGGCCACGCTCATCCTGGTGGGCATCTTTACCACGCGCTACCAGCCCCTGGCCTTCGGCGACACCCCGGCGACCTTCGCCGGCGACAATGTCAAGCTCATCGGGCACCTGCTGCTGACCAAGTACCTGTTGCCCTTCGAGGTTGTCTCGGTGGTGCTGCTGGCGTCCATGATCGGGGCGCTGGTGCTGGCGCGTCAGGAGCCGGGCGAGAACCCCGGGGCGGCGGAGGCCCCGGAGGCGGAGAGCCAGCCATGAGCCCGGTGCCACTGCAGGCCTATCTGGTCGTCGCCGGACTGCTCTTTGCTATGGGTCTCTTTGGCGTCATGACTCGGCGCCATGCCGTGGCCGCACTGCTGGGCATCGAGCTCATGCTCAACGCCGCCAACATTAACCTGGTCGCTTTCAGTCACTATCTGTCGCCCAACAGGGCCATCAACACGGTCCTGGACGGACAGGTGTTCGTCCTGATGGTCATCGCCCTGGCGGCGTGCGAGGTCGCGGTGGGCCTGGCCATCATCTTGCGCCTCTACCGCACGATGGGCGTGCTGAACCCGGACGAAGCCAGCAGCATGAAGTGGTAAGCCAGCCGCAAACGGGGAACGGGGAACCGGAAACAGCGCCGCTACGTAAGGCTCAGGACTCTGGACACAGGACGCGCCGTCTCAATGTTACAGCTTGCCTGGATAACACCGCTGCTCCCCCTGGCCGCCTGCGCGGTGCTGATCTTCTTTGGCAGCGCGCTGAGGAAGCGTATCGGCGAACGCGTCGGCTGGATCGGCGTCGCGGGCATTGCGGCGACGATCCCGTTTTCGGTCGGTTGTCTCGTGGAACTGCTGCTGGGCGCGGCGCCCGTGGACGTCACTGCGGTCTGGGGCCACATCGGTGGCCGGGCGATGGAGGTCGGGTACGCCGTGGACCCGCTGGCGGCGGTCATGCTGACCATGGTCAGCATCGTCGCCACCTGTATCCAGGTCTACTCCATCGGCTACATGCACGGCGACGCCCGTTTCCAGCGGTTCTTTGCCTACCTGTCGCTGTTCTGCGCCTGCATGCTCATGCTGGTGCTGGCCAACAACTTCGTGATGATCTATGGCGGCTGGGAACTGGTGGGCCTCTGCTCCTATCTGCTCATCGGCTTCTGGTTCGAGAAGCGCTCGGCGTACCTGGCCGCCAAGAAGGCCTTCATCACCAACCGGGTTGGCGACTTCGGCTTCGCCCTCGGCATCCTGGTCCTGTTCTTCTATGTGCCGGAGCTACACTTCGGCAAGGTCTTTGCCGCTGCCGCAAACCACGAGATTCCGCTCTTGTGGCTGGGTATAGCCGCCTTCCTGCTGTTCTGCGGTGCGATCGGCAAGAGCGCTCAGTTCCCACTGCATACCTGGCTGCCGGATGCCATGGAGGGCCCGACGCCGGTCAGCGCTCTCATCCATGCCGCCACCATGGTTGCCGCCGGTGTGTACATGGTCGCGCGGCTGTTCACCATCTTCTACTTGCCCACCGCCGAGCAGGGACTGCCGTTTGGCGAGCTATTTGGTATCTCGCCACTGCTGTGGGTGGGGATTATCGGCCTGATCACCGCACTGATGGCGGCGATCATCGGCGTGGTGCAAAGCGACATCAAACGCGTGCTGGCCTACTCCACTATCTCGCAGCTTGGCTACATGATGGTCGGTCTGGCGATGGGGCCCATCGGCTTCGTGGCGGGGGTGTTTCACCTCATCACCCATGCCTTCTTCAAGGCCCTGCTGTTCCTGGGTTCCGGCAGCGTCATCCACGCCTGCCACGAGGAGCAGGATATCTGGAAGATGGGCGGGCTGGCCAGGAAAGCGCCGATTACCTTCGTGACCTTCTGGGCCGGAACGCTGGCCCTGGCCGGCATCTTCCCCTTCGCCGGGTTCTTCTCCAAGGACGAGATCCTGGCCGCCACCTTCCACAACGCCGCGGCCCACTGGGTCTACTGGGTCTTCTTCATCGGCCTGGAGTTGGCGGCGTTCCTGACGGCCTTCTACATGGGCCGCTGCTGCTTCCTGACCTTCTCGGGCGAGGCGCGCAGCGACAAGGCCGCTCATGCTCATGAGAGCCCTGCCGTGATGACGGTGCCGCTAGTTATCCTGGCGGTCTTTGCGGTCTTCCTGGGCTGGGTCGGGTCGCCGTGGGTCGGTGGCAACCTGTTCCACCACTTCGTGCACTATGCCCCACCGGTGGCCGAGGCCACCCACGGGGCAGCACATGGCGCAGCCGCAGCGGCGCACGGCGGTGGCGAGGCGGCGGGCTTCAGTTGGCTGGTGGCGAGCATCTCGACCCTGATGGCCCTGGCCGGCCTGGGACTGTCGGCGGCCATCTACCGCCTCAACCTGATACCGGTGAGCTGGATCAAGACGCCGCTTTACCCGCTGTATTACGCCGCCCGGCACAAGTTCTGGTTCGACGACATCTACGAGGGCGTCATCGTCCGCGGTGTGGTGCTGCTGGCGAATATCCTGCGCTGGGTTGACACCAACATCGTGGACGGTGTGGTGAACCTGATCGGGTGGGGCGTGCGCGTCGGTGTGGCGACGGTCTGCGGCTTCATTGACAAGTGGATCGTGGATGGCGCGGTCAACCTGATTGGCTGGCTCACGGGCCGTGTGGGCGAGTATGGTAGCCGGCTGCAGACCGGGCGGGTGCAGGAGTACATTTCGGCTCTGGTCTTCCTGGGCTGCGCGGCGGCGGCGGCGCTGTATCTGGCAATCCTGGCCCTACCCTATCTGGAGCCCCATCTGGGTTTCATCGGGGTCTGGTTCGGGCGGTAGAGCGGGCCCACAGGGTAGGCGGGGCATCCTGCCCCACCGCCGCGGCTGGAAGCGGCGGCTACCGGGAAGAATTTGGTAGGCGGGGCATCCTGCCCCGCCCGAGCGGAGCGATTGCGGCTACCTGAGGCTGCCTCGCAGCCTTGCAGAGGACACAACATGACGATACCTCTCCTCAGCCTGATGACGTTCCTGCCCTTGGTGGGCATGGTCATCATCCTGTGCCTGAACCGCGAGCGACACGTCAACGCCATCCGCGGTGTGGCGACCGTCTTTGCGGCGCTTTCCTTCCTGGTCTCGGCGTATCTGTTTCTGCCCTTCAACAGTGCTGACTCGGCGATCCAGTTGGAGGAGAAGGCGCTGTGGTTTGACGCCGCGGGCTTCGTCGTCAACTACCACATGGGCATTGATGGGCTGTCGCTGCCGCTCATCTTCCTGACCACCCTCCTGACGTTGCTGTCGGTCATCTACTCCTGGCGCATCACCGAGCGGGTCAAGGAGTACATGGCATTCTTCATGCTGCTTGAGGTGGGGATGCTGGGCGTGTTCTGCGCCCTGGACTTCTTCCTCTTCTATGTCTTTTGGGAGGTCAGCCTGGTGCCGATGTACTTTCTCATCGGCATCTGGGGCGGGCCGCGCCGGGAGTACGCCGCGATCAAGTTCTTCATCTACACGCTGGTGGGCAGCCTGGCCATGCTGCTGGCGATCTTGGCCATGTATTTCACCAGCCAGCCCCATACCTTTGATATCATCGAGCTGACCAACCAGAAGCTGTTCGCCGGCCCCTTCGCCTTTGGGGTCAAGCACTTTTGGGTGGCCACCCTGGCCTTCTGGGGCTTCTTTCTGGGGTTCGCCATCAAGGTCCCGCTGTTCCCCTTCCACACGTGGTTGCCGGACGCCCATGTTGAAGCGCCCACCGCCGGCTCGGTCATCCTGGCGGGCGTGCTGCTGAAGATGGGGACGTATGGTTTCGTGCGGGTCAGCCTGCCCATGCTGCCGGGGCCGGCGCAGTATTTCGCGGTGGTCATCGCGTTGCTGGCCCTGGCCTCGATCATCTACGGCGCCCTGGTGGCGATGGCGCAGACCGATCTGAAGAAGCTGATCGCCTACTCGTCGGTCAACCACATGGGCTATGTGATGCTGGGCGTAGCGGCGGCGGTGGGAGCCACGGTTCCCGACCGGTACGGACCGACGCTGGAGGTGGCGCGGATCACGGCGCTCAACGGCGCGGTGCTGCAGATGTTCAACCACGGCATCATCACCGGGGCTCTGTTCTTCTTGGTGGGTGTCATCTATGACCGGGCCCACACGCGCGACCTGAACTCCTTTGGCGGCCTGGCCAAGCAGATGCCGGTCTATGCCGGGATCATGATGATGGCGAGCTTCGCCTCGCTGGGTCTGCCTACGCTCTCGGGCTTCGTCAGCGAGTTCCTGGTCTTCGTGGGCTCTTTCGGCGTCTACAGGGTCTTCACGGCGCTGGCGGTGCTGGGTGTCATCTTCACGGCGGTCTACTTCCTGTGGATGATCCAGCGCATCTTCCTGGGGCCGCTGAACCGCCAGTGGACCGAGCTGACGGACATGGACGGCGGGGAGCTGGTGGCCACAGTGCCGCTGTGCTTCCTGATGCTGTTCATCGGTATCTACCCGAGGCCTCTGCTGGACCTGATCAACACGGCGATGAGCGGCCTGGTGTACGAGATGAGCCAGGTGATACACCTGGTGCAAGGGTGGGGGATGTGGGGGTAGGGCTCTTGTCGTAGGCAGGAGCGCTCACCAGAGCGCGACCAGTCGCTTTTTGGCCCACACAGAACGAACGGCATCGCGCTCTGGTGAGCGCTCCTACCCAGGTCACGGCCATGACACGGCGCGCAACTTTCGGTGGAAAGCACCGCTGACATTATGCCGGTAACCAACCTACAACTCTTTCTCCCTGAACTGCTCCTCACCGGGCTGGCGCTGGCGGTGCTGCTGCTGGACTTGTGGCTGCCGCGGGCCAGGCGCTCGGTGCTGCCGGTGCTCAGCGTTATCGGCCTGCTCCTGGTGGGCCTGGCCGCCGCGAGTCTCTGGGACCCCCAGCGCGGCCCGGTTTACGACTTCTGGAACAGCTACGTCACCGACAACTTTGCCATTTTTCTGAAGGTGTTCTTCGCCGCTGTCGGCGGTCTGGTGGTGCTGCTGTCCACGGACTTCCTCCGCGATGTCCGCGCCTATGGGGAGTACTGGTCGTTGTTGCTCTTCGTGCTGCTGGGGATGGTGCTTCTGGCGGGGGCCAATGACCTTATCACCATCTACCTGGCCTTCGAGCTGGTCAGCCTGGTATCGTACGTGCTGGCGGGCTACCGGCGCGAGGACCCGAAGTCCAACGAGGCGGCGCTGAAGTACTTCCTGTATGGCGCCTCGGCCTCCGGCGTGATGATCTACGGCATGAGCCTGCTGTACGGGCTGGGCGGCTCCACGAACCTGCAGGTGCTGGGGGAGCGCCTGGCCAGCGGCGAGGTGACGCCCCTGGGGGCGCTGGCCCTGATGCTGGTGCTGACCGGCCTGGGGTACAAGGTCGCCATGGCGCCCTTCCAGGCGTGGTGCCCGGACGTCTACGAGGGCGCGCCGACGCCGGTGACGGCGTTCCTGTCAGTGGGTCCGAAGGCCGCCGGGTTCGCGGTGCTGATCCGCTTTGCCCTGTCGGTATTCCCTTCGCTGCTGCCACAGTGGCAGGTCGTGGTAGCCATCCTGGCCACCCTGACCATGTTTGTGGGCAACCTCCTGGCGATTCGTCAGCAGAACCTGAAGCGCTTGCTGGCCTACTCCTCCATCGCGCACGCCGGGTACCTGCTGATTGGTGTGGTCGCGGCGGGCAGCCAGGCCGGGTGGGGCCTGCCAGCGGTGCTGTTCTACCTGGTGGCCTACCTTCTGATGAACCTGGGGGCCTTCGCGTTGCTGTTACTGGTGGCCCGCACCCGCGGGACGGAGGAGATCAGCGGCTTCTCGGGTCTCGCCCAGGGAGCGCCCTTTGCGGCTGCCACCATGCTCATCCTGCTGCTCTCGCTCACCGGCATCCCGCCCACTGGTGGCTTTGTCGGCAAGTTCTACCTGTTTGCGGCAGCCATCGAGTCTGGCACCTGGTGGTGGCTGGCGCTGGTGGGCATCATCAACAGCGCCATCTCGCTGTATTACTATATGAATATCGCCCGGCTGATGTACTTCGGGCAGCCGGCGCCTGAGTTGGTGAAGCGGCCCGCCGGCCTGAGCGTTGTGGTCTGGGTGGCCCTGATCGGTACCCTCGGCCTGGGGCTTGTGCCGGAGCCGCTCATGGCGCTGGCCCGCCAAGCCGGGATGTTGTTTGTGGGGCGCTAGGCCAGACGTTGGAGGTCTTGACCCGCAGGGGCGCTACAGTGGATTCGACAGTGCGCAGCCGTAAGGTCCCCGAGGGAGCCGTGGAACGGCTCTGCGATTACCTGCGGGTGCTGACGATGCTGGACCGCAAGGGGCAGCAGACTGCGTCCTCGGAGGAGATCGGTAGCTGGGCCGGTGTGAAGGCCTCGCAGGTGCGCAAGGATCTGTCGTACTTCGGGGAGTTCGGGCGGCGAGGTCTGGGCTATGATGTGGAGCAACTGCGGGCCCACATCCGGGACATCCTGGGGGTCCAGCGGCAGCGACCGACCATCGTGGTCGGCGTCGGGAACCTCGGTTCGGCACTGGCCTGCTACCCTGGCTTTGAGTCGCATGGTTTTCAGATCGTCGCCCTGTTTGACAATGACCCGCGCCGTATCGGCTACAAGGTCAGCGGCATGAAGATCCACTCGATGTTGGACCTGGTGCCGGTGGTCCGTGAGCACCGGGCGGAGATCGCCCTGCTGACGGTGCCCGAGCAGGCGGCCCAGGAGGTGGCGGAGAAGGTAGTAGCGGCGGGTATCCGCGCCATTGTCAACTTCGCCCCTGTACTGCTGTCATTGCCGCCCGAGGTCAACCTGCGTAACGTGGACTTGGCCCGCGAACTGGAGACGCTGTGCTTCTACCTGCCACCCAAGGAATGACCGATGCCGGGGCCGCCGACAACGCCGAGGAGGCGACGCTGGCGCGCCTCCGCGAGCCCGTCGCGGCGGCCCTCGCGCTGGTTGAGGAGCGGCTGACCACACTGGTGCCGGACTCGGTGGGAGGACTGGCGCCTGTCGTCTATCAGCAGATGCTGAAGGCGGGGGGCAAGCGCCTGCGTCCGCTGATGACGTTGCTGTCCTGTGTGGCGGCGGGTGGCGATACCGACCGCGCCATCGGTCTCGCGGTAGCCGTGGAGGTCCTGCACCTCGCATCACTGATCCACGACGACGTGATCGACGAGGCCGAGCAGCGGCGGGGGAAGCCCTCGGCTCGCCAGCAATGGGGCAACCGGGCAGCGGTGCTGGTCGGTGACTTTCTGGTGGCCGAGGTCTTTCATAGCCTGGCGGAGGAACTGGAGCGCAAGAGTCTGGCGCTGTTGGCCCAGACCGTCGCCGACATGTGCCGGGCGGAACTGGTCCACAGCGACAGTCCGGCCGAGGTGGACGAGGCGACCTATCGCCACAACATTCAAGGCAAGACGGCGGCGCTGATCGGCACCGTCTGCGAAGCGGGAGCCCTGGCCGCCGAGAACGAGGCGGCCGCGACGGTCCTGCGTGACTATGGCCGCAAGCTGGGCGAGGCTTTCCAGATCGCCGACGACCTGCTGGATCTCTATGGAGAGGCCAGCGTGGTCGGTAAGCCGGTAAGGCAGGACCTGCGAAAGGGCCACTGGACACTACCGATCATCTACGCTCTGCGCGAGGGAACCCCCGAACAGGTCCAGCAGTTGCGACAGCTTCTGGAGCAGGCGCAGGCTGATGAGGAGGCGGCGCGCCAGGCGGCCAACCTGGCCGAAGCGCTGGGGGGGCGAGCCTATGCCACACAACTCGCCGCCGAGCTGGTGGCTCAGGCCCAGCAGACCCTCATGAGCCTGCCCCCGTCGCTGGCCCGCGAGCGTCTGGGGGAGCTGGCTGACTATGTGATCAGCCGCCAGCGCTAGCGAGACACGCGAGGGAGCACAAGGCCATAGAAGTGGGGGACTGCAGGAATCACGCACTTCGTCACGAATAGCACCAACGGGAAGCAGGGAGCCGGTACGCATAGCGCTCTGAGCGCGTGACGGAAGGAGAGTTGACCTTGAGGCCCTCGAGACTGCTCCTTATCTGCATCGTCGTAGCGACCATGGTGGCGGCCATTGCCGTGTGCGGGTGCGGGAAGAAAGACGCCGACAAGACCGCGGCTGGCGGCCCCGGCATGGGTGGTCCCGGTGGTGGGATGGGTGGACCTGGTGGTGGGATGGGCGGACCTCCCGGCGGCGGCATGGGTGGTCCCGGTGGTGGGATGGGTGGACCTCCCGGCGGCGGCATGGGTGGTCCCGGTGGTGGAGCACCAGGAGCGGCTGCCGGGGGCGGCACGGGTGCTGCTCCGGCCGGAGAGGCTCCCGGGGCTGCGCCGGCGGCAGGGGCAACGACAGCGCCGCCCGGTGCAACGGCCAAGGATGGGATCAACGTCAAGCATTCGGGCAACTACGATCAGGCTCTCGCGATCTTTGAAGCCAACCTGCAGAGCAACCCCAAGGATGCTTTGGCCCTTTGGGGCAAGGCCTGGATCCAGGCGGAGCGGGGCAGCACCAACGGCGACGCCGCGATGAAGGCGGAGGCCGTGAAGACCTTCGGCCAGTTCCTCGCCGTGTCCAAGGACCGCGCGAAGACGAGGGAAGCCCGCGCCGCCGTCAAGCGCCTGGGCGGTTAGGTCGGCCAGGCGCACCGACCGTAGAAGCAAACGAGCCGAGAGACCCGCGCGGGCTCTCGGCTCGTGTCGTTCGGGCGTGCCCCGGCTCAGGGCACTCGCCAGCGAGTACAGGCGATGTACTGCATGCCCCCCGGCTCGACGAAGTAGTAGATGGTGACGACGGTGCCGTCCTTGAGCTGCACCGAATGAGGATAGCCGAGATCAGTGCTGCCGCCGTCAGCCCGCAGCGTCCAGATGTGCTCCCGGTCCCAGCTTTCGCCGTTGTCGGAGCTGACCACGGCGCGAATGCCCAGCGGCATGTGTCGGAAGCCGTAAGTCAGCAGGAGGCGTCCATCCTGCAGCACCAGCAGGTCCGGCGGATGCCCCTTCACGCCGGTATCCTTGAGCCCGTGCCACGTTGCCCCCTGGTCATCGGACACTGCCTGCCAAAGGTGGTCATTGCCGACGCCGGTTCGCATCACGATCAGGAGCCGCCCGGTGGGGGTTTGCACGATCTCCGGCTCGTTGAGATGTGACTCCGCCCGGCTGCCCACGGGCACTAGCTGCCAGGTATCGCCGTAGTCGGTGGACCGCAAGACCCATGAGGAGTCGTTCTCACCGGCCTTGGCTTTGCCGTAGACCGGGAAGAGGATGGTACCGTCGTCGAGTTGCAAGGAGTTCATGCCCGAGGCCAGCACGGCCATGAAGGGCATCTCGATGTCGCGCTCGCGCCACGTCTTGCCGCCGTCGTCGGAGATGCTGCAGACGGCTCCCGCGCAGATCGCCACGACGCCTTCGCGCACGTCGTGCACCTCGTAGCCCTGCTTCTCCAACTCCGCGCGCTGCTCCGCCGGGTGCTCCTGCCACCACTTGCAGCGCACATAGACCTGCCGGCCGTTGGGCCCGGTAAAGGGTCTGCCGGGGGCAGCCTCGCCGCGCTGCCACGTGCGTCCGCCGTCGTCGCTGGTCATCCGGACTGTCCCCGACCCCTCGGCGTTGATGTGGGACCGGGGTCCCCCCGCCCGGAAACTCGTGTAGAGCCGTCCGGTCTGCGGGTCCAGGTCAAGCGAGGGGAAAACGGCATAGGTCTCGGGCTCGCGGAACACGGTGACGTGTTCCATTTCCGGCGGCTGAGCGGTGGTCTGCCACACCGCGGGCGAACGGAAGCGCACGTAGTCCCAGAGCGCCTCGCCGGTGGCGGCGCTGGAGGCGCTGCCGAAGCTGAACTCGTTGCGCCCGCCATAGGCCGGGTGGGTGAACCGCCCGGTGGCATCAATGGCCGGCTGTCCGTCCACGTGGAGTGTCAGGTCATGGCCACGGATGGTCAGCCGGTAGACGTGGAAGTCAGCGGTTGTGTCCAGGGCGTAGGTCAGCTTGGCAAAGCTCAGCTCGAGGCGGTCGGGGTACAGGGTCAGTCCCTCTTCGTTGACACCATTGGAGACCCACAGGCAGACCCCGGCTTCGCCCGTACAGCTAATCACCTTGACCCGCGCCTCGGCTACGGCCTCCTGCGCCGGGTCGGCCTCCCAGTCAAGCTGGAAGCAATGGCCCGAGCCGCCCAGAGTGCTGCCATCCACCACGCGCAGGACCCCGTTCTCGACGACACTACTGGTCCCGTCACCGAACCAGCCGCCAATGGCCGGATGCTGATCCATGTCGTAGGTTTGCGTCCAGGCCAGGTCCTGGGGCGCGGCGGGGATGAGAGCGCCGGTTAGCAGTAGAAGGGCAGATGCTGAGAGTGGCATGGGGGAAACCTCTTCGACTTGAGCCGGTTTCAACTGTTGTAGCGCCGGCGCTGCATGATCTCGGCCTGTAGTTCCGGCGACAGGTTCACGAAGCGGGCAGAGTAGCCGCCGACACGCACCATCAGGTGACGGTAGCGTTCGGGGTGCTCCAGGGCTGCCTGGAGGTCACTGAGGTCCTCGGTGTTCCCCTGGAAGATGTGCCCCCCGCGCTGGGCGAAGGTCCGCAGCGTGGCATCCACGATTCCGGGCGTGGCCCAAGCGGGGTCAAGGTCGAACATCATGCTGGCACCGCCGCCGACGGGGCGCAGGTCCAGGCGGGTGGCCGAGTTGATAGCTGCGGACAGCCCGAGAGTCGCACTGCTGCACTGGGGCGCCAGGCCGTGCGCCAGCGGCTCTCCTGCCTTGCGTCCATCGGGCGTGGCGCCGGTCTGCAGTCCCAACTGCGCCACCCAGACGAAACCCAGAACCAGGGGCCGCACCCGCCCGCCGTGGGGCGTGACATGGCTGTTGGCGGCGGAGGTGTAGACCCCGAGCACACGGTTGACCATGGCATCGGCATCCGGGTCATCCTGGCCGAACTTGGGCAGGTTGAGCAGTTGTCGCCGCAGGCCCTCGTAGCCCTCGAAGTTGGCTTGCAGCGCCGCCAGTAGCTCCTCCGCCGAGCACAACCCCCGCTCGTAGACCGCCTCGCGGACGGCCAGGAGGCTATCACCCACGTTTGGGACGGCCAGGCCGCTGCCGCTGAAATCGGCGTAGCGCGCGCCGCCGTCGTTCATGGTCCGACCGCGCTCCAGGCAGTCGTGGACCATGGACGAGATCAGGAACTGCGGCCGGTACCTGGCGTAGGCCGCAATATAGATGTCCAGGCGGCGGAAGACCAGGTCCAGCTCGCGCCGCAACTCGGCCTCGAAGGCCTCCCAGAGCGCCTCGAAGGTCGGGTAGTCAGCCAGCGTCGCCGTCAGCGGGGCCACACGCTGGCCGGTCATGGGCAGGATGCCCCCGTGCAAGACGGCTTCCAGGGTCCAGGCGATGTTGTGTACGAAGGTGAAGTTGAAGTCGCAGTTGCGGCCCTGGCTGGAGACCTCCATGCAGCCGCCGGCCATCCATTCGCACGCGTCCTCGTAGCTGTGCCCGGCCTCCACCAGCGCCTCGATCACACGGTCATCGGAGTAGACCTGGGCGCGGTTGCCCCCCTGCAGCAGATAGCGGCTCGTCAGCTCGCGGAAGCCCTCGGGGGCGTCATCGCGCAGGCGCACATAGACCGACGGATGGGTCTGGTTGAGGGCAATGATCTGCTCCAGGATCAGGCGGGAGAGTGGGTTCTCTGCCCCGCCGCCGTCAGCGGTGCGTCCGCCGACGCAGATCGCCTCCACCCAGCCGTCCGCCGGACAGATGCGCTCATCAAGCTTGATGAGCAGTTCGGTGACGATGTCCCGCGCCTCATCGAGGGTAAGGCGCCCCGCCTGCAGATCACGCTCCAGGTACGGCCACAGGAAGCGGTCCAGAAGCCCTGGTCCGTTGCCGCCATAGGGGTTCTCGAACATGACCGCCAGGTACTGGGTCCAGAAGGCCTGTACGGCCTCGCGGAAGCTCTCGGCGGGATGAAGCGGCACCTTCTCGCAGAGGGGCCGCAGCTCTTCCGACGCCCCCTCGGCCAGGCGGCGCGCGAAGTCCATCGCTCCCTCCAGGGCGATGCCGACGCAACGATGGAACTCGCGGGCGGCTTCGTCCGTGGCTGCCGCCTCGGCCTCGGCATACCGCTGCCGCAGGCCGGTCAGGCCCAGCTCCAGCACCAGCCGCCAGTCCCAGCCGATGTGCCCCGGCGCGGCGCCGTCGCTGAAGTGCTTGCCGTACCGCTCGTGTTCCGGCAGGCGCTCGGCGACCCACCGCGCGCCGATGCCGTTGGCGCAGAACTCGGCCCAGCGGGGGTCAGCGCCGCCGAAGAGCAGCGGGTCGCCCGAACCCGGGCAGGCCTGGAAGATCATCCCGGCGATGGTCTCGTCAGGGTCGTAGTGGATCGGCTCACGCAGCAAGGCATAGACCAGGCTCCGCGCCTGTCGTTCGGCCAAGGGCAGGTCGGCATAGACCTCGAAGAAGGCTTCAGTGAGATTGGCCTCCTTCGGGCTCTCATGGGGCTCCCAGGCACGCCGCTGGGCAGTGGCGTGATAAGCTTGCAGGCGTGAGGTCATGCCCAGAGGACCTCCATCACCCGTGCCGGGTCAGGCCAGGGGCTGGCGTCCGCGAAGGCGGCGGCCGCAGCCAGGACGGCGTCAACTTCGTCACGGATGCCTCGCAACTCCTCCGCCGCCAGACCGCCTTCCTCCAGCAGGTAGGCCTCGAACCGCTGGATCGGATCCTTCTCCGCCCATTCGTCCAGTTCGCACTGGTCCCGGGTCTCGCGGATGACCATGCAGTGCGGCTTCATGCGGTAGGTCTTGGCCTCGATGAGCGTCGGTCCGCGCCCGGCCCGTGCCCGCGCGATGGCCTCCTCGGCCACTGCCCGGACAGCCAGGACGTTGTTGCCATCCACCACCACGCCAGGACAGCCATAGCCGTGGGCCATTTCCGCGATGTCCACGATGGGGCAGGAGTCCTTCACCGGCGTGGTCGCGGCGTAGCAGTTGTTCTCGCACACGAAGAGAGCCGGCAGGTCCCAGAGGGCGCAGAGGTTGAAGCTCTCGTGGAAGGTGCCCTGCTTGGAGGCACCGTCGCCGAAAAAGCAGACGGCCACGCGGTCGGTGCCGGTGTACTGGGCCGTGAAGGCTGCTCCGGCAGCCAATGGCATGCCCCCACCGACGATGCCATTGCCGCCCAGCAGGCCCAGCTCCGGGGCGAAAATGTGCATGGAGCCGCCGTAGCCGCGACTGTAGCCGGTCTCGCGCCCGGCCAGCTCCGCGAGCATCGGGCCCGGATCGGCGCCCTTGGCCAGACAGTGGCCGTGGCCGCGGTGGGTGCTGATAACAAAGTCATCCTCGCGCAGGAGGCTACAGACCCCGACCGCGATGGCTTCCTCGCCGACGTAGGTGTGCAGGGCGCCCATGAACTGCCCGGCCCGGCCGGCGGCGAGGTACCGTTCGGTCGCCACCTCCTCGAACCGGCGGATGGTGACCATGAGACGGTAGAGATGTCGGAGGTCGTCAGGTCTCGGGTTCGGCATGTCGTTGGGCCTCCAGTGACCGACCTTCTTGGGTGCCGGGGATCGCGGTGTCCGCGACTGGCCCCGGCACCCGTTACCGCGCTCCGTGAACGATCCTGCACAGTCCTCCCACCGGCCCTCTTCGCGGCCGCTCACAGGTCCGGCGCGACCTCCGCCCCGGCCTTGGCGCTCCGGTAGAGCCCGTCAAGGATTCCCAGCACGATCAGCGACTGCTCGGCTGGAACCGGCGACGGTCCACCGTTCATGACCGCCTCGGCAAAGGCCATGCACTCCTTGGCATGAGGCGCGCCCTGGGCGGCGTTCTGCAACTGCACATTGTAATGCTGGCGGGTCTCATTGCAGGTCCACAGCAACTCATTGGAGGGCCAGTGCGACCCACCCTTGTCGCCATAGAGCCACATCTGCATGTCTTCGCCCGGCCCTGACTTGTGGTTCAGCAGCCAGCTTACCTCAAGGATCAGCGTGGCCCCGGTCTCAAAGCGCACGAAGGCGGCGGCGAACTCCTCGACATCGAACTCCTTGGGGATGGGGCCGCCCCAGTTGCTGAAGGCGCCCTCCTTGTGAGCCAGGATGTCCTTGGTCACGCCCGACACCGTTACCGGCTTGGGGAAGCCCATCATCCACAGCGTCAGGTCCAGGATGTGGACGCCGATGTCAATGCACGGCCCGCCGCCGGAATGCTTCTTCTGGATGAATCCCGGCCGGGTGGGCGCGCCGGAGCGCCGCAGCATCCAACCCCGGGCGTGGTAGATGTCACCGAGGGCCCCGCGGTCAATCTCCGCCTTCAGGGCCTGAGAGGAGCCCTGGAAGCGGAAGTGCTGGGCCGTCATCAGCAGCTTCTTGGCCTTGTCGCGGGCCTTGATCATCTTCCTGATGTCGGCGGGCGTCGGCGCCAGGGGCTTCTCGCAGATGACATGCTTGCCCGCTCCCAGGGCCGCGATCGCCAGCGGCGCGTGGTACATGTTGGGCGTGCAGATGTCCACGATGTCAATGCTCTTGTCCGCGATCAGGTCCTCGGGCTTCTCGTAGGTCTTCTTGACGCCCTGCTCCTTGGCTCGCCGCGCCAGGACAGCGGGGTCGAGGTCCGAAAACGCGACCATCTCGGCGATGGGGCTCTCATTCCACCCCGGGAAATGGGCGCCCGCAATCCCTCCCACGCCGATCACGCCAACCTTCAGTGTCTTTGCCATCTCTGTCGTCCTTTCACCTTTGCGACTATCGAGTAGGGTACCTTTCCATGCACCCGCCATCACCTTTGCCGTCGGCAGGAGCGCTGCCCCGAAGCGCGATGCCTTCTCCTACCTCGCCAGCCTCACCGCCGTCATCGCCTGGCACTGCCGCCCGTCCTCGGTCCGCGCCCGGACCTGCACCAGGTATCGCCCCGCCGGCACGCGCAGCCCGCTGTCGGCCTTACCGTCCCACACCAGCGTGTTCAGCCCCGTGACGCCCGAGTGGTCGGTCACCACGCGCCGCACCATCCGCCCCGCGATGTTGGCGATAGTCAGCTCGACCCGCGCGTCCGCCGACAGCGTCAAGCTCACCTGCGCCCCGCCCTGCCCCGTCGGCGCGGCGGAGGTGGAGGAGATCGTCAGGGTACTCGTTGCGGCAGTCGGCGCGAACCCCCCCAGCAGCGGGTCGAAATCCACCAGGCCCATGTTCCCGTTGTCAACCTGATCATATATCTTGGCGCTTATCTTGGCGTCAACGATCGTGCCGAAGTCATTGCCCTCGGCCTTGATGTCGTTGGTGGTGGCGTTGTAGATGTGCCACTTGTTGCTCGGGTCAAAGACGTTGTGCCCGTTGTCATTCTGCAGGGCATTGCCGAGGTCGCCGAGTATGCACGCTCCCCCGTTCATCAGGTACACCGCACGGGTACACTTCTTGAACTGGTTGCCGCGCAGCACGGGTGAGCCCTGCTCGTCCCCGTTGACCTGGACGCCGGCCAGCAAGGCGTTGGCGATGGTGTTCTCGCGGACGGTGGGCTCGGCCCCTTGCCGGATGTAGATAGCGGCGGTCATGGCCGTGGCGGCGCCCCCACCGGGCAATTGGCCGATGGTGTTGCCGCGGATCACCGGCTCGCTGCCGCGACGCACGTGGATGCCCACGCCTCCGGCCAAGGCATAGGGCGTGAAGTAGTTGCGGTGCCCGGCTTCCGGCCCGCCGATCAGGACGTCGTTACCAGCCGAACCTTCGAAGATGCCTGTGCTCAGGCCTCGCTCTGCCGTTCCCGCCGCGTTCATGCCAAAGTAGTTGCCCTGGATCAGGACGCGGGCCCAAGCATTGTAGGTGATGTAGATGCCATACGAAGCGCCCCCTGCGAAGACATTGCGGGCAGCGGCTGTCGCGCCTCCGATCGTCACACGGTCATATACACTGTCAAGACAAACACAGTCCCGCGCCACCGAGGCGAGAGTGCTCCCATCGGCCGCGAGTCCAAGTAGGTTCCCGGCAATCACTGTGTCACTGGCGCCACCCGTGACCATCACTCCGTAGTCTACACCGCCGATTGCGTTGCCCCTCCCCGCCACGGTCCCCCCCACCTCGTTGCCGGTTCCCCCGAGGACACGGACACCAGTACTACCCACATGCCCGTCACCGAGCACGCCGCCATCCCGGCGCAAGCCAATGTAGTTGCCGCGAATTAGGTTGCGGTCACCAGAGTCGATGTTGACGCCTTCAGCGCAGGCTGCGTGGAGGGGATCAGCCCACCCGCCCGCGAGCACGTTCCGGCCAGTCAGCGAGCTGCTGCCGATGACGCAGTCTGAGGAATCGTTCAGATCAATGTCCGCGATGCCCCGGTTGGGGAAGGCCCGCGTGCCGCCCCGGTTGACACCCACGTGGCACGACGTGACGCGGGAGCGTAGTGAACGCGTGAGGGACACCCCGGCTCCGTTCCAGCGCGTCAGCACCATGCCTCGGATGACGCAGTCGTCAGCCCCCACGACGGCCAACCCGATGGCGGGGTATGCCGCCGGGTCGTCCACCAAGTTCCCGTCAACGCTAACATCCGGCGCGCCGTCGTTGTTGAGGTCGCCATCCACCACGGTGGCATCGTCGGTGATGGCTGGGAGCGGGGTGAGCGGCTGGATGATCGAACCGCTCAGATGCGCGGCGAAGGTGATCACATCCGCTCCCGCATGGCTGTTGGCGCGCCCGATGGCCCAACGCAGGCTGCCCGTGCCACTGTCATCGTCGTTCGTCACTGTATAAGTGTCGGCCAACAGTGCGTCGGCCAGCACCAGCACCACTATCGCGGAGACACTAAGCCTCAACATGCCAAACCACCGCCTCAAGGTCTTGGCCCAAGGCCGACTCGGTACCATTATGTAGCGTCTGTCGGTGCGCCTTCTACTCCACCACCTTAAACAGGAACGTGCAGGGCTCCTTGCCGGCGCTGGCGAGGGCGGAGGAGCGGACGGTCATCTCCAGCTTACGGCCCAGGGCGGTCTGCAGGTGGTGCTTGACGTGCCCGCCGCAACAGTAGCAGTACGTGATCGAAACCGGGCCCTCGGCCTTGGGCAGGCAGACGCAGCGGTAGTGCTCGAGGCCCTCCGGAAAGAAGGAGACCAGGATCCGCCCGTCGCCGGTCTCGGTGACGCTGTGGCCGAAGACAGAGGGCGTTGCGTTGGCGGCGCGGAGGCGGTCGGCGAGGTTGTCATGGTCGCGGGCGATGGCCTTGGAGAGCTTCAGGCGCTCGCCGCCCAGGCAGCAGGCGCAGCCCTCGCGGACGGTGTGGCGGGTGTCGGCGTCCAACAGCTCGTCCATGCGCCGCATGGCCTGGGCCATCCACCGCGCCTTGCGCTCGGGGCGGGCGTCCTTGCGGACGTCCTCGCCACCCTCCAGGATGCGCGCCGCGATCTCCACCGACACTCCCGCCGCCGCTAGGTTGTCGGCCAGCACCTTGATGCGCCCGTATTCGTAAGTGGGCATCTCACACCTGCTCTCCGTTCAGGTTGCGGACAGGATCCGCGCGTGCGTTCGGGCCAGCCAGTCGGCCTGCTGCTCCCACAGGGGCTGGCCGGGGAAGGCATAGGTGGAGACCATGTAGCCCCAGTAGCCGGCCTGTAGCATGTGGTCTATGATGAAGTCGAAGTTGGCGCGGCCCACGGCCGAGGGCTCGAACTGCGAGTGAGTCGGCGGCCAGCAGATGTAGCCCTCATCACAGACCAGCGGCACGCCGCGCTCGCGGGCGCGCTGGCTGACCAGCGCGATGGCGTTGCGCCAGAACCCCTGCATGCGCTCCTCATACTCCGGGTAGTGGCGGAACAGCCAGTAATCCCAGCGGTCAATGTCCATGTTCTGGTAGAGGTACAGCGGCGCCCACCACTGCTGGAACCAGTCACACCCCAGGTGCCGCTTGTACTCCTCCCAGGGGATGGCGTCGGGCCGCAGCAGCCAGCGGTAGAGCTCATTCTCCCGGCTCAGGCGCGGAATGGCCTCGTCCAGGTCCTGCTGGCCGATGCCAGTGCCCGCCTGTCGGAACAGCGCCACCTGCACCCCACAGGCCCAGGCGTAGAGGTGGTGGTCGAGGAGCTGGGCATTACCGGGCAGGGCGTCCAAGAAGCCTGCGGTCACGGCGTAGTCGAAGCCATGCTCCGGGCAAGGGAGCGTATGGTCGCCGGTGAAGAGCAGGTCGGGGTGCCGCGCGCGGAGCCAGTCGAGCTGCTCCTCCGTAGCCCGCCGGACTGCTCCGGGGCTGCCGGGCAGTCCCAGCGCCAGCGAGATCTCGATCTCGTTGTGCAGCTCCACGTAGGCGATGCGGTCGGCGAATCCCTCCTGCCTGAGTACCTGTAGCAGGCGGTCAATCTGCGTCGCGGTGTACGCGAAGCGCTCCGGCACCGGAATATCGAGGATCTCCTGCCGCACGGCGGGGTCGGCGATGAAGCCCAGCGTGTGGCCGGGGTGGTACTCCCAGGTGGTCAGGGCGACGTAGACGCCGTACTTGCGGGCCAGGGCGAACAACTCCAGCAGCCGCTGCAGGGCATCCACGCGCTGCCCCCCACGGGCGGAGGTGCCGGCGCCGTAGTCGCAGTATCCCGGTTCAGCGACGCGACCAATCTCCAGCGGCGGCCGTCGCGAGCCGTCCGGCCGGAAGCACCAACTCCACAGCCCATCAATGCGCACCGTGTTGAAACCCCGTGCCACCAGGTCCCGGAACGCTTTCTCCAGGTCGGCGAAACCCTCGCCCGGCGCCGTGTCCGTGGCCCAGTAACCGAACCAGAAGGCGATAGTCAGGCGCCTGGGGAGGTGGCGAGGGATGGTCTCAAGGCCAACGACGGGGGTGGTCATGGCCGCGCTCCCGGTACTCAGCTCAGGTTAGCCCAGCAGCTCCGCCCGCGCCCGTTCCAGCATGGCCTCCAGGGCCCGGCGCTTGTCGTCGGGCAGCACCGGGGGCTCCCAGGACTTCACGTTAGCCCGCCAGGCCTCCTCGCACTGGTCCAGGATGCGCTTTTCGCTGAGCGTCCCGGCGGCCCCGGCGGTGTCGGTAGGGAACAGGTCCGAGCGCCAGAGCTGGCGGTAGTTCAGCAGGGTGTGGTCGCTGGTCAGAAACTCCCGCTCCAGGTTCACGTGTTCACAGACCTGTTCAAAGAGCAGCGTCTCCTCGCTGACGTCGATCTCGTCCTTGAGCGCGAACTGGCTCTTGCGGATCTCCAGATCGAGCATGAACTGGGTGGGCGAGCCCAGTCCTCCATTGTCCAGCGTCCCCATGCCCGGGTAGGGGATGCTCGGGTCACCCAGCAACTTGGCCGTGGCCCAGCCGCCGTAGAAGTTCTCGTACACTGCCTGCAGACCGGGCTGCTTGACGGTGGGCGAGAAGAACACTTCGACCCAGCAGTGACCGCTCCAGCAGGCCTCAAACAGCTCCCGCACCCCCAGGTTGCATTGCAGCGGGGTGGGGCCGGCGGAGGCGGCGGTGGCGTATTTCATGTCGAGGACGGTAGAGATCATGCGGCCGGTGATGTCGCCCTCGGGGTCCAGGCAGAAGGCGGCGACCATCCCTCCCAGCACCTCCGCCGCACCCATGACAATGGCGGCTGCGAGAGTGACCGGTGTCGAGACGCCGATGGTGGGCATGGACGCCATGTGGTACTTGCGCACCCCGGCGGCCTTGCGGGCCAGCATGTCGTCGGCGGAGCGGTGGTCAATGATCAGCGGGGCGGTGAGGCACTCCGACCCCGCCAGATAGCGGGCATCCTTCTCCTGGCCGGTCATGATTTCCCCGGCTTCCACCAGGTACTTGATGACCGACGGGTCAATGGCCTCGATGCCGTCCACTTTGTCGGTGTATTGCAGGGCTAGAACCAGGGACTCCAGGCGCTCGGTCTGCTTGGGGACATCCTGCCGGTACCAGGTGCTGATGTAGCCAATCTCTGGCGTGGCCTGAGCGAACTTCTTCATGGTGATGAAGATGTCCGTGTCCACGGGCCGGGGGCTGGCGGTCTGGTAGTCGTAGTAGCGGGTGGGCCCGCAGTCGAAGGCCGACATCAGAAACTCAGACCGCATGCGCTCGCGCATGCTGTGCTTCTGGCCTGTCCACATCAGCCAGTGGGTCCAGTCTATGCCACAGTAGGGATGCATGGCCTGGTCATCGGCGTCCAGCCACTGATTGGGGGCCAAGTGGGCCACCATCTCCTGAACCAGACCTTCCGGAATCAGAACCCGGTGGGTAGTGGGGTTCTGGGTGCAGCCGCGAGCCAACATGATCTGCACCAGCTCGTCGTTCTCGACGCGCAGACCGACCTCGCGCAGCAGTTGCAGGGTACGGTCGCGCAGCATCTCGATCTGGGTGGGGGTTAGCATGGGGCACCTCCAGACCTGGAGCCAGTCAGGGGATGGGTGCGGGTGACGTGCAGGGAGTCAACGTCCAAGTCATCTATTCGTCAGCGGCAGAGGGCTTCCCTCTACGGCGAGTGGCAGGAGAACGCCGTCGGCAGGGCGAAGGGACACGCTGCAGCGGCGGGGCTGCATAGGCCCGCCGTTGCGTCAAAGGGGGTCTCCCCCCAGGAGGGTTGAGATGGCCGCAAACCGTGAACACACGCATCTGATGCTCAAGGAGATCCACGAACAGCCCCAGGCCATGCGTGAGACGCTGGCCCAGGAGAGCAACCGGATCAGTGACCTCGCCGCGGAGATCCGTCGGCGGCGGGTCCGCTTCATTATTGTCGCCGCCCGCGGCACCTCCGACAATGCCGCCACCTATGCCCGCTATCTCTTCGGTGCGGTCAACGGCATGGTCGTGGCCCCGGCCGCCCCCTCGCTGCTGACCGTCTACGGCAGCAAGATGCAGATCGAGGACGCGCTGGTCCTGGGCATCTCGCAGTCAGGCAAGGCGACGGACGTCATCGAGGTGCTAGAGGTATCCCGGGGACTGGGAGCGATGACTGTCGCGCTCACGAACCAGGATCATTCTCCCATCTGTCAGGCAGCGGAACATGTGCTGCTGACGCACGCCGATGAGGAGAAGTCCGTCGCCGCCACCAAGACCTTCACGACGGCCTTGGCCGCCCTCTATCTGCTCTCAGCTTACTGGGCCGAGCGCCAGGACCTGGTGGATGCCATTCACCAGGTCCCCGAGGCCATGGAGCAGGCCTTCGACATCGAGCCCTGGATGGCCAGCCGCACCGAGCGCTACCGCTACATGGAGGCCTGCACGGTGCTGGCCCGGGGTGTGAATTTCGCTACGGCCCTGGAGATCGGGCTGAAGCTGGCCGAGTGTTGCTATGTCACTCCCCAGCCCTTCAGTGCGGCTGACTACATGCACGGCCCCATCGCGGCACTGGAGCCCGGCTGGCCCGTGTTGCTGATCGCTCCCGGAGGCCCCTCCATCGGCTCGATGCTGGAGGTGGGTGAGGCACTCAAGGAGCGGAAGGCCGAGATGATCGTGTTCTCCGACGATGACGATGCTCTGTCACTGGCGACCGTGCCGATGAAACTGCCCTACCTTGGCAAGTCCTACTGGTCGCCCATGGTGACCGCCGTCGCGGGCCAGCTTTTCACCTACTACCTGGCGATCCACAAGGGCCTGGACCCCGATCGGCCGCGGGGACTGACCAAGGTGACGCTCACCTACTGACGGTTGCTGCCGGGTGGAGAATCAGGGCCACGGCATCACTGCCGTGGCCCCTTTGCGTCCAGGGAAGCGGGGGGACCTCCCCGAACAAGTCTCAGACTCGTCTGCGCGATTACCGCGGGCAATCCTCTGGACGGCCGTCGGGTGTGCAGCCACCACTATAGGCCTGTGGGCTGGCAGGCCCGCCGCTTGCACCGCACCGGCAGGTCTCACCGCACTGGCACTGGCCACCGGCAGGGCAGGTGCACTGTCCCTCTGCGCAGTTGCAGTTGGGGCCACACGCGCAATTCTCACCACATGCGCAGGCCGTGTTGGCGCACTGGCCCGCCGAGCACTTGCAGTCCGCGCCACACTGGCAGCTCTCGCCGCACCGGCAGGCCCCCGTACCACACTTGCAGTCCGCACCGCACTGGCAGTTCGCTCCACACCGGCAGTCCGCATTGGCGCAGGGGCCAACCGCTGGGGCGGTGCTGACGGCCAGCGGGAAACCCACGGAGGACTCAGAAACGCCTTGGGCCACATGCACTACGAGCTGGTGTGTCCCGCGGCTCAACGCCACCTGGCCCCGGTAGATGCCGGGCTTGGCCTGGACCAGGGCGACTGGTCTGCGGTCCACGAGCGCCGTCAGCCGCGCTGCCGGGTCTGGCTGTCCGCCGGTGGACCTGACGGCCAGGACCAGCATGGTCTTGCCTGACTGTGGGCAGGTGCGACTGATGAGCGCGACGCTGCCCCGGTCCAAAGGCCTTTCAGCCTGATGGGCAACCGCCTGGGCCATGGGGCCACCTGCGGCGCCACAGCTCTCCTGAGCTTTCATCCCGCTACAGCCACTTCCACACGTTCCCTGTCCGGCGGCACCGACGGTTACTGCGGCCACCGCCAGGGCGAGCGCGACGACGAAAATCCATAGCATCCTGCGTGTCTTCATGGGGATCGGCCTCCCTTCTAAGCTCCGCACTTCAAGAGACGGGGGGCGATGGCGGTTGTTCAATATCTATGTAGCATATCAGCAAAATAGTTTTAGCAGGTCCCAGGCTACAACCAGCGAATAGGTCTGCGCCTGCCGGCCAGATGCTGAGTACCGCACACCCACGGGAGCCGCCGATGGAATACCGTTACGTCAGCCTTGATGAGGTTCGTCGCTTGCCCGAACAGCTCGCCACGCTCTCCAACGCCGCCTTTGCCGAGTACGAGGGCGCGCCGGAGGTGGACGCGGAGTTCGTCTCCTGGTACCTCCGCCGGCCGGGAAGCGGACCGGCAGTCTGTGTGGGAGCACTATGGGGCGACGAGTTGGTCGCGTGCGTTCTGGTGGCGCTTCAGGCACTCAATCTGGGAGGCGAGTTCGTGCGCTGCGGGATCATTGACACTGTGGCCACCCACCCGGCCCATCGCCGACGGGGCCTGGCCCGGCGGCTCATGGAGCTGGCTCATGGCCGCATCGGGGAGAACGCCGGTGAGGCCGCGGTCCTGTACACCAACCCTGAGAACCACCCCTATCTGTTCTATGGGCGGCTCGGCTATGTGACCCGCGCCCGCGCGGCGCTCCTCACCGGCGTGCGTCCCGGGAAGGCGCAGCAGTACACTGTCCGGACCATGGGCCCTGCCGAGCAAGATGTGGTGCGCGAACTGGTCAACGGCCGCTACGGGAACTACGAAGGGTTTGCGCTACTCGACGAGGCCCTCTGGGACTGGCATCGGCTCCACCGTCCGTCCGGCCTGCCGGTTACGGTTGCCGTGGCTGAACGTGGCGGCGAGATCGTGGGAACGGCGGCCTTGGCGGTCTGCGAGGTGCTGCTGGGCGGCCAGCGCCGTCGCCTGTGCTTTGCCTCCGACCTGGTCTACCCTGATCTTGGCTGCCTGCAGGACCTGCTTGCCCTTGCCCCGGCGTCCGACCTGGCGGCCCTTTACGACACCCGTGCCGCACAGAGCGCCGACCTGCAGGCGCTGGGCTTCGAGAGCCAGTTGGGCGAGGTCTCGATGGTCCTGCCGTTCACCAGCCGAACAGAGGTCTTGCTTCGCCGGGATGCTGGGCCGTGGTATGTAATGGTGGAATCCGTGGTCGGAGTCTAGCCACGGCGCCCTTCACATATCCCAGTCCGGACTTGGACGCGGGAGGCGCAGGAGCCGGTCCAGCTTCGCCAGCAGCTCCGCGGGGCCGTTCAGCTCGTCGGTCACTGCCAGCCCCGAGGCCGGCCGCACCCCCAGCCACAGGCGTGTGAAAGCGTTGACGCTCGCCTCCAGGACGGGCAGCGACGGGTCCATGCCACGCTCACAGGTGGACTCGGGTCCCATCGTCACTACGTATTCACCCGTGAGTCCACGCCAGGGCACGTCGTCAGGCAGGTGCGTGTCTATCGGGTCACGGAGGGCGAGGTTCAGGCGGACCGTCGGCCCCTCGAGGTGCGTCGCGGCGAGGCAGGCGGCCAGGTCACAGATTCGCATCTGCCACCAGGCACAACTGGTGGTCTGGACGGCATGGCTGCCACCGGCTGTGAGGTCGCGCTGGCTGAAGGGCTGGCGGATCAGGTCCTGAAGCTGGATGTCGGCGGGCTCGAATACGCGCACGCTCAGGATCTGGTCGCTCTGTGCTTTCAGGAGTGCCAGCAGCTCCAGGAGCTGCTCGCCGGTCTGGTAGAGCAGGTAGCGTACGTGCAGAGGGCCATGGTAGGCCTTCTCATTGCCCCACCAGACCATGTGACTGATGGCGCCGCTGGCCTCGTCGCGGTACCCCAGACCGTATCCCCCGCCATCCATCTCCATCCGGCCCAGGGTGAACTCCGGCGGAGCGAGACTGACGGAGCCGTGGCCCCGTCGCCGGCGGAGGCGACAGTCGTGAATCTCTGCATACTGCGCCTTGCTGATCCGTTCGGGGACCCGGAAGGGCACATCAACCACCAGCGCGCCGGGATTGAAGGTAACAGTGTGCTCATAGGTGCCGGTGCCGAAGCCGAGCCGGTCATAGTAGCCCTGCTCAAACATGCACAGGCCTGCCACTGCCGCTCCCGCCATCGCCTCGTGGGCCACGGCTACCGCCGTCAGCCGCCCTGCCAGACCCAGTTTCCGCGCCACGCGACTGGTGGTGACACCAGTGATACAACTGAAGGGGAGGGTCTCCTCGAGGTAGCGCAAGTCGCCGGCAGACTTGAGCACCAGGCACTCCGCCTCACCCTTGACCTCAGCGACCCAGCCTCCGCCGCAGGCGACGATGAAACGGTCCAGCTCATCGGCGCGGTCGCCGTGCAGCCAGTTCACTTCCTGCCAGATGCGCATGGCGTGGTGCTTATCGCGCTCGGACTCATAGGGCCGGTATGTCATCATCGTCGCCTCCTGGGTCTCCTCTGCTGCGCAGAGACGATACGAGGGGCTTCCAGCCCCAAGCGCGGCAGTTCTGGCTCAGGGGGAAGCCCCTCGCGGATACGGCGTCGGGCGGAGCGCCCCGGCGCTGTCCGCTGGGTGTCTATTTACCCGGGGTTTGGAACAGCCGCCACCGCGTACAACCGCCACTTGCCGGTCTCCGGCTGGTAGCCCGTGCACAGGATCAGGCGCCGCTGCAGGCTTGCGCCCATGGCGTTGATGTCCACGGTAGCCGCCATCACCGCAACACCGTTGCCGTAGACGGCGAAATACTGAGGGTCAGCCGCGGGTGCCAGGGTGAGACCGGCGACCTGGTCCAGCATCCAGCGTAGCTCCTTGGGCGAGGTGACGATCAGGCGGTACTCGTCATCGCTCCACGCCACGACCACACCCCCGTCCTCCAGCGACTCCAGCAGGAAGCTCGCGCCGCGGGCCATCATCTCCTGCTGGAACTCGCGGAAGGCGGCCTGCATGGCGGTGCTGTCCTCCGGGTTGTCACCCTCGAAGGTGGGCTGCTCCAGTTCCGGATCGAGCAGGTCAGCGGTGACCACTTGCCACTGGCCGGCTGTCTGGACCATTAGCGCCCCCAGAACTGTGGTCCGGCCGCCGGTCGCCTCGGCCGGAAGGCCAACCAGGGGCGCTCCGATCAATGCCACATCCTCACTGATCCAGGCTTTGGCCTCGCCGAGGGTCACGCCCGCGGGCATGGGGTTGGCGGTCAGCAACTCGGCCAGCGCGTCGCGATGGATGAGCTTGGCCGAGGCCGGGCCCTGCATCTGCCAGAAGGCGGACTTCTCGTGCAGGAGAGTCGTGACCCCGGCTGTGTCCTGGGCCTGGGCCTTGGCCCACAGTTCGTCCAGGACCGTCTTCAATGGCGCGATTTCCTCGGGTGTGGCTTTGAGGCTATCCAGGCCCCCCCGGTCTGGCTGCCCCAGACACAAGGCGCACGACAGCAGCAGCATGGCAACGACGGCAACGGTCTTCATCGCGGTCTCCCCTCATCTATGGCATCATGGCCCGCATCGCCGCCAGGATGTCTTCGTCCTGCGGGATGATGGCCTTTTCCAACTGCGGGCTGAAGGGCATGGGCAGGCTCTCAGCGCCCAGAACGCGCGGCGCAGCCTTGAGGGCGTCGAAGGCCTGCTCGGTTACCTGGCGCACGATCTCGCTACCGAAGCCGCCGCAGGTCGGGGCCTCCTGCACCACCAGCAGCCGCCCGGTCTTGCGGACCGACTGCACGATGGTCTCGGTGTCCAGCGGCACCAGAGTGCGGGGATCAACGACCTCGACGCTGACTTCGTCGGCCAGGGCGTCCGCGGCCGCCAGGGCCTTATGGACCATCAGCAGTGTTGCCACTACGGTCAGGTCGGTTCCCTCGCGCTTCACATCGGCCACGCCCAGGGGGATCGTGTACTCCTCCCGTGGCACCTCGCCCTTGATGTTGTATAGCAGCCGGTGTTCCATGAAGTACACGGGGTTGTCGTCGCGGATGGCCGATTTGAGCAGCCCCCGGGCGTCGTAGGGCGTCGAGGGGACGACCACCTTGAGACCCGGCACGTGGGCAAACCAGGCTTCCAGGCACTGCGAGTGCTGCGCGGCCTCGCATGTGCCGCCGCCGCCGGGAGTGTGGATCACGAGCGGCACCTTTAGCTGACCGCCGGACATGGTGCGCAGCTTGGCGGCCTGATTGACCACCATGTCCATGCACGTGGTGATGAAATCGTTGTACATGATCTCAACCACCGGCCGCAGCCCGGTCATGGCCGCCCCGACCGCCAGGCCGGTGAAGCCGCTCTCGGAAATGGGGGTCTGACGGACCCGGTTGCGGCCGAACTTCTGCAGCAGCCCCTTCTGCACGCCCCATACACCACCGGCATCGGCCACGTCCTCGCCGATAACAAAGACCCGATCGTCCCGAGCCATCTCCTCGTGAAGAGCCAGATTCATGGCGCGGAGGTAAGTGATGTTGGGCATAAGACGTACGCTCCACTGAAGGAAAGCGGCGGGTGCTGCTTCGCCGTGGCTCTTGCCCCCTCCTGCAAGAGGGAAAGCATCTCCCACCGGGGAAGGGGGCCCTGGCGTCATCTCGCGATGTGGGAGGACAGTCATGAAGAAGCTCATCAATGACCCCGAGGCCTTTGTCGAGGAGACTCTCGAGGGGATTCTGGCCGCGCACCCGGGCCACCTCAAGCGTGTGCCCGGCACGCCCCGGGGCCTGATGCGCGCGGACGGCCCGGTCCCCGGCAAGGTCGCCATTGCCACCGGCGGCGGCTCCGGCCATATCCCGGTGTTCCTGGGCTATGTCGGCCCCGGCCTTTGCGACGGTGTTTCCATCGGCAACGTCTTCTCCTCGCCCTCGGTCGAGGCCATGGTGGAGGTGACGAAGGCCATCCACGGTGGTGCGGGCGTGCTGTACCTGTATGGTAACTACTCGGGCGATATCATGAACTTCGACATGGCCGCCGAGATGTGCGAGATGGAGGGCATCCGCGTGGCCACGGTCCGCGCTCGCGATGACGTCATCTCCGCGCCGGTGGCCGACAAGCTCCGCCGCCGGGCGGTTGCCGGGCTTTTCTTCGCCTACAAGATCGCCGGGGCCCGCGCCGAGGAGATGGCCTCGCTCGAGGAAGTGGTCGCCACCGCCGAGAAGGCGGTCGAGAACACCCGCAGCATGGGCGTGGCGCTGTCGCCCTGCACCATACCGGCCGTGGGCAAGCCCACCTTCACGCTGGGTGAGGACGAGATGGAGCTGGGCATGGGCATCCACGGCGAGCAGGGCCTGGAGCGCTCGAAGCTCATGACCGCCGACGAGGTCGCCACCATCATGACCGAGCGGGTGCTGGCCGACCTGCCCTTTGGCTCAGGCGACGAGGTGTCGGTGCTGATCAACGGTCTTGGCGCGACGCCACCAGAGGAGCTCTACATTCTGTATCGCCGGGTACACCAGATACTGCAGGAGCACAACATCGCTGTGGTCAAGGCCTTCGTGGGCGAGTACGCCACCTCGATGGAGATGGCCGGAGCTTCGGTGAGTCTCCTCAAGCTGGACGACGAGCTCAAGCGCTGCCTGCTGACCCCGGCGCGGTCGCCGTTCCTGTTGCAGGGATAGGTTGTCAACCCGCCCCTGGGCTTGCTCCCAGCTCCGCTCCTCTGCAGCGGATGCAGAGCGGAAGAGGGAGACAGAGGCCGTGGCCCTGCACCCCTTTCCATTCGATGGAGAGGAGCCGGGGTTGAGGTAGCTTTGGGGGCGCATTGCGATGTCCCCCATCTGGAGGGAACCGTGGCAAAGACCGAACTCACTCTCGCCGACTTCGCGCCCCTGGCGGCCAAGCTCCTGGCGGACTTCCAGGGCGCCAATGACGAGATTACCGCCCTGGACCAGGCCCTGGGTGATGGCGACCTGGGTGTTACGTGCCGCCTGGGTCTGCAGGCCATCGTGGACCTGCCCGACCCGCCGGCAGAGGGCCTGGGGGATGCGCTGCTGAAGGCCGGCATGGCCTTCAACCAGGCCGGGGCTTCAACGTATGGGGCGCTGGTCGCGACGGGCGCCATGCGCGCGGCCAAGTATGCCAAAGACAACGGCCTCGTCACCTGGGACCTGCCGGCGATTGCTGCCGCCGCCGAGGCGGCCGCCGAGGGCATCATGCAACGGGGCAAGGCCCAGCCCGGAGACAAGACGCTGCTGGATGCGCTGCTGCCGGCGACAGAAGCCCTGAAGAGCGCGGCTGCTCAGGGCCAGACACTGGCCGAGGGGTTACGGGCCGCCGCCGAGGCCGCTGCCGCTGGTGCCGCCGCCACCGCGCCGTGGCAATCGAAGTTCGGCCGCGCTGCCTGGCTGCAGGAGCGTACCATCGGCACTCCTGACGGCGGAGCCACCGTGGTGGCCATTGCCCTGCGGTCGGTGGCGGAGTACGTCGAGCAGACCACCTAGGAGGCAGACCATGCCCCAGTCCATCGTGCTGATCGCGGTCCTGCTTGTTCTCGTCGCGACAGCCTCCCTGGCCGCACTCCCCGCCCCTGACGCCCGGGCGTGGCTGCGCCAGCTCATCCCCCTGCCCAAGGAGATCACTATTGAGCGTACGGTCACGGTCCCGGCGGACCGCGTGGCGGTGCGGCGGGTGGGTGCGAGCAATGATGTCGAGGCCAATGCTGCGGCCCGCTTGCACGCGGTTCTTGGACAGGAAGCCGGATGGGTGCCGGCTGACCCGGCCTTTGAGATCCTGCTCGGACAGTGCAGCCTTCTGGGGCGCCTGGGGACGGACCACGCGCCCGGGGCGGAGCGGTTGCGCGATCTCCCGAACAGCGACCAGGCCTATGCCATCGCGCCACTGGCTGGCAACCGCCTCGCCCTGACCGGCCTGACCGAGCGGGGTGTGTACTACGCGGCGGCGACCCTGGTGCAGCTTCTGGAGAAGGGCAAGCAGGGCGACCAGGTCACCATCCCGATCGTCACCGTTGTGGACTGGCCGGACCTGGCCGAGCGGGGCGAATGGGGTGGCAGTGCCAACCGCGACATCGAGTGGATGGCCGCCCAGAAGATGAACCTGGTGGAGACCCATATCAGCCTGACTGTGGACGCGCAAGGCCGCGGTGTGGCGCATCTGGACGAGGCGACGGCCGAGCGCGGGCGGCTGAATGCGCTCAAGGTGGTCCCGATCATCACCCATCTCGACCAGCTCCAGGCCACCGGCATCTATGAGAGATACCCGGAGCTGATGGGCCAGGGGGCCACGGCGCGGAGCACGTCGGAGGTCGCGCCTTGCCTGTCCCAACCCAAGTTCTGGGACATCCTGGCTGACTGGATGGTCTGTCTGGCGCAGCAGCCGGGGGTCAGCGACATTTGCGCCTGGCTGAGTGAGATGCACCTGACTTGCGGCTGTCCGGACTGCCGGAAGGTGGGGCAGTACGCCCTGGAGGCGCGGGCGCTGGTCAAGGCCTGGCGCATCGCCCATGAGCGCAACCCGAAGGTCCGCCTGCGTGTGCTTCTGACCCAGGGCAGCTACGCCACCAACGACAAGGTGCTGGCGGAGATACCCCCTGAGGTCTACGTGACCTACTATGATGGCGGCCGGACCTATGACTCCTCGCGCGACCCGATGATCTACCCGTTGCTGGAGGAGTACGCCCGGCAGGGCCGGTGGCTGGGCTGTTACCCGCAACTCACCGCCTCCTGGCGCATCGTCTGCCCCTGGCCGGGACCCCAGTTCATCAAGTACCGGATGACGGAGTTCGTTGACAAGGGCCTGCAGTGCCTGTGTGGCTACGCCACCCCCGACAACCGCCTGTATGACTTCAATGTGACTGCCGCGGCTGAATGGTCATGGAACGCGCGGGGCCGCGACGAGCGCGAGTTTGCGGCCGCCTGGGCCACCCGGCGCGGGTATGCCGACGTGGATAAGGTCGCCGAGTGGGCTGTGACGCTGGGGCCGGGGGGAGGAGACGTGTATGGCTCGCGCGTGCCCTATGGCGCCTTCTTCGGCGAGGCGGCCAACATGATCAAGGCCCGCCAGCAGCCGGTCCTGGGCCAGGGCATGTTCCGGTATTTCCCGACTGTGGCGCATCTGCAGCAGGACCTGGAGGCATGCGACCACGCGCTGGCCCTGGCGGAGGAGATGAAGGCGCCGCTGCTCATCGCCGAGACGCGCGTCATTCGCGGCTATGTCGTCATGCTGCAGCGGCTCTATGCCATCGCCAGCCTGCTGTCGCGCCCCACCCCACCCACCGAAGCCGAGCGGGAGCAGATGAACCAGGACCTGTTCGCCCTGAGTGAGGCGGGAGTCGAGGTCAGCAGCCAGCTCAGGGCGTGGTCGGAGCTCTGTGGCGGCGCCGGCGGCACCCGTCTGACCGACACGATCCAGGTAACCGAGCAGACGGTGGCTGATGTCAGCAAGGCGCTGGCGCCCCTGGGGATCCGGAATCCTGCCTTGTCGCTATTCCGGCAGAAGGTGGGCGCCTGGGAGGACCAGGACTTTGAGGCCCAGGAGGCCGTCCAGAAGGTCTGGGAGGTCACTGACCGGCTGCCTGTGCCTGGCACCTATCATGCCGAGTTCGCCTACACCCGGGGTTGGTGGGGGCTTACCATCAAGCGCGTGGCCCTGGCAGCGGCTCCCGCCGACGCCCCCGATCAGCGCACGGAGTTGGTCGCTGATGTCCATGACGGCACGGCGGCCTACGAGAGCCGGGACAATGTCTACACGCTGCGACTGGACGCCGTGGACCCGGCCCAGCGATACTACCTGGTGGCTGACATTGTGGGCGTGCGGTCCAGCGATAAGCCGGAGAACCGCCGGGGCTGTCAGGGCGATGTCTTTCTCTGGCGTTCGCTTGGGCCCGGAGAGCGACTGGCTCCCCTCCCCCTCCAACCACTGGCCCCCGAGGAGCAGGCCCGGTATGGACCGCCCGGCTTCAGCACGGCCGGACTGCACGTTGGCGTGGTCCAGGGCGGCTACGGGTCCGAGGGGGTGCTGCGGGCCCTGCAAGGTCAGGAGGGTATCGAGGCCCGGGCCGTCTGGGGTGTGACCGCGGCCAACCTGGCAGCCTGTCAGGTCGTGGTCTATCCACAGCCGCGAGTCCCCGGGAGTGTCTCGCCGGAGATGGCGGCGCTCCTGGGGGAGTTCGTGCGCCGGGGCGGTGGCCTCCTGACCACCCACGACGCCGTCGGCTTCCGGGGGCTCACCTCTCCGGTGCCAGCGGTTTGCGAGGGTGGGGTGGACAAGGTGCGCCTCGAGTCCTGGCAGGTCGTGGCCGACCACCCGGTAACCGCCGGCCTGCCGCGCGGTGAAGCGTTGGCGAAGACCTACTATGACTATATCAGCCTGCGCCCGGGACCGGCAGGTGCGGTCCTGGCCGCCAGTCCCGAAGGCGCCCCCGTCGTTGTGGCCGGTGAGGCAGGGAGGGGCCGCTACGTGGCTTGCGGTCTGGCCCTGGGCCTGGCCGCCGAGGGCGACACCGAGGCGTCGCCCACCGCCGATGAAATGGCGTTGCTGCTGAACGCCCTGAAGTGGCTCGGAGCTGGGACGTCGTAAGCCGAGATGGCAGCTCGTGATGTTTGGCCCGCAACTCGTACCTACCGGAGTCTTCCCATGTGCAAGCTAACCTGTGCTCTGTTGTCGACTCTGCTGGGGGTGACGGTCGTCATGGCGCAAGAGGAAGTTGTCGGCAAGCGGCCCTATGAGTTGGACTGGGCGGGACGGATGCAGGACGATCATCCCCCCCTGGTGGACTTCGAGGACCTGACGGGCTGGCAAGTGACCGGCCGGTTCAGCGAGGCGACCCTGGTGCGGACCCGCGAGCAGCAGATATGGGACCGCTATGTGGGCAAACTCACCTATCGCTACACCGGCAACGGAGGCCCGGTCGTGAGCTTCGGCCCGCCGCAACCCATCCTCATCCCCGGATCCTTCGACTGCGTGAGCTGCTGGATCTACGGCAACAACTGGGGCTACAGCCGCGACCCCTCAACCCCGCCGGTGACCGTCTTCGCTGTCTTTGAGGATCGGAATGGCGAGGAGTTCAGCGTCCTTCTGATCTACGTCAACTGGGTCGAGTGGCACCTGGCCTACCGCCGCCTCGACCCGGCGCAGATCGAGCGTGTGAAGGCCGGAGGGGCGAAGTTCGTGCGCTTCGAGGTGGTCGGCGGGCGCAACACGCAGGACCGGGTGCTGTACTTCGACAACCTGGCGGTGTTCACCGAGGAGTTCAAGCCGCTGACCTTCGAGCCCCGGCCCGCGCGCGGTATCCCCATGTTCCCCGGCCAGACCGTGGGCACCAATACGGGGCCTGGCAAGCTGCCCTTTCCCAACCGTCTCGAGACTATCCTGCCGGGCAATGTGACCAGGGACTTCACGACCAGCCTCAACGCTGTGGGGCAGGCCTTCGCGTTCGTCTACAAGGGCGCGGACGGCCAGTTGACATGGCGCGTGACTCCCCGCAGCGGCATGCTGGATGACATCGCGGTGCGGTGGGAGGGGAGGGGGGGCGTCATCCGGCCGTGCGGCGGCGGCGGCGTGTACCTGGTGGGCGCCGATGGCCGGGCCGTCCCGCCCGAGACGGCGGAGCACCTGGGGACGGAGCGCGTGGGCGACACGGTGGTGTCCCGCTGGCGGCTCGCGGCCGGTGACCGCCAGACCGAGGCGACGTACACCTACCGCCTGTGGAACAAGTCGCTGGTAGTGGACGTGGTGGCGCCGGGTGGGGTCGTGGCCGAGGTGCGTTACGGTCGTGCACTGGGTCTGGAGAACCCGCGTCTCGTGGTGAACCCCTACTACCACTACGGTGGCAGCCGGCCCTCAGTGGCCGTCAGCGGCCCTGCCGATGCCCCCCTCTTCCTCACCGGCAATACCGACTGGTACCTGTCCAACTCCTCCATCCCCTTCGGCGGGCACGAGGTGACCGATGAGGGTGTCGCCTACCAGGGCGGCACACGGTACATCCCGAAGACCGACGGCCAGCGCAATGACTGCTACGAGCGCCTCTTCCTGACGCTCTCGCCACTGTACGAGGAAGTGCTGCCCAACGTCGCCAACCCCAAGTCGCCGCACATGCAGGTGGCCGGGACCAAGCTGTGGCGAGCGCACGGCGCCGGTGACCGTGAGGCCGACAAGAAGTTCTGGGCGCTGGTGCACCGCTGGGGTTGCACCCAGGTCATTATCACCGACCACGAGACCGGCTGGCGCGACGGCGGCGAGAGCTTCACCTTCCGCACCCGGGCCGCGCCCGGTAAGGGCGGCGACGAGGGCCAGCATGCCTATGCCCGCTTCATGCAGGACAAGCTGGGCTTCACGTACGGGCCATACAACAACTACACCGACTTCGCACCAGTCAACGAGTACTGGACACCGGACCTGATCGCCCGCACGCCTGACAACCAGCTCCAGGGCGCCTGGATGCGCTGCTATGCCCCCAAGCCGGCCCGGGCGGTGGAGTTCTGCGCCATGCTCGCTCCCATCATCGAGGAGAAGTTTCACTTCAGCACCGCTTACTGTGACGTGCACACCGCCGTCGCCCCGTGGGAGCGCACCGACTACGACGCGCGGGTGCCCGGGGCCGGCACCTTCGCCGCCACTTACTACAGCTACGGCGAGATCATGCTGCACCAGAAGGCGGCGTGGGGTGGCCCGGTGTACTCGGAGGGCAACTTCCACTTCTACTACTCCGGCCTCACCGACGGCAACTACGCCCAGGACCGGGGCTATGACCTGCCCAACCAGCCCTGGCTGGTGGACCTGGACCTGCGGAAGATGCACCCGGTGAACTGCAATTTCGGCATGGGTGCGCCCGGCATGTTCTATGGGGAGGGCAAGAGCCCCGGGGCCTCGCCCGAGGAACGCGACGCCTATGCCGACCGCTTCCTGGCGGCCACTGTGGCCTTCGGCCACCCGGGCTTCCTGATGATGGAAGGCGGCCGCCAGAATATGCTGCGCAGCTACTACATGCTGCAGCAGCTCCACAGCCGCTACTGCCTCTCCACAGTGGCCGAGATCCGCTATGCCGATGCGGAAGGCAAGCTGCATGACACCTCGTCGGCGGTGGCCAGCGGATGCTATCAGCGCTCACAGGTCGCCACACGCTATGCCGACGGGACCTGCACGGTGGTCAACGGCCACCCAAAGGAGCGCCTGGTGACGACGTTCCAGGGCCGGCAGGTGGACCTCCCCCCCAACGGTTACGTGGGCTGGACGAAAGACGGCAAGATCGAGGTCTTCAGTGGCGACCGCGACGGCCACCGCTGTGACTACTCGGTCTCGCCGGCCTATATCTACGCTGATGGCCGCGGACGCTTCACGCGGTTCCCGCTGGCTGCCAGCAACGGCCCCGCCATCTGTCGGATCCTGCCCGACAACCAGTATGAGATTCTGGCCTACCAGGGCGCGGACTGCGGCTTCGCGGTCGACGCCGTGAGCGCCGTGGCCTTGAGTGAGGACAACCGAGAGCTCGGACCGGCGGAGCTGCGCGTGTCGCGAGGCCTGACCCACGTCCTCCCGGTTGAGGGCGCGTTCAGCTACCGCCTGCAGGGCGGCCGCCGGGCGGCTGCAGCCACGCTGACCTGCGACCGGGAGACGGTTGTGCCCGGCGAGGAGGTCGTGGTGCGCGGGCGCCAGGAGCACCGCTTCCAGGTCCCGAACGACGCTTCTCCTGGAACTCGGCTGTGGCAGGAGTACGAGGGCGCCTGGATTGACTTCACGGTCGTGCCCCTGGCCGATGCCAGCGCGTCGTTGGACGGCAACGGCGTGAGGGTCGCTCTCACCAGCAACCTGGCGAAACGCCAGGAGATAGCAGTTGTCTGTGCGGGCCAGCAGAAGGCTGTTGCCCTGTCCCCCGGCGAGCGTGCGGAGGTGATCTTCGACCTGGGGGCGCCCACTGAGGAGACCGCGGAGACCCTGGTAATCGAGTTGGTCGCCGGTGACCTGCGACAGCGCATTGAGAAAGGCATGCGGGTGGCGGAAGGCCTGGCCCCGGTCGTATCGGTGCCGGAGGCTTTCGAGGCAGGGATGGCCCTGCGCGGCCGGCTCGAGACCACGGATATGGGCGAGACCGGCGCCCACGCGGTCCGCGGTGAGGCGAGCTGCGGCAACAAGGTCAAAGCTGCTATCAATATCCATCCGCCCTGGATGGGTGGCGTGGGCTACACCTTCGTCGTGCTGCCACCGATCGCGCTGCCTGCGACACCAGCGGCGGCCTTCCGAGCAGCCGTCGGCAAACGGGACGGCAGCGACCTCGGTGACGGTGTACTCTACAAGGTCGTGCTGTTGGAGCCTGACGGCCGAGAGGAGGTCCTGGCCACCACCCAGGTCATGAGACACGAGTGGCAGACGATCGAGGCTGATCTGGGTCGTTGGGCTGGGCAGACCATCCGCCTGAAACTGATCGCTGATGTCGGGGAAGAAGACAACTCCAGCGGCGACTGGGCCTGCTGGGCGGACTTGCGGATCGAGACCCTGGCGCCAGTGCTGCGCCGCACCCTGCTGGATGCCGGAGGCGCTTTCGCCCGGGAGACGGGTCCCTTCGTCGTCAGGGGCTTGACCCTCGAGGAGCTCCGTGGCGCTCGAAGCGGTGTGCTGCACTACGAGGGCTGCGGCCTCCAGGGCAGCGGACAGTACGTGAGTTACGCGGTGCTCAACGGCATTCGACTGGGCAGTATGGCACCCGCGGGCGGCAACGAGGTGGAGGGCATCTTCGCGCCGGCCAGTGTCCCACTGACTCCCGAAGCCATCCAGTCCCTGCGGTATCGGAATGAGTTCGAGTTGGCCAACGAGGGCAGCGACTATTTCAGTGTTCGGCGCTTCTGGATCGAGCTGGAGTTGGCCGATGGCCGCCGGGTCTCAAGCGACATCGCCGCCGGCACATGGTCACAGCCGCCCGAGTGGCAGTATGCCAGCGGCACCGGAGTGCCGTTTGGCCAGAACATCACGGTGGACCTGTGGTTCCCGCGCTAGACTCGCACAAGGCGAAGACGAGGGGGAGGCCGATGCTCAGCGCGCAGGCTTGCGCGGCGCTGGTGCTGCCGACCGCCAGCCTATTGCTCTGGATGACAGCCGCCACCGCGCCATCCTATGCCCAACACGCTGAGCAGAAGCCAGAGGGCGCTGCAGCCAGGCAGCTACCATTTTCGGCCTTCGCGCAACAGCGCGGTGTGGAGGCCAGCGCCCTGGCGCGGGAGTTGGGCCTGCCGCCCGGAGTAGACCTGTCTCGGCCTCTGGGCGAGGTGATGGACCAGCATGGCTTGCAGCCGCAGACGCTCCAGGCTGCAGTAGCCAAGCTCAACCCGGTGGCCGCTGAGGCCGCCAGCAAGGACTGGCGCAGGATCCGGCTGAAGTTCGGGCTATGGGTGGTGTTCTTCCTGGCAGCCATGGCCCTGCTGGCCCGCGTGCATATCACTCCGACTCTGCGTGTCAGTCTGCTGGCTCTTGCTTCACTGGTCTTTGGCGTGTGGCTGGGCGTCGAACCCAACGCGCCGGGCACGATCAAGGACGGTCTGGTGCTCTACGGCGAAAGCGGCGTGATTTTCCCACCCCGCCTCCTGGCGTTCTTGGGCTTCATGCTGATGAGCACAATCGGCAACAAGGTCTTCTGCGGCTGGGGCTGCCAGTTCGGAACGCTGCAGGACCTAGTGTCTCATGTGCCAGTTCCGCGGTGGAAGCCTCCCTTCTGGCTGAGCAACACAGTCCGCGCCACCACCTTCGCTGCCATCGCTGGCTGTGCACTGCTTATCCCCCTCGACATCCTGGAACCGGTTGACCCGTTTCGGGTCTTTCGCTTGGGGGCACCGCTGGCTGTCGGCGTGGCCGTTGGCATGCTGATCGCGGGGCTGTTTGTCTACCGGCCGTGGTGCACGTTCTTCTGCCCTTTTGGGCTGGTGTCCTGGCTGAGCGAACGACTGGCGCTGGCGCGGGTTCGCATCAACCACGACACCTGCATCCACTGCAAAGCCTGCGAGCGAGCTTGTCCCACCCATAGCATGGCCGGACTGCGTGCCCGCCGGCCCTTCGCCCAGGACTGCTTCGCCTGCGGGGCCTGCCTGCGAACCTGCCCGGTGGGCGCTTTACGGTGGGGCCTGAGGCCGCCGGCACCGGTGCCGGGAGAGGAGAGCCCACGGCGGTGAGAGAGCGCCTGGCCCTGGTCGTCTGTCTCGTCCTGATTGCCGCGCACCCTGGAGGTGCTGCCGATATGAAACATGTCACCTACCGGGGCATTCGCCCCACCGACCCGGACGGTCGCCTGGGCCTGCGGAACCCGGAACGGGGCTGGCGTATCGAGACGCTCATCGCCGAACCGCCGGGCCGCCCCGCCTGGGGGCCGGCAGCTCACCTGGCAGGCAAGGTCAGCTCGGGTTACTCCGACGAGTGGTGGCTGCAGGACTGTGCGCGGTACGAGCCCCATGGTCTCACCCTGGCGCAGACGTATGTGTATCTCAACGAGTACCGCGATGGGCCCATCCCCGACGAGAAGCTGCAGTGGCTGCAGGGCGCCTTTGACAACCTGCGTGCCCATGGCCTCAAGGCGGTCCTGCGCTTTGCCTACGAGCGTGACATGGACCGGCGCAACGGCGCCACGCTGGAGCGCATCCTGGCCCATATCGCCCAACTGAAGCCCATCATCCAGCGTAATGCTGACGTCATCTTCGTGATGCAGGCGGGGTTCGTGGGGGCCTGGGGTGAGTGGCACAGCTCCGAGCACGCCCTGGAGTCCGACCACGCAGCCTTGGCAAAGATCGTGGCCGCGGTGCTGGACGCCCTGCCAGCGGACCGCATGACTCAGGTGCGAGTGCCCAAGTACAAGCGGTGGGTGCTGGACGAGGCGCCCTTCGATGGTTTCGCGGAGGTGGACGCGGCCACGGCCCATACCGGCGTGCCCACGGCGCGCATCGGCTTCAACAACGACGGCTTCCTGGCCGGACCGCAGGACGGCGGAACCTGGCCTGAGGCGCCTCTGTTCGGCCAGCCGGGCAACCCCGAGTTCGACACCATGACCCGCCAAAGCCCGTATGTCGCCGTGGACGGCGAGCTGTTCTGGAGCGACCTGGGGGGTAAGGTAGACGGCCTGGCGGCGGCAGTGCGCCTGCGCCTGCACCACTACAGCAGCTTCAGCCTGGCTCACAGCTTCTCCGAACGCGAGGGCAAGCCCTACTCCATTGACGACTGGCTACAGACCCCCATCACCCTGGAGCAGTTGGCCGCCGAGAAGATGCCAATCTCCGACGGCTACTTCGCCAACGCGGCGGGGGAGCGGGTGGAGCGCACGCAGTTTGAGTACATCCGCGATCACCTCGGGTACCGGCTGGAGTTGCAGACGACGCAGATGCCAAGGCTGGGAAAGCCGGGGCAACCGCTGCCGGTAACCGTCACCCTCATCAACCGGGGGTTCAGCACACTACACAATCCGCGGCCGGTGAAGCTGGTGCTCATCGGCGAGGATGACCGGCTGTGGGACCTGGGGGCGACGGGCGCCGACCCGCGACGGTGGCAGCCCTTTGATCCGGCTGACCCCGAGTTCCAGCCGCTGGTGCACACGATTGCCGCCAGCCCGCGGTTGCCGGCAAACCTGCCGCCCGGACGCTACCGACTGGGACTGTGGCTGCCCGATGCAGCAGCGACCATCGCCGGGGACGCTCGCTATGCAGTGCGGGTGGCCAATGGCGACGTGCCCTGGTGGACCGCCGATTCTGGCAGCTATGGGGTCAATATCGTGGGCTGGTTGGACGTCGCCTGCCGATAGGGCTCCTGTTCTCCTTTTCGGAACCTTGAAGCGGGCTTAACGGAGACTTGTGAGGATGTGTTCATAATGCATCCAGAGACGTTAGCCCGCTGACCACTTCCGGACGCATGGGGGGTTCCGATATGCCCGAGGTAGAGCAGAGCCAGGCCGCGCCTCAGCGGCCGCTGGTGCTCGTGGTTGACGACGAGCCGATGGTGCAACGGATCCTGGAGATGCTGGTATGCAGCCTGGGATATGAGGTGGATGTGGCCACCGATGCCGAGGAGGCCCTGCCGCTGCTGGTCTACCGGGACTACAGTGCAGTGCTGTGCGACCTGATGATGCCGGGCATGGTGGGCACTGACCTGTACTGGGCCTGCCGGGCCCGGCGCCCCGAGATGGCGCGGCGGTTCATTTTCATCACCGGCTCGATGGGCATGGACGACGCGTACCGCATGGTGGAGGCCACGGGCCAACCGTGTCTGCCCAAACCGTGCCGCGTGGGTGACCTCCGCGAGGCCCTCAGCAGCGCCGTGGCCCTGTCGGTCTAGAGGGCCACGCCGGCGGCTTCTCGTTTTCGCCACCGGCTGCTGGCTTGTGCGCGGTCGGTGCTCGCCCCGTCTTTCCCGAACTCGGAGGAGAGGTAGCGGCGCACATCGAATAGGTGTGCACCGAAAAGAACCGCCGGGAGTTCTGCCGCGAGGCCGTGGACAACCCCGCAAGACAGCTCATCTACAACGACGACGGCTGGTCGTCTTACATGCGCTATCCGGCGCCGATGTCGCCTGACGACGTCGTGCGGGCAACGGTCGGCGCCGTCGCCGACACGGCCGTGAGTGTCTATCAGTTCTGCGCGCTCGGCGGCCATGCGGTCAACTACCGGTCGCGCTTCCTGCCGGTGGTGGGCCAGTCACTGGATACCTGCGATACCATGCACGTGTGGCGCATGCGGGAGACGCTGCGCTGGCTGGCAGAGCACGGAACCGACCCATTGCGGATCGTCAGCGAGGTCTGCCACGACCATGGCCTGGCCTGCCAGTTCTCGCTGCGGATGAACGACCGCCACCACACCTACCGCCTCCCCGATGGCCGCTGGTACTTCCCGGAACTGCAGTCGCCCTGGCTGGCGGCCCATCCGGAGTTGCTGCTGCCGGACGGTGCGCTCGACTACGCCCGGCCGGAGGTTCATGCCTACCGCCTGCGGCAGCTCACGGAGGTGCTGGACAGCTACGAGGTGGATGGCCTGGACCTGGATTTCACGCGGTTCCGGCCCTGGTTTCGACCTGGGGCCGAGAGCGCCGGCGCACCGCTAATGACCGACCTGGTTCGCCGGCTGCGGGACCTGACGGCACCGCGCGGCAAGACCCTCAGCGCCCGGTTTGAGTATGACCCAAAGGTGTGTCTCGCCAGCGGCCTGGCGGTGGACCAGTGGCTGCGTGAGGGTCTCCTGGATCAGATCACTCTGGGTGGTGTAGGCGACCACACGCCCGACGCGCCCTGCGACTGGTGGGTGGCGCAGAGCCGTCTTTCGGGCTGCCGGGTGTTCCCGGGTGTGGAGGGGCAACTCCACTGGGTCGTCAGCAGCGGCGGCGGGGGCCAGGGCCTGCGCCCCGGCAACGGGGTCGAGGACGGCTTCGGCCCTCCTTCCCTCCCCTACCTGCGGGCGGTCGCCCTGAATCACTACGCCAGTGGCGCTGACGGGATCAGCCTCTTCAACTTCACCTGTGCCGACGGTCCCTTCGATCGCGCCATGCTGACCGAACTGGCGGACCCCGGACGGATGGCCGCAGGGGACAAACAGTACGTGGCCACCCTGTGGCCCTGGGATGCTCAGATCTACGGCAACGAGTGGTGGGAGAGTCGCTGGCGCCTCCGACCGGGCGAGACCGAGGCCCGATACACCCTGCGCGTGGCTGACGACACCCGACACCCGCGCTTCGCCGACTGTCGGGCCGTCCTTCGCCTCGATCTGAAGGGCCTCAACCACCACGATGACGTCACCGTGCTGGTCGGTGGCCAGCCGGTAGCATGGAACGGCTACCACTACAACCACTACGACCACGGCTGCTGGAATGACATCCTGGGCTTCGATGTTCCTGTCGGGGCCTTGCGACAGGGCGACAACGAGCTGTGTCTGCGGCGCGAGCGCCATTACGCCGGGTTCAGCGGGTCCATCGAAGTGCGCCGATGCGTACTGGAGATCTGCTACTCCCACACCTTCGCACCGGGGCGACTGGTAAGCCCCGACGCGACTACTCCGGAGGCTGATCACGACCGATGACCCAGGTTCTGCTGCTCTGCGGACCGCCTGGCAGTGGGAAGTCGGCACAGGCGCAACAGCGATATGTCACCTGGCTCCAAGGCCACACGGACGATCCCAGAGCAGCCGATCGGGCCCTGTTCCTGGTGCCGAGCGCCGAGCACCGCCAGGAGACATCGCTGGCACTCCTCGATGCTGGTCTGCCAGGCCTCTACGACCCGCGGCTGTTCACCTTCCTCTCCCTGGCCGAAGCCGTGCTGGAGGCCAACCACGAGCCCGCCCGGCGGCTTTCGGGGGCGCAACGCGAGTTGCTCCTGACGGATGTCGTCCAGAAGCTCTATCGCGACGGTGTCGCTGGCAAACTGGGACCCGTGGCCAATCTTCCAGGCTTTGTCGCCGGGCTGGGACGCCTGATAATGGAACTCAAGCAGTCCCGGGTGAGTGCGGACCAGTGGCTGGAGCTGGCCAACGAAGCGGGTCTTGGGAACCATCCGGTCACGCCGGTGCTGCATGAGGTCTACCTTGCCTACCAGCAACGCTTGAAGACGGTCGGCTTGCACGATGAGCCGGGCCTGCTGTGGGAGTTGCACGATCTCCTGCAGGATGGGAAGCAAAAGCCGCTGGAGAGCCTGAAGCTCCTGCTGGTGGACGGCTTTGACGAGTTCACCAGGGCGCAGCTTGACATCCTGCGGCTGCTGGCGGAGGGGGCTGAGGGGGTTGTCATCACCCTCTGCCTGGAGAAGGACGGCGAGTCGTTCCCGCTAGCGAAGGCCACACAAGACGAACTGCTCGGCTTGTGGCCCGAGGCCCAGGTGGAGTGGCTTCAGGGGCCAGACGACATCCCGGACGAGCGCGTGACCATCATCGGCGCCCCCGGGCCTCTGGCGGAGGTCCGCGAAGTGGCCCGCGCCATCAAGTCACGCCTCCAGGCCACAGGCGGCGATCCGGAAGACCATGCCGTGGTGGTCCGTTCACTGGACGCCTACGAGACGGTGCTGCGGGAGGTGTTCCAGTCCTATGGACTGCCGGTCGAACTGCCGCGGGGGCCACTCCTGGGCCAGTCGCCTGCGGTGCAGGCCGTGCTGGACGTTCTGCAGGTTCTGGAGGGGGACTTCCAGCGTGACGATGTGGTGCAGTTGCTGAACTCCACCTACGTGGATGAAGGCAAGTTGCAGCAGGGCACCGGGACGCCATCGCTGTCGGCGGAGGCTTTCGAGCGCGTGGCGCGGGAGGCCCACGTCATCAGCGGACCTGACCACTGGGCCAAGCAGCTCTTGTTGCTGCAAGAGCGCCTGCAGGCGGAGCATCAGGCGGCGTCTAAGGGCCAGACCGAGGACGCGGAAGGCAACCGCGTGCGCGACGTAAGCCTCATTGAGCAAGCGCAAGAGCAGTGCGAGAGGGCCCAGTCGCTGTTCACCAGGCTGCGGGAGCTTCTGCAGCCGCTGGAGACGGCCACTAGCGCGAAGGCCGCCGTGCAGGCCCTGACCAACGCGCTTCAGGCCCTGGGGGTGGTGGAGCGGGCTGAGAGCCTGCCGACCAAGACCGGTGGGCAGGACACTGACCGGGACCTTATCGCCCGTGACCGGGCCGCCTTGCTGCGGCTGTTCGGCCTGCTGCGCGAGTACGGTGAGGCGACCGATGTGCTGGGGACCGCGGCCTGTGCGGCCGGGGAAAGCGCTTTCCATGACCTGCAGGCCTTCGTCACTGCCGCCGTCGCCACCGAACGCTTGCCCCGCGAGACCGACTGGGGGGGCGCGGTCCGCGTCGTTTCGGCGGACCAGGTAGCGGGACATCGCTTCCCTCATGTCTACGTCCTGGGACTGCGCGAGGGCGAGTTCCCGCAGCAGATCGGCCCCGACGCCTTCTTTGACGAGGGAGCGCGGCAATCCCTTCGATACGACGGGCGGTTGGTGCTGAGCACCCGGGAAGGCCAGCGGGCTCGCGAGACGATGCACTTTCATCGCGCTGTTGGAGCGGCCGGCGAGACGCTCACCCTCACCTGGCCCACCAGCGACGCCAAGGGGGCCCAGCAACTGCGCTCGTCACTTCTGGAGGACCTGCTGGAAACGCACCCTGGCTGGGCTCAGCAACAGAAGCTCGTCAGCCGGTCCCAGGTGATCGCTAGACCCGCTCATCAGGCCGCCAGCCTGGGGGAACTGTTGACGGCTGTGTGTGGGCAGAGCGAGCCGGGACAGGTCAAGGGTCTTCTCGCCGACCTGCTGGACCAGGATAGTGCGGACAGCATTGTGGACCGGATTGCAGTCGAGGCCAAGCGGCAATCGGCGGCGGCCCCCGATGCCTACGACGGGGTAATGGGCGACGCGGAGATCAGGAAACTGCTGGCCGGACCGCTCTTCGGCCCAGACCACGTCTTTTCGGCCAGTCAGTTCGACACCTACGCGCAATGCCCGATGCGCTTCTTCCTCCAGCGCGTGCTGCGCCTGCAGGAGCTGGAGGATCCGGATGAGGACCTCCAGGCCACAGACCTTGGCAACCTCATGCACCGCGTGCTGGCCAACTTCTTCAGGGAAATGCCCGCTGACCGGAAGGAGGTTCCGCTGTCGGAGTCCGACCTGGAGACGGAGCTGGAGCGGATGGCCCAATGCCTCGATACGGTCCGGAAAGAGACCGAGACGGTGGGACTGCTACCGCACAAGGCACTGGCTGCCGTGCTCTACACGCAGGTATCCAGGGACCTGCTGGCGGTGCTCAGGAATGAGGTCAAGGTGCAGCAGGGAGGGCCCAAGGGGCCGCAGGAGTATGTCCGGGACTGTGAGCTGCCCTATGAGATGTATCTCGCTGACAATGATCTGAGAGTGGTGGGGCGGATAGACCGCGTGGATCAGGTCATCGGGGGTGGCGTCAAGGTCTATGACTACAAGAGCGGTGAGGGGCCCACTGAGACGAAGGTGAGGCAGGGCCTGGCGACTCAGCTTCCGCTCTATGTGCAGGGCCTCAAGGCCCTCGACGCGTACAAGGAGGCCGTTGTCGAGGGCTGTGGTTACTACCAGGTCCGGGGCAAAGCGCACCTCAAGAAGGTTCCCAGCAAGTCGGACCTCCAGACGGTTGTGGAAAGCTGCCTGGACGCCATCAAGGCCAGTGTGAAGGGCCTCAGGGCTGGTATCTTCCCGCCCCTCCCGGCTGACAGATGCCTCGCTCACTGCACCTATCGCACCATCTGCCGCTACTCGCGCACGCGCATGGAGGCAAAGGCGGCGGTAGCTGCGCCTGATGACGCCCTATCCGCGACGGGGGGTGAAAGCAATGGCTGAGGCTCTTCACGACGACGCCGAGCTCCGCCAGGAGGCTATCACCGACACGGACATACCCCGGCTGGTCAGTTGCGGCGCGGGAGGCGGCAAGACCAGCCTGCTGGTGAACCATTACGTGCACCTGCTGGCGAGTGGCGTCTCCCCCCATGAGATCGTGGCGGTTACTTTCACCGAGGCGGCAGCGGCGGAACTCAAGGACCGTCTGCGCCGCGAATGTCGGGTGCGAGCGCAGTCGGGCGCGGATGACCGCGACTGGAAAGCCCTGGGCCGGGAGCTCGAGACCGCTCCGGTCTCGACCATCCACGGCTTCTGCGCCCGGGTGTTGCGCGAGCACGCCCTGGCGGCGGGTGTGGACCCGGCCTTCAGGGTGCTGGATGAGACCGAGTCCCGGCTGCTCCTGGCCGAGGTGGTGCGGAAGTCGCTGCTGGACGGGCTGACAGACCGCGTGAGCGCCGCGCGCCTCGTGGGTGAACTGGGTCTGGCGCCGGCGTCAGAGCAGGTGGCCAACCTGGTGCAATGGCGCGGGCAGCTTGGCCAGTGGCTGACCCAGCCTTGGACGGCGGCGGAGCTGGTGGAGCACTGGAACAAACATACGGACGAAGCGTTGGCTCAGGGCATCAGCGACCTGATCGGCGGTCCGGAGTGGAAGGAGGCGGCACAAGCGCTGCAACAGCTTCTCGATGCTGACAAGAGCAGTAAACTTGCTGCAGCATGTGCAGAAGTGTTCGGTCGGGTCCTTGAGGCCGAGCAGGCAAAGAGCCTCGAGTCACTCTGTGCGTTGCGGCAATGCAAGGTAACTATCAGTCCCGGCAAGACCCCTGGTCCCCTGGCCGCTGCTGCCGCTGAGGCAGCCCGTAGCTTCAAGAACGAAAGAGGTGCCATTGCCAAATCGATTGACGCCCTCGCCGCCCTGACCCATGAGCCCGCCGATTCCCCCGCGGCGCTGCTGACCGAGGCCCTGCTGGCTGAGGCGCGAGCAGCCATCAAAGCCTACGAGGCGGCCAAGGCCGAGCAGCACGTCCTGGACTTCGAGGACCTGCAGCTTCGTGTCCGCGACCTCTGGCAGCAACGACCCGACATTCTGCAGCGGACGCGAGCGCGTGTCCGGCACCTGCTCATTGACGAGTACCAGGACACCTCGCGGCTGCAGGAGGAGGTCCTGGGAGCCCTGGCGGGCGAGGGTGGGGCACGGCGCTTCGTCGTCGGCGATCCCAAGCAGTCCATCTACGGCTGGCGGGATGCCGACCTCAAGGTCTGGTACAAGACTCGCGAAGCAATGGAAGGGACTGCGGGAGCGCAGGGCTATGTGCCCCTGAAGAAGTGTTTCCGCAGCACACCGACGTTGCTGCGCTTCTTCAACCAGCTTTTCGCCCACTCGGCGGTCATGGGGACCCCGCCCGCTGACCCGCAGCCCTACGAGGCGTACTACGAGACCGAACTGGAATCGCACCGCGAGGACGAGGTGGCGCCTGCGGCGGAGCTGCTGCTGGTCAGTGCCGCGCCGGCTGGCGCGGGGGAGAGCACTGACGAGGGCGAGGGCAGCGATGAGGAGGACGCCTCCACCGATGACTTGCGGTTTGCCGAGGCCAAGTTGCTGGCCGACCGCGTCCTCGCACTGGTGACAGGCAGCAAGCCTCTGCAGGTGCTCGACCGTGAGACCGGCAACCACCGCCCGGCGGAGTTCCGTGATTGCGCCATGCTGCTGCGCTCCTTCACCGACGTGGGCATCTACGAATGGGCCTTCCGCCAGGCGGGCATCCCCACCTACGTCTATGCGGGCAAGGGATACTTCAGAGTGCAGGAAGTGCGGGACGTTACCAGTGCCCTCCGCGCCATTGAGAACACGCAGGACGAGGTGGCTCTCGTCGGCGCCCTGCGCTCACCGCTCTTTGGCCTCTCGGATGAGACTCTCTTCTGGGTACGCGAGCGGGGGCACGGGGCGAGCTGGTGGCAGCGCCTGAAGTCGGTGGCTGCCGAGCCGTCCCCGCTGGCCGAGGTCATCACGGGCGGTGAGCTGGGGCGGTTGCGCCAGGCCGTCGCGATCCTCGGTGACCTGCGGGCCCGCAAGAACCGGCTGCGGCTGTCGGAGCTTATACGGGAACTCATGGGCCGGACGCAACTGGTGGCCGTCCTGGCCGCCTTGCCCGGCGCCCCTCAGACTACCGCCAACCTGCAGAAGCTGGTGGACATCGCGGTCGCTTACGAGCTCACGGGGAGCTACAGCCTGCGGGGCTTCCTTGCCTGGCTGCAAGAGTTGGAGTTGCGCGAGGAACGCGAGGGCGAGGCGGCCATCGAGGACGAGAAGAGCAACAGCGTCAAGTTCATGACCCAGCATTCGGCCAAGGGGCTGGAATGGCCGGTGGTGCTGCTGCCGGACCTGAACCGCAAGCCACGGGCTGAGAGAGGTGTTTTCCGCTGGCATCCGGACCTGGGCTGCATGGCGTTTCGGAAGCAAGACGGAGACACGGATTGGCCGAGCTTCGGCCAGTTGCTGGGGGAGCGGCGCCAGGCGGAAGAGGTGGCCGAGCAGCGGCGTTTGTTCTATGTCGCCTGCACGCGTGCCCGCGACCGCCTCATACTGTCCAGTGGCTTCGTGACGAAGCAGGGGAAACTGAAGGACGGCGAAGTCCATTCCCCTGCCCGAGTGGAGCTTACCAAGGGACGCCCGCTGTCCTGGCTGCTGGAGGCCTTCGGAGTGACGGCCGAGGAACTGGCGACACTGGTGACCAACGGGCAGAAGGAGCTTCTTCTGGATGGCGGCTGGCACGACCTGGTGCAGGGCAGCCTCTACCGGGTATCTGAGGTGCCACCAGCGCCTGGTTCGGGCGGGACTGCTGTGAGCGGCGGGCAACCGGCGAGCCTCGACCCGGACTCGGTGGCGAAACTGGGCGCGCAGGTTGGCCCCGTGCCGCGGTGTTACGAGGCGCGGCGACGCTTTACGGCCACCGAGCTGGCGGTCTATGATTTCTGTCCCCGGCGCTATGAGCTGACCTACGTCGCCGGCTGGCCGACAGAGACCCTGGAGCTACCTACTCTCTCCCAGGGCGACCAACTGACGGAGACTGAGCGGGGTGACGTCATCCACCACCTGCTGCGGCTGGTGGGTACACAGGGCGTGGAGGAACTGAACAAGGTTCTGGACAGTGACCTCGGCCTGCCGGCTCACCTGGAGGTGCGAGCGAAGCAGCAGAAGGACCAATTGCGTCAGCAAGTGACGCTGTTCCTCGAATCGGAACTGTACAGCGCGACGGTACGGGGGGCGCCGGAGCTGCGCACCGAGATGCGCGTTGTCTTTCCGCTGTGCCCGGCCTGTGATGGCCCGATGCAGACCGTGGCGATCGAGGGCGTCCTGGATGCCTTCGTGGACGATGGTCAGGGGCAGACGGTCATCCTCGACTACAAGACGGGCAGCCTGGGCGATGACGGCAACCGCCGGATGTACGAGTTCCAGGTAGGTCTGTACTGCGCTGCGGTGGAGAAGTGGCGCGGCAAGTACCCTGTGAAGGCGTGGCTCGTGTACCTGCAGCCCGACAAGACCTGTCCCCTGGAACTGAACGTCCCGGAGATCGCCGCCAGGGCCGTGGAGCGGGCGGCGACCATGGTGGCTGACATCTGGAAGGGCGCCTTTAGACCCCCAGAATCGCCGCCGTGCCCATCCTGTCCGCTGCGGCGTTGGTGTCCCGACTGCAAGCTCTAGATGTCGCTGCCGATGAGCAGCACGACCGTGCTCCAGGGCGGGAGGTCGCGGAGCCGAACCTGCCAGCCGCCTGCAACGCTCTCCACAGCCGCCTCCTGCCGGCAGCCCGGCCGCAGCTCGCACACGGGCACCCGGGGGGCGCGCACCTCTACCGTCACCTCGGGCAGCCAGTCCAGACCGGAGTTGAACAGTGTCACCACCCCGCGTGTCCGGTCGGCCACCAGGCGCGCCACCGGGATGACTGGCACGGCCTGCTGCACCCGCACGGGAAGAGTGCCGCGGCTCAGCCAGTCGGTGAGGTTCTGTAGCTGCGCCCGCTTGTCGGTGGAGTGCAGGAACATCCAGGGCGCGTAGCCCATGACCGCCACGCGTCCGCCGAGTTCGTTCTCCGCCGCGGTCAGACACGGTCCGAGCACCTGGCCCCAGTAGCTCTCCACCTGCGCCAGGACACGCCCGCTGGGGGTGAGGGGTTCCAGCACCCAGGCGTGCTCCCGGCCCTGGGAGAAGAACTCGATCCGGGCGTCGCGGATCTGGTCGGCACTGTCCCCGTTGAGCGGGTCGGCAGAGAACCGCTCGACTACCCCGTTGTTGTAGCCCTGCGCCAACCGCACTCCGGTCAGGTCTCCCAGGCCGCGATCCGCCAGAGCCTGGGCGGCGGCCGCATCCATGAGCACGCCGCCGGACAGCATCTGCCGCAGTTCGTCGTCGGCAAACGCCTCCACCACCCGGCCCACGAGCACCGTCACCTCGCCCGGTGGATCCACAGCCAGCGGCAGGCCGATCTCACCGAGCACGGCGGCCTTGCTGAAGCTGTGGGCGTCACTGGGCGCGAACCAGTCCTCGCCGGCCAGCACCCGCCGCCGGGCCATGAGGCCAGGGGTCCATGCGATCCAGAGACCGCGCGTCGGCACGTTGGGGGCCCAGCCAGCCACCTGTTCCCAGAGGGGCCGATGGTGTGCGATGGCCTTCATCAGGGGGCGCTTGTCATCCAGTGGCGCGTTCCACATGCCCAGGGCGTTGAAGGCTACACCGGTGAGCCCCTGGGCCAGGGCGAGCGTTGCCTCATTCATCACCGAGGAGACTGACTTCTTCAACACCTGGTAGGGGAAGTTTTCCAGCTCGTAGACTGACTCGCGCACGCCTTCCGGCAGGACCGAACGCTGCCAGCCCACGTCGAGGCTCTTGCCATAGAGTGCGGTGATGGTCGCGTCGGTGTAGAAGCCGCCGCCGGGGCGCGACTTGGTGGCGCGGAGCGCCGTGAGCCAGCGATCGTGACGGAAGCCGCCGTAAGTGGTCCCCGCCGGACCGGCTGTCATCAGCCCGGTCTCAATCTGGGGGTCCACACTGTCAATGGCGGCGCGTACGTGGGCCAAGAGCGTCTCGTAGCTGCGGACGTTCTGCTCGATCCAGGCCTCGCGCAAGTCTCCCCGATCAGGGAGGCTCAGGGCGGCCACGAGGGCCTCCCGCGTGAAGCTCTGGCCCGTGTCCCGAGCGAAGAGGTCCAGACAGAGCGGACAGAAGCAGGGCCAGGCGACAGTGTGGTGGTTGGCGCGGATGTCGTCATCTACCCAGATGAAGTGCGGGCCCTGACGCGCCATGAGCTGGTACTTGTCCCACACATACTGCCGCAGCGCCGGGTCGTTGGGACAGCCGGACCCCCGGGCCACGGAACCGTCGTGACCGACCATGGGCTGAAAGGGCAGGGGGTGTACATAGTCCCAGGCCTCGTCTATGTGGCCGACGGTGCACAGCACGTTGATGCCGACGCTGGGTACACCCAGGTCACGCATTGCCGCCATGGCCCGGCCAATGAGGCTGGCGGTGTCCTGAAGCTCGTCCCAGGGCAGGTAGAGATGGTGCGTGATCGTGTCAAAGAAGCAGACCTCGTCCACCACCGAACGGTACTGGCCCAGGAAGCTGACCAGCGTGTTCAGGGCCTCGGGCGTGTTGTAGTTGTGATAGCCAACGCGCCACGACAGCCTCAGTTCCGGACAGAGTGCGGTCATTGTGGGGGCTCCTTCTGAGGTTGCTGGAGCATCTCGAGAAGTATCCGGGCCTCGACCGCCTGGGGCGAGTCCGGGAAGCGGCGAAGGACTTCCTGCAACTGGCCACGGGCGGCGACGGGGTCACTGGTTGCCTGCAGCCCCGCCAGCCGCAGCAGGGCCGTGGCCGCCTCGGAGCTGGTCGGGAAGTCAGCAGTGAGGGCCTGGAGCGTGGCCAGAGCCTGCTCGGTGTCGCCCCGCCCGAGGTACACATCGGCCAGCAGCAGACGCGCCGGCTCGGCCAGCGGCGAGACCGTGATGCCGGTGAGGAGGGTGACTGCCAGGTCCGCATCGCCCCGGTCATAGGCCTTCATGGCCTCGACATAGGCCTCCGCCCCGGGAGCGCGGCGTTCGAGGGCAGGGAGCAAGAGCAGGCGCTCCAGGGCGTCATTGGCATACGGGCTGGCCGGGTACTGGCGGCTCAGGTCGCGAAAAGCCCGGGCGGCCTCGCTGAACTTGGCTTCGCGCAGGAGCATCTCGGCCAGCCGGAAGGCGACGTAGTCGTCGCCCGGCCAACGCTCCGTCACGGTCTCGACGTCATCGAAGGGCAGGTAGAAGGAGCCGATGACCAGTGGCGGCAGGCTCTCTACGGCCTCGGGAGGCGGGGGCGAGGCTTCAGCCAGCAACGCGTACTGCTCACGGGCCGACGCATAGTCGCCGAGCGCGAAGGCGCAGTCGGCGAGGCCCCAGCGGGCTTTCAGTGACAGCGGGCCACGGCCCGCCTCGGCGGCAGCGTACAGTTCACGGGCCCGCGCCGGCTGCCGCCCCTCCCGCAGCAGCAGATTGGCCTGCTCGACTCGCACGCGCCGCGCCAGCGGGGCGGGGAGCTCGTCGGCCGGCACGCCCTCCAGCGCCTGCAGGGCTGCCCGCCAGTCACCGGCCTTGGTCAACAGCTCGGAGGAGTGCAGCGCCAAAACCGCCCGGTCGGTCGGGGTCCGCAGGGCAGGCAGCAGGCGACCATAGACGAGGGCTGCTGAATGCCACTGGCCGCCGGTCTCCAGCCGGTGGCCCAACTGCGCCAGCAAGCTGGCGTGTGCCTGGTCGTCGCTGGGCGGGAGGGCTGCCAGCGCCTGGTCAGCGGTCTCTCCGTCCAGGATGCGGGCGTAGATGAGGGTAGCCGCCGCCTCCGGCGGCAACTTGCCTGTCTGGGCCAGTGCCTGCAGTGTGGACCGCACCTCCGGGCGGGCCGCGGCGTCCTCGGTCAGTGCCTGCAGCCGCAGCGCGGCCGTCCCGGCCCCCTGAGGACCGGGCTGGGCGAGGGCGGCCACATACTCGCGAGTGGCGCCCGCGAAGTCCAGCAGCGCTTCGTGGGCCTGGCCAACCTGAGCGCTGAAGGCCAGCGGGTCACCCAGGGCCTGCCGGGCCTCAGCATAGACCTGCAGAGCCTGCTGGTGTAGCTGGTGACGTTGCAGGGCGTTGCCGAGTTGCCGCACCGAGTCCCGGTCATCGGGGCGATACTGCACGGCCTCTTTCCAGAACCGCATGGCCTCGTCAGGCCGTCCCTGGCGCAGGTACGCCTCGCCCAGCGACATCACCACACCCATGTCATCGGGCGCCAGAGCCAGACAGCGGCGCAGCCACTGCTCGCCCTTGGCCAGCTCGCCGACGCGCAGGGCCGTTTCGCCAGCCTCGCGCAGAACTTCGATATCGTCGGGGACCAGGGTTAGCAGGCGCTCGTAGGCCGCCAGCGCGCCGGTGTCATTGCCCGCCTCCACCTGCACCTCCGCCAGCCGCCGCAGCCACACCGCCTGCCGCTCGGGCTGTTGAGACTGCTGTTGGAGCCATTCGGTCAACTGGAGTTCGGTCCGGGTCGAGCGATGCAGGTCGGCCAAGACCTGAAAGGGATTGTCGTCCTCAGGCGACTGGGCGACGAACTCCCAGGCGAGGGGGATGGCCTGCTGGGCCCGGCCCTGCGCACGCAGACCGTCGAGTAGTGCCAGAACGATGGTCGTGTGGCCGGGGAAAAGCCGCCACCCCTCGCGGGCGCTGGCGGTCGCGCCCGTGAAGTCCTCCGCCTGGACCTGGGTCTGCACCAAAGCGGCCCAGATGTGCGGGGCCTGACCGGACTGCGGCAGATCAGTCAGTAGCTTTCGCAGGCGCTGCGCCGCCGCCTCGGGGTGGCCGTCCTCGGCCTCCAGTCGCGCCAGCGCCAGGGACACCTCGACCCGCAGGTTGGGGTCATCGGGAGAGGCTACCAGTAGCTGCTCGTAGGCCTGCCGCGCTGCGGCGAAGTCACCCTCCTCGATATGGAGTTCGGCCATCTGCCGCCAGGCGGCTTCTGTGTAGATCCCCGCGCCCTCCAGCCGGGTGACTTCCCTGTAGGCCTCCACCGCGCGCGGGTTGTCTCCCTGCTGGCGGTAGACCGAGGCGAGACCGAACCAGACCTGGGCGGTCTCGCCGGTGTTGGCGCAAAGCGGTAGCGCCTCCTGGTAGAGCCGGATGGCCTCGCCAAACTGCCTTTGCGCCCGCAGGCGGGCAGCTTCCGCCATCAGCCCGCGAGCGGTCTGCTGGGCCCCTAGCGACACCGTGCTCAGCAGCAGGGCCAACGCCAGCCCTGCTCGTACCAGAGCTGTCAGATGACGCCACCACCGATCATGAGCCGCAGGATGCCCAGGCCGAGGGCCACGCAGTTGAGGATGATGCCGAGGGTCGCCAGGCACGACGAGTGCTCGCGCTGGGCGCTGGCGTAGGCTGAGAGGATCCCCAGGAGCAGCCCCGCCACCGTCAGCGGCAGGATGAACCAGTTTACCCAGCCCAGCGGAGGGATCACCGTGATGGCGACGCCCACGAGCGAGATGGTTCCTAACAGAAACGATGCGAAGGCCATGGTATGCCGCCCCCTTAGGTCATTTCGATAGTGCAGCCCACAGGTGGTATTTCGTGTCCGTCGGCGAGGCTCCCTCTTCCGACAGACAAGGTATCCTATGGAACAACTGTTTGAATGGTGTATACTGGGGCAGTGACGCCATGGACTTCGCCACCTTCCTCGAAGAACTGAAGCAGTCCCCCGGCTACCGCGGGCAGATCGTCTACCAGCAATGCCAACCACCGCGGGCGGCGCGTTACGGTGAGGTGACACCGGCCCTCGGCCAGAGAGCCCAGCAGGTGCTGTTTGCCATGGGCATCGAGCGGCTCTACTGCCATCAGGCCGAGGCGCTGCAGGCTATCCGCGCCGGGCAAGACATCCTGATGGCCACGGGCACCTCCAGCGGCAAGTCGCTGGTCTACCAACTGGCGATCCTGGAGTTGCTGGAGCGCGACCCGCAGGCGCGGGTGCTGGCTCTCTTCCCCACCAAGGCCCTGGCGCAGGATCAGATGCTGGCCCTGCAGCGCCTCCTGGCTTCGGCCGGTCGTGAGGATGTACTGGTGGGCTGCTACGACGGCGACACGCCGGCCACCATGCGCCGCAAACTGCGCGACCGGGGCCAGGTCATCCTCACCAACCCCGACATGCTGCACGCCGGGCTCATGCCCCAACATACCCGCTGGGCCGACCTGCTGGAGAAGCTGGCGCTGGTGATCGTGGATGAGGTGCACACCTACAGCGGGCTCTTCGGCTCCAACACGGCGAACCTGTTTCGGCGGCTTGACCGGTTGCTGAGGCATTACGGGCACCTCACCCCTGGCCCCTCTCCATGGAATGGAGAGGGGGGTAACGGCGAGGGCGGCCTTGCCTTTCGCCCCGCTCCACCTTGTGGAGAGCGGCGGGGGGTGGGGTTCATCTTCTGCTCCGCCACCGTCGCCAACCCGGGTGAGTTGGCAACGGTGCTTACCGACCGCCAGGTCACGGTGGTGGACGATGACGGCAGTCCGGCGGGCCCCCGCCACTGGGTTTTCTGGAACCCGCCGATCATCTATGGCAAGCGCTATCGTTCCCGCCGCAGCGCCAATGTCGAGGCCCATGAGTTGATGGCCGAGCTGGTGCGGCGGGGCGTACCGACCATCTGTTTCTCCAAGGCGAAGATCACGGCTGAGCTTATCTACCGCTATGTTTGCGACAACCTGCGAGCGACGGCGCCGGAGCTGGTGCACAAGGTGATGCCCTATCGGGGGGGCTATCTGCCCGAGGAGCGGCGCGAGATCGAGCGCAAGTTATTCACGGGGGAGCTGCTGGGGGTGAGCTGCACCCGGGCGCTGGAGCTGGGCATTGACGTCGGGGGACTGGATGCCAGCATCGTGGTCGGCTACCCCGGCACCCTGGCCTCCTTCTTTCAGCAAGCCGGGCGGGCCGGGCGGCGCGAGCGGGAGTCGCTGGTGGTGCTGGTCGGCCTGGATACCAGCGTCAACCAGTATGTCATGGAACATCCGGAGTATGTCTTCGGGCGCCCTATCGAGGAAGCCGTGGTAGACCGCGACAACCCCTATGTCGTCGCCGGGCATGTACGCTGCGCGACCCACGAGCTGCCGGTGAGGCAGGAGGAGAACTATAGCTTCGGCCCGCACACGGAGGAGGCGCTGCGGGTCCTGCAGGACCTGCGAAAGGTGCGCTATACCGCCGGACGATGGTACCACGCCTCCAAAGAGACGCCGCAGTTTGAGATGTCGCTGCGCGGCGGCGCCGAGGCGGAGCTGATCATCCAGGATCGCGATAGCCAAAAGACCCTCGGGCACCTGAACATCTACGATGCCCCCTCACTGCTGCACCCCGGCGCCATCTATCTCCACTACGGCGATACGTACCTGGTGGACCTGCTGGACCTGGAGCGGCGTGTGGCAGTGGTGCATCAGGTGGAGGTGGACTACTACACCCAGCCCCAGGGCGGGACGGATGTCCACCACATTGACCGCCTGCTGAGACGCAAGCCCTTCGGTGCAGGCGAGGCCTGCTTCGGGGAAGTGACGGCCTACTTCAACACCCACATGTTTGAGCGCATCCACTTCTACCGCCTGGAGAGCTTCAGCCTCGAAGCGGTCAACCCGCCGGTACCCACGCTGCAGTTGGAGACGATGGCTTTGTGGCTGGTGCCGCCGGATGGACTGCTGCGCCAGGTCGTGCAGGCGGGACTCGACCCTTACGCGGGTCTGCGTGCGATCGGCTATGGCACTCGCCTGCTGCTGCCGTTGTTCGTGACCTGTGAGACCCTCGATTTCTCCCACACCGTCGGTTGCGTGAACTCGCCCTGGCAGGCCACCTTCATCTACGAGCGCCACCCGCTGGGCCTCGGCTTCACGGAGCGCGCCTATGAGCGTCTCGGCGAGATCATGCCGGCGGTGCTGACCCGGATTCGCGAGTGCGACTGTCGCGACGGTTGCCCGTGCTGCGTGGGTAAGCCCCTTCGTCAGGCGGCGACGTGGAACGTGGAGCGCGGCGAGGGCTCTATCCCCAGCAAACAGGCGGCCCGCATGATCCTGGAGCTATTGCTGGCGGACGAGAGCCGTCTGCATCTGCCCGATGAGGACAGTCTGGGCCAGGACGAGGCCGAGGCTCGACTGCGGCTGGAGCGCAGCCTCCGCCGGCGGCTGGAGCGACAGCGGTACCCGCAGGTCTTCCACGACATCGCCCCCGTGCCACCCGAGGGTTTCCCCCAACCGGAGCCGGCCGAGACACTGAGCGACAGCGATGTGGCGCGGCGGGCGATGCTGCGCAAGCGCTTTGAGACCGAACAGGCCCAGCGCGCCTGGGAGGAGGGCCAACGAGAGGAGGCCATTGCCCGCGAGGCCCGCGATGGGGCGGAGCTGGAGGTGGCCCGGCGCCTGGGTCGCCTGGAGAAGGCCCCACAGGCGCCGCGCGTATCGCATCGTGCATCCTCCGTGGAGGAGCAAAGTGACTCGCCCACGCCGGAGCCACCGCCCTCGCCGGAGCAGTCCCCGCGCGTCATCGGCGACGCGGTCGCCAGCGCAGCCCTGCGGCGAAAGCGCCAGCGAGCCGACAACAACCAGCGCTAGCCGAAGCAGGTGGCCCAACCAGGTAGCTGAACCAGGTAGCTGAACCAGGTAGCCGGGGCTTCCAGCCCCGGCGGGCACCGCGGCGATGGCGGCGGGGCTGGAAGCCCCGCCTGCCGGAAGGTGAGTGCGACGCGAGGCCCCCGCCGGAAGGTGAGGGCGCCGGGGCTGGAGACTGCGACGCAAGGCTCCGCCTACCATATCCTGAGAGAGACAACCCATGGACGCCAGAGCCCTCCTGTCAGCCCTCCAGCATGCTCGTCACTACGAGGGGCAGATCGCCCAGGTGGTGGAGATACCCGCCCGGCCGCCGCGATATGCCGACCTGCGCGAACCGCTGCCGCTCCCGCTGCAGGCGGCGCTGGCTGACCGCGGTATCACCCGACTCTACACCCATCAGGTAGAGGCCATCGAACACTTGCGAGCGGGACGCAATGTGGTAGTCGTCACTGGCACCGCCAGCGGCAAGACGCTCTGCTACAACCTGCCGGTGCTGGAGGAGTTGCTCCGCGACCCGCTGGCCACGGCGCTGTTCATCTACCCGACGAAGGCGCTGGCCCAGGACCAGCTTCGCGGTCTGAGCCGCTTTGGCGACGCGCGGTTTGGCATTTCCTTCGTGGCCGGGACTTACGACGGCGACACCCCACCAGGCGAACGACGGCGGCTACGCGACAGCGGCAACATTGTCCTCACCAACCCCGACATGCTGCACCAGGCGATCCTGCCTCACCATTCGCGCTGGAACCGCTTCTTCACTCATCTGAAGTACGTCGTCATTGACGAGGTACACGCCTATCGCGGCGTCTTTGGCTCACACCTGGCGAACGTCATGCGCCGCCTCCATCGCATCTGCCAGCGCTATGGCGCGACGCCGCTGTTCCTGTGCAGCTCTGCAACCATCCACAACCCTGTGGATCACGCCGCACGCATCACCGGACGGGGCATGGAGCTGGTGAACGATGACGGCTCGCCGCGGGGGCCGAAACGGTTCGTGCTGTGGAACCCGCCGGTAGCCTCACCCCCATCCCCCCTCTCCACAGAGTGGAGAGGGGACAAACGGCGGAATGACACGATAGCCGCCTCGGCCTCAGCCCCTGCCGCTGCCTCTACTCCCCCTCTCCATTCCATGGAGAGGGGGCCGGGGGGTGAGGTGCCGTCAGCCCAGGCCCCATCCGGCGAACGGCGCTCCCCCCTCACCGAGGCCATGAACCTGCTCTGCCAACTGGTGCGTGAGGAGGTCCAGACCATCGCCTTCGTGCGCACACGCCTGGCGGCGGAGCTGATCTCGCGCGGGGCCAAGGAGTACCTGGGGCGACTTTCGCCGCGCCTGCCCGACAAGATCGCAGCTTACCGCGGCGGATACCTGCCGGAGGAGCGCCGCGAGATCGAGCGCCGCCTGGCCGAGGGCGAGATCCTGGGCGTGGTCAGCACCAACGCGCTGGAGCTGGGCATTGACATCGGTAGCCTCGATGCTTCCATCCTGGTGGGCTACCCCGGCAGCATTGCCAGCCTCTGGCAGCAGGCCGGACGCGCCGGACGCGGGGCTGAGGAGGCCCTTATCTTTCTGGTGGCCGACAACGCCCCGCTGGACCAGTACCTCATCCAGCACAGCGAGTATCTCTTCGAGCAGTCGCCCGAGAACGCGGTCATTGACCCCGACAACCCGCACGTCACCATCGGCCACCTGAAGAGCGCGGCCTACGAGCTGCCCATCGCTGATGAGGAGGTCGGTCTCTTTGGCGAGTATGCCGAGACCATGCTGGAGATCCTGGAGGACCAGAAGCTGGTGAAGCACCTATCCGGGCGCTGGCACTGGGCCAGCACCGAGTACCCGGCGGCGACGGTCAACCTGCGCAACATCGGGGGCCCGGTCTACAACATCGTGGATGACAGCCGGGGCCACCAGGTCATTGGCACCATGGACGAAATCAGCGCCTGGTCGCAGCTTCATACCCATGCCATCTACCTGCACGACGCTGAGAGCTATCTCGTCCTGAACCTGGACATTGACAACGCCATCGCGCATGTGGAGAAGCGCGAACTGGACTACTACACCCAGGCCGTGACCAGCTCGCGACTGCAGATCGAGGACACCGAGGAGGAGCGCCAGTGGCGCGGCTGCCATCTGGGCTTCGGCGAGGTGACGGTCACCACTACCATCCCCATGTTCAAGAAGGTGAAGTACCACTCCCGCGACAGCCTCGGGTTTGAGAAGCTGGAGCTACCGCCGCAGGTGCTGGAGACCATGGCTTTCTGGCTGGTGCCACCTGACGCCTGCCGCGAGGCGGTGCGGCAGCATGGCCTGGTGCAGGCCGAGGGGCTCATCGGCGTGGCGAACTGTCTGGTGGAGGTGGCGCCGATGTTTGTGATGTGCGATGTGCAGGACATCGGCGTGGTGGTGGACGCCAGCAACCTCGGCGCGGACACCCTGTTCCTGTATGATCGCACGCCCGGTGGCATGGGCTACGCCCTGCGCTGTATGGACGCCGCCGAGGAGTTGCTGCAGGCGGTGCACCAGGTCATCAGCACCTGTCCCTGTGCCGACGGCTGCCCGAGCTGCGTGGGGGCGGCGGTGCCGGCCTTCGCTCAGACCGATCTGGACAGCGGCACCCGCGGGCGCATCCCGGACAAGGAAGCTGCGCTGATCATCACCCATCACCTGCTGGGTCTGGAGCCGTATGTCCCGAAGCCACGCGAGCGGCGCGTGCAGGCCGCTGTGCCCCCGCCCTCCGAGCCCGAACCCCCGCCCGACAGCGGCCCCCCGGACCCGACAACCTTGCGCCGCAAGCTCTCGGACCTGGGGCGGAGGAAGGGGTAGGGGGGCGCGTCAGTCGGGCGGCCAGCCGAGTGGCCCGGGACGGCCGCTTTCGGTGCGCATCCAAAGGCCCAGCAAGTGCAACTCAGGGTAGGCCTGTACATGGCCATCGAGGAACAGACAGTTCATTTTGCCGCCATGCACTGTGCCGCCGGGTCACGGGCGACGAGCGCACGGCTCTTCGCAGTGCGTATCTGCGACGGGCGGAGTCCCAACGCTCCGGGATTGTACACATGCGGCGTCGCTGACTCGAGCCTGGCGCAACCGGGACAGTAGAACGTGTTGGTGCGGGTGATATAGTCATGCAAGGCAAGGGCGAGGTCGTGGCCCGGAGGCGGTGAGGGTGGACGTCGCGGTCCATCACCCAGCACCACGCCAGTTGAGACCAGGGGAGTGGCCCCCCAGTCGGCAACATACGGGCTTACAGCCGAGCCGATCTGGAGCAGGTTCGCGGTACAATGGGTCTTGTCCAGTTGCCCGCGTACTCCGAACACCCCGGCCAGGACCAGCCCAGCCAGGACCGCGACGATCCCGACGACCACGGGTAACTCGACCAGAGAGAAGCCGTTGTGTGCCCCAGACCCACACCGAGCGTATGGTTCACCGCGACCCCCTTCGCTACGGCACCACTTGCTGCGTGTAGCAAGCGGGCGCGACACTCAGAGGTATGCCAGTGGGACCGTTAGTGGCCGCGAGCCAGATGGTGCCTGTGAACTGTCCGCCGTTTGTGCACGAGCCGCAAAGCGGCGAATGGGTCGCCATGCACGTGCCGGTGCTTGTGAGCATCAAACCGCCTACCGGTGCTCCGAAGTATACGCTACCCTGGTAGGTGACCGGCGCGGTGCCGTCCCAACCGTGGTACTGAAGACATTGCATCATCGGCGTGGAGCTGCAAACGGTCCAGTTCACAGTGAGATCACCTGTCGCAGTTCCCGGTGGACTCCATGCTTGTCGCCCTCTGGACTGCCATCGTGTTCCCACACAGCCAAGCCTGCGCCTCTTTCCTCCTTCCTGTCAAGGTATGGTTCCGGCTGATACGGTAGCCACGGAGTGTCGCCGGACCCGCAGGTGCACAGACGGAGGTGAGAACGCACCTGCCGCCCTCGCCTGGGACCGCACCGACTGCTTCGTCACCCGGGCTGACCCGAGCTCGGGCTGACCCCGGACTGTAGCTGAGGAGCAGGCCTCGCCGCGTGCAACGGCGAACCTGCTTCCCAGTTCTCTTCCGGAGGCTTCTCATGCCAGACTTCCTGCTAAAGGACGGACAGACGTTTCTCTTTCAGGGCGATAGCATCACCGACTGCGGGCGGCGCGACGGCGCGGCCCCCTATGGTGCGGGCTATGCCGCCCTGTTTCGCGAGCTGGCTATCGCCCTGTACCCCGACTGTGCCATCACTTTCATCAACAAGGGCATTGGCGGCAACACCACGCGCGATCTCAAGGAGCGCTGGGACGACGACACCATCCGCCACCAGCCGGACTGGCTCTCGATTCTGGTGGGTATCAACGACGTTCACCGCTGGCTTTTCAGCCCGGACCCGGCGGCCAAGATCAGCCCCGAGGAATTCGCCGACAACTATGACTGGTTGCTGAGCCGGACCAAGACGGAGACAGAAGCGCAGGTCGTCCTCCTGGAGCCCTTCTACATCAGCCTTAGCCCCCGCGGCACTCAGCGCAAGCTGGTCCTGGATCATCTGCCGGCTTACATCCAGGTCGTGCGCGACATGAGCGCCAAATACGAGACGCTGCTGGTGCCCATGCACGACATCTATCAGGCCCACCTCGTCTACCGGGACGCCGACCACTTCTGCCCCGAGCCGGTGCACCCCAACCACACCGGCCACCTGGTGATAGCGCTGGAGCTGCTGAGGGTGCTGGGCGGCATCTGAGCCAGACACCTGTTCACAGGAGGACACGGGCCGTGGCGGGCGTGGTTACCCTCGTCAACGCCAATGAGATGCGGCCGCCGGTGGCGCCGCTGGCCCTGGACTACCTGGGCGCTGCGCTGGCGCAGGCGGGCTTCACACCCCGGCTCCTGGACCTGACCTGGGCTGATGACCAGGAGGCTGCGGTACGACGGCACTTTGCTGACGAGCAGCCCCTGCTGGTCGGCCTTACCCTCCGCAACACCGACGACTGCTACATGGCCGGGCAGTACTCGTGCCTTCCCCAGGCGCAGGCCACGGTCCAGCTACTCCGCAGGCATACCGACGCCCCGCTCGTCGTCGGCGGGTGTGGCTTCTCGCTTTTCCCCGAGCTGCTGGTCAGGGAACTGGGCGCTGACTACGGTATCTCGGGGGAGGGCGAGGTCGCCCTGCCGGAGCTCACACAGTGCCTGCAGAGTGGCGAGGACCCCCGCGGCATCGCCGGCCTCGTGTACCGGGACGGGGACGCTGTGCGGGCCAATCCTCGGTGCTGGGCTGACCTGGCGCCACTGCGGCTGTCGGCGCGGGCGCTGCTGGACAATGGCCGCTACTGGCGAGAGGGAGGCCAGGGCGGCTTTGAGACCAAGCGCGGCTGTGACCGGGGCTGCATCTATTGCGCTGACCCGGTGGCCAAGGGGCGCATGCTCCGGTGGCGCGACCCGCGGGACGTGGCGGCGGAAGTCGCGACCCTGGCGCGACAGGGCGTCTTGCACCTCCACACCTGCGACTCCGAGTTCAACGTCCCGCGGGCGCACGCGCTGGCGGTCTGCGAGGCGCTGGTGGCGAAGGGGCTGGGCGAGCAGGTGCGGTGGTACGCTTACTGCGCCCCGGGGCACTTCGACAGGGAACTGGCAGGGGCCATGCGTCGGGCGGGGTGCGTGGGCGTCAACTTCGGTGCTGACCACGGTGCCGACGAGCAACTGGCCCGTCTCGGGCGCGATCACCGCGTGGCTGACCTCCGCCGCACGGTGCAGGCCTGCCGCGATGAGGGCCTGGTCTGCATGTTCGACCTGCTCTTCGGCGCCCCTGGTGACACGCGGGAGGCGGTGCGCGCCACGCTGGAACTCATGCAGGAGCTGCAGCCCGACCGGGTGGGTATCTCAACCGGTGTACGGCTCTATCCGGGCACGCCGCTGGCGGCCCGGGTTGCGCGGCCACCCCTGCGGGAGCGACCGGGGTTGTGGGGACATCTGGACAACAACGACAGCCTGCTGCGGCCCGTCTTCTACCTGACGCCAGAGCTGGGCGAGGACATCGGCCACTTCATCGGCCAGGTAATCGCCGGGGACCAGCGGTTCTTCTGTCCCGACCCTGCGGCGGACCTGACGGACTACAACTACCGGGAGAACACGGTCCTGACAGAGGCCATCGCCGCGGGCCACCGGGGGGCCTACTGGGACATCCTGCGGCGTCTGCAGGAGGGCCTGGCACCCGCCTAGGGCTCTGCACTCTCCGCGTCGCGCCACCAGCGCAGGAAAGGTTCATCCAGCCACTGCGCCCGCTCAGCCTTGATGATCGCCAGAGTGCGGCGGACGAGAAGGCGCGTGGGGATGGCCGCGCAGCGGGCCATGCCGATGTCGGCGTAACGCACCAGGTTCATCGCCGCCAGACGCCGCTCCATGCGTTCGTCATCCCAGTTGGGCCATACCCCCGGCTTGAGCCATCCGGCCAGGCGCTCACGCAGGTCCGTCTGCCGGTCCGCCGGCGCCCTGGCGAGGATGTCCTCGACCAGCAGCGACTGGACGAAGTGCCGCATGGTGTTGACGCGGAAGTTGACGCCGAGGAAGCAGTAGGTGGCATTGAGCTCGTAGAGGCGCTCCCAGGGGCTGCCGTGGCCGAAAGCGGCAGGCCCCCAGGGACCGGGCCGGCCATGGGCCTGAGCATGGCCGGACGTGATGGTTTCGGCCAGCGGCCCCAGCGCGGCGACGGAGTGTGTGGCGTGGTCGCTGCGAACCACCCCCGGCCAGAGCCGGAAGACCTCGGTGATGCGGCCCACATCGGAGGGTGAACGAGCGGGGTCCCAGGTGCTGAAGCGCAACTGCCGGTCGCGCTGGCAGAGCGTGGGCATCACCAGCGTCCCGCCGGGACCCAGGACCTCCAGCAAGGCCTTGATGACGGTTTCGGCCCCACCCTCGACCCAGCCGAAGGCCGACAGTGAGCTGTGTGCCATGGCTGTCAGGCCCGCTTGCAGTCCCAGCCGCCGGAAGCCCTCTACCAGGTCCGCCTGGCTGACGGTTGTCTGCCTCTCCCCCATTCCTCCTACCCCAACTCCTCCAGCAGCCCCTTGACGTAGGTCACGTCGCGACGCGTCTGCTCGATGAGCTCCGGCACGGTGAGGTCGCGGAAGCTATGGCTGCCCTGGTACTCGCTATGGAAGGTCACCACACCGTCAAAACCGGTGGCCTTGACGTGTTGCAGGAACAGGCGGAGGTCAATGATGCCCTCATCCAGGGGCACCAGCCGGCGCTGCCACGTCTGCCGACCCTCATGATCAACCTGGAACCAGCCCATGGCCTTCAGCGCCACCAGGTTGATGCGCCCCGCCAGCATGTCCAGGCCCTGAACCCAGCCGCCGTAGCCGCCCTCGATGGCCATGTGGCCGCTGTCCACGTAGGCGCCAACAAAGCGCGGATCGCGGCCGTCCAGCAGCATGGAGATGGTCTGGGGCGTGGCGGTCACAAAGGGTCCCGAATGGACATGCAGGTTGGCGCTGACCCCGTACTCGCCAGCCAGGCCCTCGATGCCATCCAGCAGCACCATGGTGCGCTCGAAGTCGCTCCAGAAGGCCCCGAAGTTCTGGCAGAGATAGTACCCCAGCTTCAGCGCCCCGATGCCACACTCGGCGGCAGTGGCGAAGATGGCCTCGGCGTGGGGTTCGCGGGCGTCCAGGACGGCGGTGGTCAACATGCCGATGTCCAGGCCGCGGTCATTGAAGATGTCCAGGGCCTGCGGCAGGCGGAACTCCACCTCGGCCGGCTCGATATGGCCCCCGGGGCGGACCGTCAGGTCCACACCGTCCAACTCCAGATCTACCAGCGTGTCGGCGACTTCCTCCAGCGTCAACCCTTGCAGGTGCTTGGAGAACATGACCAGCTTCATGGCAGGCCTCCCTGGCTCGCGATCTCGTAGGTGTCGCGGGCGATGATGAGCTCCTCGTTGATCTCCACCGCCACGATCGGGTGCGGACTGGCCGGTGTGGAAATGATGGCCTCGGTCTGGGCAGCGTTACGCTCCGGGTCCAGCTCCAGGCCCAGGAACTCCAGGCCGCGGCAGATGCTGGCTCGCACGAGCGGTGACTTGAGCCCTACCGAACCGGCGAAGACAAGCGCGTCCAGGCCACCCATCGTCGCCGCGTAAGCCCCGACGTACTTGCGGGCACGATGCGCGTGAACCGCCAGGGCCAACTGCGCGCGCTCGTGGCCGGTCTCGGCCGCCGCGATGACGTCCCGCAGGTCCTGGCTGAGGCCAGAGAGCCCCAGCCAGCCACTGCGGCGGTTCAGGAGGTCCACGACCTGAGCCGCGCTGAGGCCCTCCTTCTCCATGAGCCAGGGGATGATGGCCGCGTCCATGTCACCGGCGCGAGTGCTCTGGACGAGGCCCTCCTGCGGCGTGAAGCCGGTGCTGACGTCCACGGAGCGCCCGCGGTCGCAGGCGTTGGCGGTGTTGCCGCTGCCCAGCATGAGCGTGATCAGGCGCATTTCCCGCCAGTCGCGACCGAGGAGGGCCTCGGTGCGCTCGCAGGCCGAACGGAAGGCCAGGCCGTGGAAGCCGTAGCGCCGAATGCGATGCTTCTCATAGAGCTCATAGGGCAGGGCGTAGAGATAAGCTTCGGGGGCGAGGCTGGCGTGAAAGCCGTTGTCAAAGACGCAGACCTGGGGCCGGCCGGGCAGGCTCTGCCGACAGGCGGCGATCCCCGCCAGGTTGGGGGGACTGTGCAGCGGCGCCAGGTCGCTATGGGCCGTCAGGGTGGCGACGACCTCATCGGTGACCAGGCAGGAGTTGCTGAAGTATTCGCCGCCGTGCACGAACCGGTGTCCCACGGCGTCTACTGCCCCCAGGCTGCTGAGGGGCCCAGCGGTGGTCAGGGTCTCAAGCAGGAGCCCAATGGCGGCGGCATGGTCGGGGAGTGGCCGGGGGAGCGCCAGGGGCTCCTGGCCCGGCACCTCGTGGGTGAGGCACGCGCCATCATTGCCGACCCGCTCGGCAATGCCGCGGGCCAACACCTGACCTGCAGGCATGTCCAGCAGTTGGTACTTGACCGAGGATGAACCGCTGTTGAGGACCAGCACCAGCATATGATCTTGGCTCCGAGGCGCGATGGCGGCTGGCGGCTTGCCAGGCCCAATGCACGGCGATGGCGCGCGCGGCTGCTGACGGGCCAATGGCTACAGGTTCGCTACTAGGTCGCGGAGGTAGGCCATGCCCTCGCGGGTGGCCTGCTTGTGGTCCAGCGGACCCTCGTACTCGAAGGCCATGAAGCCGTCATAGCCGTTCTCTGCCAGTGCGGCCAGGATGGCGGGCTGGTCCAGGAGGCCCTGGCCATGGCGGCCACCGCGAACAGGCGTGCCGTCGGGCAGGTGGAGGTGCGACGGCGGTGGACAGGATTCCCAGTCCTTCAGGTGCACGTTGAAGATATACGGGGCCAACGCGTTCACGGCGTCCACCGGGTCATCACCCGAGAAGATCCAGTTGCCGTTGTCGAAGGTCAGCCCGAGGCCCGGGACTCGCATCAGCAGCTCCTGCATGCCGGCGATGGAGTCATTGACCGCCAGGCGATTGGGGAAGTCCTCCAGCGTGACCCGCACTCCCAGCGGCTCGGCGTATCCCACCAAGTGGCGCAGGCCCTCGGCGATGCGCGCCATGGCCCGGGGTTTGTCGTCCCAGTCCTTTGCCAGGCCCGGCAGCGGCATGACCACCTTGCAGTCCAGCTCCACCGCCATGTCCACCAGCCGCCGCCCATCGTCCACGCCTTTTTGGAAGGCGGCCTGGTCTTCGCTGCTCATATCGCAGCCCGCGTTGATGCACGAGGTCCGCAGTCCGCGGTCGAGACAGATGCGGTGATAGTCAGCCAGGCTCCTGTCCCCCAGGTTCCCGGCGGAGAGCTCCAGACCGACGCAGCCCACCTCGACGGCCAGGTCCGCCATCTCCTCCAGGCTCTGGCAGCCCCCCGGCCAGTGGGGAGCAACGGTATAGGTCATCAGTGAGAACAGCATCAGGGCACCGCCTCCTGCAGAGGTAGCCGTCAGGGGCGAGGTTTCGCGGTCCGGGCGAAGGGACCTCCCCTTGCCGTAGCGAACCCTCCCGCACTCACCTGCAGGAGTGTTTGCCATGTCCGCGGCGACGGTCCATGTCTATCCCAACCACCCCCTCGGTGTCATCAGCCGCCATGTCTACGGGCACTTCGCCGAGCACCTGGGACGGTGCATTGACGAGGGCCTGTGGGTCGGCGAGGACTCTGCTATCCCCAACGACGGCGGGCTGCGTCTGGACACGCTCCAGGCCCTCCGCGCGATCCAGGCCCCGCTGGTGCGCTGGCCCGGCGGCTGCTTCGCCGACGCCTACGACTGGCGCGACGGCATCGGCCCACGCGCGGAGCGCCCCCGGCGCATCAATGTCTGGTGGAACAAGGAAGAGGACAACCAGTTCGGCACCGACGAGTTCCTCCGCTGGTGCGGACTGGTCGGCGCCGAGCCGTATATCTGCGCCAACGTCGGCTCGGGCACACCCCGGGAGATGATGCAGTGGCTGGAGTACGTGAACTACGCCGGGACCACAACACTGGCGCAACAGCGGGCGGCTAACGGCCACCCGGAGCCCTATGGCGTCAAGTACTGGGGCATCGGCAATGAGAACTGGGGCTGCGGCGGAGCGTATGACCCCGCAGACTACGCCAAGGAGTACCGGCGTTACGCCACCTACCTGCGGCGGTTGGATCCGGCCATCGAGTTCATCGCCTGCGGCTTCCACCACGACTGGAACCTGAAGTTCCTGGAGGGCGTGGGACAGCTTGGGCTTATCAACCATCTCTCCCTGCACCACTACTACAGCAGTGGTCCCGCGGTGGGCTTCAGCGAGGCGCAGTACTATGAGCTGTTCCCCAAAGCCCTGCTGCTGGAGGGCATGATTGAGCGGGACTCCGAGTTGCTGAGCTTCTTTGAGCGCGGCCTGGGGCGGATCAAGCTGGCCATTGACGAGTGGGGAGTGTGGCATCCGGAGGCTGACCGCGAGCTGTCCCAGCCCAACACGCTGCGCGACGCGGTCTGTGCGGCCATGGTCATGGATGTCTTCAACCGCCATTGTCGGGTCATCAGCATGACCAACATCGCCCAGACGGTGAATGTGCTGCAGTGCCTGATCCAGACCGCCGGGGAGCGGATGTGGCTCACGCCGACCTATCATGTCTATGACCTGTACCGTCCGCACATGGACGCCACGGCGGTAGTGACCGAGGTGGACAGTTTCGGTATCACCACCGCCCGCGACGGTCGGCCCTTCGCTCTGGAATCCGTCTCCGCGTCGGCCTCGACAAAGGGCGATGACCTCCTTGTCACCGTCAGCAACCTCCACTACCGTGAGGGGCAGGAGATCACGGTGGTGCTGGAGGGGGTGGACAAGCTGCGGGGAGCACAGATGCGGCTGCTGTCCGGCGACCAAGCCGATGCGGTCAACAGCCCCGACGCCCCCGATGCGGTCAGCCCGCGCCCCGCCAAGCTGAACCGGCGGGGGAACCGGCTCACGTGTGTGCTGCCGCCGCACTCGGTGGCCGCGTTGGAGTGTCAGCGCTGAGGTAGACGACACAGGACGTAAGGCCCGCCATGGAATCGGACCCCTTCCGGCCGGTGCAGGACGACTATGAACGTATCCCTTGGCGCGAAACCGACTCGCGGCGCGAGCGGCTCTACCGCCAGTTTGAGGCCTTGCTGCGCTCGCGCCTGGAGGCCCTGGAGACCACCCGCGAGGAGCGCTGGCAACGCGACTACTCGTCGCTGGAGGCCTACGAGCGTTCTGTGGCGCCCAATCGCGAGCGCTTCCTGCGCTTCCTGACCTCCTGGGACGAGCCGCGCTGTGACTTGCGGCCCCGGGTCGAGTTCCTGCGCGACTACCCGGCCTTCCGGTTGGAGCGGGTGTGGTTGCAGGTGCGGCCGGGGCTGGAGATGGACTGCCTTCTGCTCACACCCCACGGGGCGCGGCGCGAGGCTGCGGTGGTCTGCCAGCACGGCATGAACGGCACGCCGGAAGAGGCCGTCGGGCTGGCTCCGGTGGAGGGACAGGACCTGTACAACCGCTGTGGCATCCGGCTGGCCGAGGCGGGCTTTGTGGTGATCGCGCCCCACGAGGTCGGCGGCTTTGGGACGGAGCATCCCGGCGCGCACTATGTCGGCGGCTTGCCGGAACAGCCCTGGTACGGTGCGCGCAATGTGCTGCACCGCCACGCCGTCCTGCTGGGCCTGAACCTCATGGGCATGGACCTGTACCATGTCTCACGGGCGGTGGACTACCTCTGTACGCTGGACAGCGTGGACCCGGACCGGATCGGCTTCTATGGGCTGTCTCAGGGCGGACAGAGCGCTCTGTGGTATCCGGCGGCCGACACCCGCATCAAGGCCTCGGTCTCGGCGGCCTTTTTCAACCACCGCCTACCCAAGCTGATCACCTCCGGCGGCGACCGCTACCGGGCCTACATTGACACGGCCGAAGAGGACCGCTTCTACTGGGGCCAGCTCCTGGAGTTCTCGGACTGGCAGATCGCCAGCCTCATCTGCCCCCGTGCCTTCATGGTAGAGGCGGGCAGGCAGGACGGCGCGGTATGGTGGGAGATGGCCCAGGAGGAGTTCGGGCGCGTGCAAGCGGTCTACAACCGCCTCGGCATCGGCGACCGGGTGGCGTTCTGCCTGCACGACGGGGGCCACATCAACCGGGCCATCGAAAGCCTGGACTTCCTCGACCGCTGGGTAAGACAATGGCCCGGGTCTTAGTGTGCAGGGAACTACCGGTTACATGTCCAGGGGAGTGAACGCATGCCAGTTCGCAACATCTACGAGGCCATGGGCAAAGAGGCGCGCGTCCGTGACGGTGACGGGACGTGTAACGAGGCGACCGTTTTCGCCGGGGACGAGTTGAAGACGCGGCTGCGCGGCATCGGCATGACGACGATTCACCCCGGCTCCAGCATCGGCGTGCACCCCCATGACGACAACGAGGAGGTCTACCTGATCCTCGCCGGGGAGGGCGTGGCGACCATTGACGGTCGCGAGGTCCGGGTGCGACCTGGCGACGTCATGGTCAACCACCCCGGGTGCAGTCATGGCCTGCGCAATGACAGCGCCGAGGAGCTGCGCATCTTCGCCTTCTCGGTGGGCACCGACTAGCACCGGCCCAAACGGTCAGGGCGCCTGCTCCAGCCGGTCGCCGTTGACGCGCAGGCGCTGCGCCAGCAGAGGCTGGTCGCGTTGGGCGTTCATATATGTGCAGAGCACCACGTCCGGCTCCACCTCGACCATGCAGCCCATGGCCCAGACCGGGTAGTCTATGACCGTCCCTGCGTCCCAGTGCAGTCCCCCGTCGCGGCTCATGTTCACGGAATACAGGGGGTAGCGATGGGCGCAGAGGATCGCCCCCGACTGCGTCCGCACCATGCTCTGGGCGTAGCCGGGGAAGGTCGCGCGAGCGGCAGCATCCCAGTTGGCCCCGCTGTCCTCTGACCAGCACTGCCACATGAACGGGCTGTAGATCGGGCGGACCAGGACCATGACCCGGTTCCCGAGAGCCACCCCGGTGGGCTCGGTAAGGTCCAGGGAGCCGGGGATGGTGCCGCGCGCCTGCCCGCTCCAGGCCGGGCGATCCAGCTCCAGGGGAGCAGACCAGGTCGCCCCTCCATCCGTACTGCGGATGGCGAAGGCCTTGCAATGAGTGGCGCTCCACGTCACGACGTTGGTGAACGCGTCGTTCTCCTCCTTCGCTGACCCCAGGAGGAAGCGCAGCAGCGTGCCGTCGGCGGTCTCGACCAACGGACCATAGGGCACGAGGTTCGAGGGGAGTGCCGGCCAGCCCTCGGCCACCACTGAGCGCACGGGGTCGGACCAGGTCAGCCCGTTGTCCGCGGACTCGGCGATGGCAATCTCCGGGGTGGCCTGGCCCAACTGCTCCTGGGTGCGGTACACCATTACCAGGAGGCGGCCCGCGGCCGTGCGGAACATCGTACTACCATAGTCTCCCACCGGTCCCAGCTTCCCGGGCAACTCTACCGGGGTCTGCCAGGTTCGTCCGTGGTCGGTCGAGCGCACCAGCTTCGTCCCTGCTGCGACCAGCACGTCACCGTTGGGCGCGACGCAGCCACTGGGCATGTCCTGGCTGCTCAGGCCAATGGTGAAGTGGTGCGAGGGCAGGTCTGGTTGTGGGTTCCACGCCGTTGCCGGGAGCGCCTCACCGCGCACGCGGACATCGCGGAAACCGTACCAGCCGTAACCCGCCAGGCCCAGGCACCCCTTGGCATAGGTCTCGTCAGTGACCGCCAGGGCCTCGCGGCCGTCCACCCAGACACGGAGCCGGGGCCCGCTGGCCTCAACCTTCACGCGGTACCACCGGTCGGTTTCACTCACGACGCCCGGAACCCAGGCGGCGCCGAGATGACGCAGAAAACCGTCGCCCTCCAGCTTCGCGACCGCCGCCCAGAAGTGCTTGGCGCGGAGTTGCTGCCCGCCCCAGGGGAAGTGCACGAGGTAGCCCCGGTCGGGGCCAGTGGCTCTCAGGAGCAGGCCGGCCGTCCCCGAGCCGGTCTCGCGGTAGCTGGCGAGGTATTCGAACTCGACCGTCACATCGCCGTAGGCAACGTCGGTGCGGAGGGCCCGACTGTGCAGGTTGGGCTGGTCAGGGGGGCGGATCTCGCCGGTCTCCGACTGGGTCCATTGACCCGCCAGATAGTGCCAGTCACCGGCTGCCAACTGCAGCCCCGCCGGCGCCGTTACGGGTTGGTCGCCGACCCGAGCCACCCAGTCCGCGACCCACTGCACTGTCTCCGCGTCATTGGTGATGGTCAGGAAGACAAGGCCTTGCAGCCTGCCATCGTGCAGAAGGCGGAGGCCTGTCTCGCATTGCTGCTCCAGCAGGTCTCGGGGCATCGGTCGCCCGTCGCCATAGTCATACAGGTAAAGGCCCGCCAGCAGGGGCTTGCCCGGGTACTCCCGCCGCACGCGGTCCACATTGCGCTCGAGTTCTGGCAGGTCGCGCGCGTGCCAGGTCCAGAGGGTGATGCCGTCGAGCTCCCGGATGTACTCGCCGATGCCCGGCCGGTCCAGACTCATGGTGTAGACGGCGGCCCAGAGCTTGAGGCCGGGGCAGTGACGCTGCAGCAGCTCGCGGCAACGGCGCACATCCGCGGGCTGGAGCCCGTGGTCAATCTGGACGGTTGTCATGTCATCCAGGAGGGCCCCGCTGAGCCGCGGGTGCTCCCGAGCCAGCTCTGCCAGCAGATGCACCCGGTGGCCATAGGTGAAGCTGCTGCTGCTGACCGGGGCGTCGGAGGCGATCTCCCAGATGAGCTCCTGGGCGTGGCCGACCTCCGCCGTCCACCGCCGCGCCTGTGCCTCGTCATCGGGCAGGCCCAGGCCGGCCATGATGATGTTGGGCACTCCGAGCAGCGCGGCTCGCTCTGCCGGGCTGGCCTGGGCGTAGGTGGCGTGGCTGTGCGGCCCTGGCTCGGTCATCTCCGGATTCCCCCAGGCCCACATCAGCGCACGCGCCGGCACTGCCCTGCCCGACGTGTCAGCGTGGGTCGCCATGGCGAAGGCGAACAGTGAACAGAGCACAACGGCCAGTATGCCGGGATGCGGCACCATCCTCATCCCTCCTCGTGGAGCCCCGCCTAGCGCCACCAGAACTGCTCGAGGACCTCCGCGTCCGGCTCTATGGGGTCGGGCGTGAGACTCGGGATGTACCGGCAGGCTTCCTGCAGCACTGGTCCCAGGTGTCCATGGATGCCTGCCACGTGATGAATGTATGGCCCGCGGATGAACTTGCGCTCCCACGTCAGCCAGTCGCTCACCTGCATCCAGACATAGGCGCCCACCGTCTCCGGGCCTGTAGTCCCCTCGCCGTGGCCGAAGCCCAGACGGTATTCGCCGTGCTCGGCATCAAACCGGGCGATGGTCAGCGGCCCGCCGCGGATGCGCCAGTGACCCACTCCGGCCTCAGCTCCGGGCATGATGAAGTGCTCCCCCACCACCGGCTCGACGCCCTCATCGGCCAGGTTCAGCGGGAATGCCCCGCAGTGCCAGAGGAGTTCGGCGTTGTCGTTTTCAGGGTGGCGGTTGGTGAGGTCGGCGAAGAAGGGCCGCCCGGTCTCGCCCGCCGCCGCTTGCAGTATGACGGCAGTGATGGCACCGTGAATGTCACTCTCGCAGATGACGGGCACTCCGGCCTCCGTGATGAGGCTGTTGGCGTAGCAGGGGTAGATGCCGAAGTTGCGCTGCAGCGTCGGAAAGCACTGCAGGGAGATAGCGGCCAGCTCCAGCTCCTCGGCCATCTGCGAGAGCACGACCTTGAGGGCCGCCACCGCCGCGATCTGACCGTCGTTCAGCGACTCGAACCGGACACGGGCGCGCATCTGAGCCAGCGTGCTCCGCAGTTCGTCAGTGGGGGCGCCCAGCAGCTCCCGCATACGACTGACCAGGTCCTCGATGTAGATCTGCCAGACCTGGATGCCAAACTTCTGCAGCAGTTCCGCCTCATTGACCATCACGGTCCAGAAGAAGTCATTGCGCTGCCCGATCTGGCCGATGCGGCAATGCCGGAAAGCCTTGACGACCGCTGCCACCTGCAGGAAGGCCTGGATACCCCGGTCCAGCACGGGGTCATCCAGCCGGCAGTTGGGGATGTAGGTGAAGGGCACGCCGAGGTGCTGCAGGATGCGGCTGGTGGCGAACAGGCCGCACTGGGTGTCGCGGAGGCGCGTGCCGTCGGGCAGGGGCGCCTCGTCCCGCGGCCCCCAGAGCAAGTACGGCAGGCCCATCTCCCGGCCCAGCAGCGAGGCCACGTCCTCAGTCCCGAAGTTGCAGTGGGGGCAAAACACGGCATCCACGCCTGCTGACCGCAAGTGCTTGATGACTCGCGGCAGGTCACTGTGCCGGAACAACATGCCGTCGTCGGTGACGCCCTCCAGGTCCACGAAGTCCACGTTCAGCGCTCGCAGTCGGGACTGCACCAGGCCCTTGTAACGCAGAGCGTCCTCCTGACTGAACACGAACTTGCTGATCGGTACGAGCCCCAGTCGGACTGGTCGAAGAGCCACGGACATAGACACCCACCTCTTGCAGAGCCAGGCTAGCGGCGCGTCTGCTGTCGCTGTTATTGCCCGTTGAGCCAGCGGTCTCCTTCCAGGCCGACGGCAGTCAGAGCGCAGGAAAGACGCTGGTTGGCACCGAAGTACCCCAGGAAGCACCATGGGACTGCCACTGCGAGGGAGACTGGGACGCACCTGTCCGCTGTGCGGCCGCCCGTGGCGCGCGGGCGCCGAGACCTGCCCGCGCTGCGGCTTTGACCCTGCCGCGCCGCCCGAGCAGCAATGGGGCCTGTTCACCGTCTTTGGTTACGGTCTGTGCGGGTTCGTGGCGGGCGGTGGCATCGGTCTGACGGCGGCCGCCGCGACGACGTCTGGCCCGCGCCTGCAGCCGGTCGCTGTGCTTGCGGTCTTTGTGGGCGGTGTGTTAGGCTTGCTGGCGGCCGCGGGTATCGGTCGCCGGCTGGCCCCGGCGGTACGTTGTGCCTACGAACACCTGTTGCTGGCCCTGGATGGCGCCGGGCTTCTGACGGCCCTGGTTGCCTTCTCGGCACCATTGGGCTATGAAGGCCTGGCGCTGATCTGGCTGGGAACAGCAGCGGGGGTTTTCTGGCTTCTCCGGCGGTATGGCTACCGGATGGGGCCGGCCCGCTGAGGCGGTCCCGGGCCGATGAGTGTGCTTCACGATGGAGGAAACGATGGGCATCGCTGACATGGTCACCGAGAAGGCGGTCAAGGCCAAAGAGGCCAGCCGGGAGCTGCTGAAGGCGGATGCAGACCGGCGCAACGCGGCCCTGCGGGAGATGGCGCAGGACCTGCGGGCACGCCGCGCCCGGATCATCCGCGCCAATGAGATAGACATGGAGAACGGCCAGCAGAAGCAGCTCTCCTCAGCCATGCTGGATCGCCTGCGCCTGGACGAGAAGCGGATCAACGACATGGCCGTGGCCCTGGAGGAGATCGCTGACTTCCCGGACCCTCTGGCAGCCGTCCTGGAGGAATGGGAGCGCCCCAACGGGCTGCGTATCCGCAAGGTGCCGGTGCCGCTGGGGGTTGTGGGCATCATCTATGAGTCTCGACCCAACGTGACCGTGGACTCCACCGGACTGTGCCTGAAGGCCGGCAATGCCGTGCTGTTGCGCGGTGGGTCAGAGGCCATCAACTCCAACGTCGCTTTGGCGGAGATCCTGGCTGACGCGTGCCACGATGTGGGCCTTCCCCGGTCCTGCGTGGAGATCGTCACGACTACGGACCGCCAGGCGGTCATTGAGATGTGCAAGCTCGACCGCTACCTGAGCCTCATCGTCCCACGGGGCGGCGCTGAACTGATCCGCACGGTCAAGCAGAACGCCACAGTCCCGGTCCTACAGCATGAGCGGGGCATGACGCAGATCTACGTGGACGCCACCTGCGACCTCGACATGGCCGTCAGCCTGGTGCACAATGCGAAGGTCCAGCGCCCCGGCGTCTGCAACGCCGTGGAGAACCTGTACGTCCACGAGGCCAACACCGCGGCACTGCAGGCCATCGTGGCTGACCTCCAGGCCAGCGGCGTGGAGATCCGTGGCGATGAACGCGTGTGCGCCCTGTGCGCCGGATGCACTCCTGCTACCGCCGAAGATTGGGATACCGAGTACCTGGATCTCATCCTCACGGTGGGCCTGGTGAACTCACTGGACGAGGCCCTGGACCGGATCGCCAGGCACACCTCCGGCCTCACCGAGGCCATCATCACCGACAACGAGGCCAATGCCGAGCGCTTCCTGAAGGAGGTGGACTCGGCGTGTGTCTATCACAACGCCTCGACCCGCTTCACCGATGGCGGGCAGTTCGGGATGGGCGCTGAGATTGGCATCTCCACCGACAAGCTCCATGCCCGCGGGCCGGTCGGGGTGCGGGAGCTCACCAGCTACAAGTATGTCATCCACGGTAACGGGCAGGTGCGAAGCTGAAGTGGACAGCGCCGCCGCCCCCTTCTCCCGCGAGAGCCTGAAACAGGCCCGGCGCCTGGTCGTCAAGGTCGGCACCCGCGTGGTGACTCATCCTGACGGAGGCCTGGACGTTGTCTTCCTGGACCGGCTGGCTCGGCAGATCGCCCGGTTGCATGAACGGGGTTGCCAGGTCATCGTGGTCACTTCCGGGGCTGTGCACCTGGGGCGGGCGGTCCTCGGCCCGACACGCGGCAAGGAGACACTAAACTATCGCCAGGCCGCGGCCGCCATTGGCCAGCCGGAGCTGATGCGGACCTACGCCGAGGCCCTCCGCGCCCACGGCCTCGTGTCAGCCCAGGTCCTGTTGACCATGGATGACATGACGGACCGTCAGCGTTACATCCATGTGCGCAATTCCATGGAACTGCTGCTGCGCCGCCATGTGGTGCCTGTGGTCAACGAGAACGACAGCGTATCGGTCGAGGGCGTGACCTTTGTTGAGAATGACAAGCTGGCCGCCATCGTGGCGACCAAGCTTCGGGCCGATCTGCTGATCTTCCTGTCGGACCAGCCGGGCCTGTGTACCGCCGACCCCCGGCTGGACCCTGAGGCGCGGCTCATCGCCTGCGTCTACCCCGGCCAGGACCCGGGGGCCGAGGCCGAAGGCGCGGGGGGCGCGGAATCCCGGGGCGGCATGCGGGCCAAGCTGGCGGCGGCCCGTACCGCCTCCGACTTCGGTATACCGGTGGTAATGGTAGCCGGAGACCTGGACAATGTGCTCCTGCGGGTGCTGGCCGGCGAGGAGCTGGGCACGTTGTTCGTGCCCGGCCCCGCCCGGGAGGCGCGGAAGGTCTGGATAGCCACCGCCGCTGAGCCGGCGGGGTCCATCATGGTGGACAGCGGCGCCGCTTCGGCCCTGCGGCGCCCCGGTGGCGCCAGCCTTCTGCCCCGGGGCATCACGGGCACCGAGGGCGGCTATGAGGCCGGGGACATCGTGCGCGTGCTGGACCCGCAGGGTCAGGAGGTGGCCCGAGGCCTGGTCAACTACCCGGCCTCGGAGGTCGCCCTGTTGGTAGGCGCCCATAGCTCCGAGGTTCTCGACCGCCTCGGCCATGTCGGCCACGAGGAAGTCATCCACCGCGACAACATGGTCGTCACGGGGGAGTAGGGCCGGCGGACGGGCGCGTCCATGTGCCCTGCAACGGCCTTGTCCCCCCCCGCTTCGTCTCACTTGTCCCTTAGCTTCAGCACCGTCTCAGGACCCTTGCTGCCATCGGCCCGTACGGTGTGGACATGCATCTCGTAGCTAAGCGGCGGTGGGTTCTCGGCATTGCCGAAGCTCAGCCGCGGTGTGGCGACACGGAAGCTGAAGGACCCGTCCTCCTCGTTACGATGGCGTATGCCCGGGACTGTCCGCAGCTTCTCTCCGGTGGCGGCGTTGTAGACCACGGTGAAGATAACGATGACCTCGCCGGGGGCTGCCTGGCCCTTGACCTCGATACTGGGCCCCACGACGTCGCCATCGCGGGGCTGCACCAGCATGACGCCGCCCGGCGGCCCCTGGACCGTCTGTCCGCTCGCCGCCGCGCCCAGGGCGCTGATCAGCTCGCCGCTGTCCCGCGCCGTGAAGTAGCCCCCGCCCCCGATCTGGGCCGTCTCACGCAGACCTCGTTCGGCCTCGGAACCGGGCTCAATGTCAAAGCCCACCGTGCTGATGGTCAGGCGCATCTGGGAGCCCCGGAGGGCCTGGGCGGTGTCGGCCGCGGCCTGTTGGACGGTCTCACCGTCCACACTGAGTTCCTCGGTCTCGGCGGCAAAGTCATACTGGGCGCCGGCGATACCGCAGGCGAGGGCGTGCACTATCATCATCAGCAGCAAAGGGTGTCTCACTGGCCAGCACCTCCCGCCTGAGTTGCGGCTGGCTGCACGATCTGCATGAGCTGTCGGAGCTGCGCGCTGGCCTCCTCCTGGGTAACGCCACCGTGTTCCGGGCAGTTGTCCTGCCCGTCACAGAGGATGACCAGACGACCGGACTTGCCCCGGCCGCGCTGCACCAGATACTTCAGTGCCTTCTCCCGACCGTAGATATAGGGCGTGTCGCCGTCGGTCGTCAGCGTATCGGCCGCAGCCTGCATCTTCCGTGGGTCCATGGTGAACCGGCACACCACGCTCACCGAGCAGCCCCCAAAGCGCACCAGGCACCACTCGGTCTTGCCGTCGTTGGTCTGCTCCACCGAGGACTTCACCGCCGCCTGCGCCGCGGCAATCTTCTCGCCCGCCATGCTGCCGCTGGTGTCAACCAGAAACAGAATGGAGAGCTCCGGCTTGCCGGCCGTAGAACCCTCCCACTTCGCCTCGACGACCTGGCCCTGCTCCGGCCAGCCGTATTCCCGCTTGCTTGGCTTCTCAGCCAGGACCAGGCGAATCTTGGCGCCGTACTCCCCTGGCTCAGTGCAGTCTATGGGTATCTTTAGAAAGGCCCGCCCGGCCTTGCCACCGTTCCAGCCAGGCAGTGCCTCCAGGGTCCCCACCATCTCGTCGGGCCCGCCCACGTTCTCGAGCGCGAAGGGGATCGGTGCCCACTGCCCCTCCCGGCCCCAGGGAGGGGAGACGTCGCGACCCTGGTCATCCTTGACTTCCGCGAAAACCAGCAGCGAGGTGATATCGGGGCTGCCTGGCCATTCCTGCGCGGTGTCGTAGTGGCTGGCGATGGGGCCGCCGGTGTCCAGGTTGCGGTCAACCAGTCGGTAGCCCGCCGGATCATCTGACCACTTGGTGAAGTTGCTCACCGCCATGCTGACCGCGTTGCCGATGCGCGCGTCCCACTGTTGGCAGAACAGCTTGTGCAGCTTGAGGTCGTATAGCTCGTAGTTGACCACCAGGTAGCCCTTGGTCTCGCCGTTGGCGCGGTCGGGCTCCTCCAGCTTCACGCTCTCGATGCGCAGCGGGTCCATCAGCCGCTCATACTCCTGGGGTGTTGGCGGCGTGCCCTTGAGCACTGTGCTGTAGACAGGGCCGGTGTAGGAGGTGGCCTGGGTGTGGACGTTGACGAACCAGTCGGTGCAGTAGGCCATGATCAGGGCTGACTTGCCGAGGTCGGCGATGAACGAATCAGCATCACCCAGGAGTCCCGGGTCATAGATGGACTTGTCAGGGAAGGTCTCATGGAAGGCAGCGGTGATCAGTCTTGCCGGGACCGCCGTCGAGGTGATGCGGTAGTTGCTCAGGTCGCCGAAGCCCTTTTGAAAGACGTGTTCCGCCTCCACCAGCTCCAGGGTCTTATGCCGCACGATCCGCTCCCCGCCGGCCCCGAAGTACCCACCAAACTCGTTGACCAGCGGGTGGATGGTGCAGTCCGTGCAGTAGTGGGTCAGCCACCCCAAGGCGAAGGCAATCCCCTGGTTGCGCTGCCCCTCATCGGGTAACTGCCGGGCCAGGGCCAGCATGTTGGCGATGATCTGTCCGGTGCGGTCATAGTGGGCCTCGGAACCCGGGTGTTCGTAGCCCAGGGCCTCATCAATGAGATAGGTGGTGAGCGCGATGTCCGGCCCCGTGGAGCCGGCCAGGTATGCCGGCAGATTCGCGTCAATGATGGCGCGGACCGCCGCGGGGGCTTGCTCGCGAGCCTTAAGAGCCACGTACACGTGGCCGGGGGCCTGGCTGGCAAGCGCACTGACGGCGCCGAGCAAGGCCAGGGCTGCAGCCAGCGCCAGGGGGTGACAACGCATGGGCGGGTCTCCTCTCCGGAATATCTGTGTTGGGAAGTCTATTGCCGTCAGCGCAAGGCGGGGACGCCGCCCGCACAAGGCCTGCTCAAGCCAGTCACCCGCGCCCGCGCTCAGGACCGGCGTGGCTGGCGGCGCAGTTGCCGCAAGATCACCTTCTCCAGTTCTACTCCCAGGAACACCATGAGGCTTACCCCGAAGCAGTAGCCCATCTCCGTTGCTGACAGCGCTGTAGTCTTGAAGGCCTCCTGCAGGAACGGTAAGTATACCACTGCGAACTGGGCCAGGACCGTGAGCGTCACGGCTCCGACCAAGTGCGGGTTGCTGAAGAAACCGATCTCAATGATGAGCTTCTGCTCGGCGCGACAGGCAATGCAGTTGGCCATCTGCGCCAAAGCCAGAGAGGTGAAGGCGATGGTCTGACTGTGGACGGGGTCGTTACCCAGGCGCATGGCGAGGAGCACCAGAGCGGCCATCACGGCCCCATGGATAAGGATGCTGCGCATCATGCCGAGGCTCAGCAGACTGGCCTTCGGGTCGCGGGGCCGGCGTCTCATGATGTCGGGGTCTCCCGGCTCAAAACCCAGAGCCAGAGCCGGCAAGCCGTCGGTTACGAGATTGACCCACAGGATCTGCAGGGCTGTCAGCGGTACCGGCCAGCCTGCGAGAATCGCGACTAACATGGTCAGAATCTCGGCGAGGTTTGTGTTGAGCAGGAAGCGCAGGAACTTGCGCATGTTGTCAAAGATGATGCGCCCCTCGCGGACGGCGGCGACAATGGTGGCGAAGTTGTCGTCCGCCAGGACAAGCCGCGCTGCCTCGCGGGCCACATCAGTGCCCGCGAGGCCCATGGCCACACCGATGTCGGCCTGGCGCAGGGCCGGGGCATCGTTTACGCCATCGCCGGTCATGGCCGCAATCTCGCCCCGGTCCTGCAACGCCTCCACCAGCCGTAGCTTGTGGTTGGGAGTGACCCGGGCATAGATGGAGACATGCTCAACTTCGGCCCGCAACTCCTGGGGGCTGAGGGCATCCAGCTCCTGGCCGGTGAGGGCCCGGTCGCCGGGCCTCAGCATCCCTAGCTCCTCGGCGATGGCCTGCGCGGTGAGCTTGTGGTCACCGGTGATCATGACAGTACGAATGCCGGCGCTGTGACACTCCGCCACCGCCGCTTTGGCCTCGGGTCGTGGCGGGTCAATGATGCCCACCAGCCCCACCAAGGTCAGGTCACTGTCCAGCGGGCGTTCGCCGTGGTCGCGCCGGTCGGCGAGGGCCAGCACCCGGCGTCCGCGCGAAGCCAGCTCACGCACGTGCCCCAGGATTTCGCCGCCCAACGCCTCATCCAATGGCCGCTCGGCACCGCCCCAGTAGGCGCGACGGCAGACGGCCAGCAGCGTCTCCGGCGACCCCTTGGCGGCCACCAGCGGTCGGTCACCGCCGTCATGCAGTGTGGCCATGCGCTTGCGTTCGGAGTCAAAGGGCACCTCGTCGGTGCGCGGCAACCGTTCGCGCAGACCCGCCGGATCGAGACCGGCCTTGACGGCCAGGGTAAGCAAGGCGCCTTCCGTGGGGTCGCCCAGGACCCGGCATTGGTCAGGCGCCGCCGGGTCATGGCTGAGGGCCGCGTCGTTGCACAGGACGCCGGCGATGAGCAGACGCTCCAGGGCCTCGGGCCTGGCCAGGGCATCCCCACCAGCCGGGCGCAGTTCACCCACCGGCTGGCAACCCACGCCCGTCACTTCCCACTCCTGCCCGTCTACCACGACATCGGTGACGGTCATCTCGTTGCGGGTGAGGGTTCCGGTCTTGTCGGTGCAGATGACGGTCACCGATCCCAGCCCCTCTACCGCAGGCAGCGACCGCACCAGGGCGTTACGCCGCGCCATGCGGCGCGCACCCAAGGCCAGGGCGATGGTCACCACCGCGGGCAGGCCTTCGGGAATGGCGGCAACAGCCAGGGCAATGGCCACCATGACCATTTCGCCCAGTGGTTGTCCCCGCAACACTCCGGCCACCAGGATGACCACACAAAGGCCCAGGGCCCATATCGCCAGCGTCCTCCCCAGGTCGGCCAGTCGCCGCTGCAAGGGGGTCTCGGTCTCCTCCGCTGATTGCAGCGCCGTAGCGATAGCGCCGAGCTCGGTTCGCATCCCCGTTGCCACGACAATGCCCTCGCCGCGACCGTAGACGATGGCGGTGCCGCTGTGCACCATGTTGGTGCGCTCGGCCACCGGCAGCGCCGGATCGGCCAAGGCAGCGGGCGTCTTCTCCACTGGTTCTGACTCGCCAGTCAGCGGCGCCTCGTCCACCCGCAGGTTGGCTGCCGTCAGCAGTCGGGCATCGGCCGGCGTCAGGTCCCCGGCCTGCAACAGCACGATGTCGCCAGGCACCACTGCCGTCGCCGCCACGGTGGTCTCTGCGCCCTCCCGACGGACGCGCACGTGCGGCACAGTCAGCCGCTTTAGAGCCCGCATGGACTGGTCAGCCCGGTACTCCTGCAGGAACCCGACGGTCGCGTTTACCAGCAGGATGACACCTATGACGATGGCGTCCTTGATGTCATGCAATGTCGCCGAAGCGACCGCCGCGGCAATCAGAACGACCACCAGGGGACTGGTGAACTGCTCCAACAGCATCATCAGTGGCGACCGGCGGTGGCCCTCCTCCAACTCGTTAGGGCCGTATTGACGCAGACGTTGCGCTGCTTCGGACTGCGAGAGGCCGAGGGCAGGGTCCACTTGCAGCTCGGCAGCCACAGCGGCGGCATCCATCGCATGCCAGGCTGGCATCACAGCGGCTGGGGACGGCGTTACGTTGTCAGCGGGCGGCATAGATCACTCCTACGCCAATCAGATAGGCCAACAGCAGGACAGCGGCGTCAGGCTCCACCAGCCACGATCGGCGCTCATCACGGGTGAGTATATTCTGCAATGCGATACCCGTCAGCGCGATAGCAACCAGGACGGTGACGACATGGGCTGTGCTCACGGCCGACAGGATCGGCCCGGGTCGGTAGGCCACGTCAAGGAGAAGCAGGACGGTGACGTTGAAGGCGTTGCTGCCGAAAAGGTTGCCCACCGCCAGGTCATAGGCACCTATGCGCATGGCCGTGAAGGAGGCGACACCCTCCGGCAGACACGTGATCAACGTGAGAAAGACTGTCCCGAAGAAGGTGAGACCAAGGCCGGTGCCAAGGGCAATTGCCTCGGCGGAGGTCGCCAGGCGTGGCGCTGCCACAGCCAGAACCAAGGCACCGACACCGAATCCGGTCAAAGCTCGCCGCAGGCTCATCTCGCACGCGGTGGTTGAGGGCAATGTCGGCGGCGCGACTGGGGGCTCCTCCCCGACCCTGGTGGCGACACGGAGTCCGGCCAGGTAGACAGCTCCCAGCAGAAGCGTTCCGACGCCCACGTTGAGAATGGACATGGGCAGGCGCAGGTATACCGAGGCACCGGCAATGGCTAGCAGGATGATGCCGAGGGTAGCGGCACGGGTGTGTCCGACCACAATGCGGGTGGACAGGCCACGGCGGTGCTCAAAATGGTGAAAGAGGTCGAGGAGACCGAGGATCAGCAGGTTCTGGGGGCAGCTCCCCAGCATCGTACCCACGGCCATGTCAGGGGCGCCGAGGCGCACCGCCGAGATCGTCGTGAAGATCTCGGGGAGCGTCGTGGCTGACGCAAGCAGGACTACACCCGCAGCCAGGCGACCAAGACCTGTGCGTTCGGCGATGCAGTCAGACGTCCGCGAGAGCACGATGCCTGCCAAGATGACAGCGACGGCACTGCCCAGGAACCAAAGCAAGTGTCCAAGCATGGCTTGTTGTCTCCGGGATATGAACACACGGCTGCCGGCGCACGCCTCCCCGCCGTCCCGCTTCCCTGTCGCTCGGCATGTTGTCCAGCGCAGGAAGACCAGGGCCAGGAAGACGCCCCGGTGGGCAGGTATGCTCCTTTCGCGGCAGGAAAGGGTCCTGGCTACAGAGGCAGACTGTCTGGTTCAGACATTGTACACGGGAGTAACAGCCATGTGGGAAAGACTTTGCGCTGAGGCGATGCTCCTGGCTCTGCTGACCGCGCTCGCGACGGGCGTCGAGGCCGCGACGACACTTTATGTCTCCCCCGCCGGCGATGACGCCTGGTCGGGTCGGGAGCGGACCGGCCGGGAGCCGGATGGGCCCTTCCGCACCCTGGAGCGAGCCCGTGACGAGATCCGGCGGCTCAAGGCAGGTTCTGGCCTCCCGGAAGGTGGCGTGGTGGTGGAGCTGCAGGCGGGGACTTACGAGCTGGCCGCCTCCCTGGAACTGATCGCCGAGGACAGCGGCACCGCCGACTGCCCGATCACCTACCGCTCGCGGCCCCGCGAAGAGGTCCGGCTGGTGGGTGGGCGGGTCATCGGCGGCTGGCAGCCGGTCACCGATCCAGCAGTGCTCAAGCGCCTGGACCCAGTCGCCCGGGGCAAGGTCATGCAGGCGGACCTGCGGGCCATCGGCGTGACGGACATCCCCCCCATGCTTCCCGGGCAGTCCTGGGGCGCTTCCGACCCCGGACTGGAGATCTTCTTTGCCGACCAGCCCATGACCCTCGCCCGCTGGCCTAATGAGGGCTTTGTGACCATCCCCGAAGTCTACGGCGAACGCCCCCAGGATATCCGCGGCACCAAGGGCTTCATGGATGGGATCATCGGCTATGAGGGCAACCGCCCCGAGCGATGGTTGGGCGAGAAGGACATCATGCTGCACGGCTACTGGTTCTGGGATTGGGCCGACCAGCGCCTCAAGGTGCAGAGCATTGACACCACCCAGAAGCGCATCACCCTGGAGCCCGAGCCGCAGCACTCCTACGGCTTCCGCAAGGGCATGTACTACTATGCCTACAACTTGCTGCCGGAACTGGATATGCCGGGCGAATGGTACCTCGACCGCGATACCGGCGTCCTGTACTTCTGGCCGCCGTCGCCTCTGAGCAAATCCCAGGCGCTGGTTTCGGTGCTGCCCAATCTCATTGTTGCCAGGGACCTCTCCTACGTCACCTTCCGCGGTTTGACCCTGGAGTGCACGCGCGGCACGGCCGTCGTGCTCAGCAACGCCACCAGTGTCCGGGTGGCCGGCTGCGTCATCCGCAACGTGGGCGGCTGGGCCGTAAGCCTCTCCGGCCGCGACAGCGGTGTCGTGGGCTGCGACATCTACAACACGGCCAGCGGCGGCGTCAGCATGTCCGGCGGCGACCGGCGGACCCTCACCCCGGCGAACCTCTACGTGGACAACTGCCACATCTATCGCTACGGGCGCTGGAACCCCATCTGTAAGCCCGCGGTGCAGGTGGAGGGCGTGGGGAACCGGGTCACGCACAACCTCATCAACGACGGCCCGCATATGGCCATCATGTGGGGCGGCAATGACCACCTCTTCGAGTACAACGAGTTTCACAGCGTCGTCCACAGTGCCAATGACGCCGGGATCATGTATGCGGGCTACAACCCGGCCATGCGCGGGCACATGATCCGCTACAACTACTTCCACCACGTCTACGGCTACAAGGACCTGGGGTGCAATGGCGTCTACCTCGATGACATGTTCTGTTCGGCGACCATCTACGGCAACATCTTCTACAAGGTCCCCCGGGCAGCTTTCATCGGCGGCGGGCATGACAACGTGGTGGAGAACAACATCTTCGTAGACTGCCGCCCTGCGCTGCATGTGGACGCGCGGATGATGGGCTGGGCCGCGGCCTCGGTCCCGATCATGAAGCAACGCCTGGAGGAGGTGCCCTACCAGGAGGAGCCCTGGCGCAGTCGTTACCCGCAGCTCCTGACCTATCTGGAGGGCAACTACGCCCAGCCGCGCAACAACCTGGTCGCGCGCAATATCTGCTGGGGCGGAACGTGGGATGAGATCGAGCCCAATGCTCGACCCGGTGTTATCTTGCAGGACAACCTGGTCGGTGTGGACCCGCTCTTCGTGGACGCAGGCAAGCAGGATTTCCGACTCCGGCCCGAGTCGCCAGCGTGGAAGCTGGGCTTCCAGCCCATCCCCAGCGAAAAGATCGGCCTCTACAGGGACCCGCTGCGCGCCTCGTGGCCGGTGGTGACCACCGTCCGGCCGTCATATGCCGAGAGCCACCCCGCTGCTGCGGCGCAAAGCCCCCTGGCCCCTGGCCCAACGTTTGCCGTGCGTCGCAGTGCCGCACGCGTGACGGTGGATGGCAACCTCACTCCGGCCGAATGGGGCGGCCTGGATCCGAAAGCTGCCATGAACGTCGCTCAGGGCCTGGAGCGTGAGCCGGTCAAGCCCCCGAGCCGCGCATGGCTTCAGCATGACGGGGTGCAGCTCTGGGTGGCCGTGGACAACGAGGTGGACCCGGGGCAACCGTTGCGGCTGGGCGAGATGTGGGGGAGTGACGATTGCATCGAGCTGGCCTTCCGCAACCCGGACCTGGGCCCGGATGCCCCGCTCCTCATCCTGCGTGGCTTCGCCGGGGGGAAGATGGTCAGCAGCGCCGAAGCCGGCGCCCCGGCCGAGGCGGTGGTCAAGGCGGCCGAGGGCGTGCAGTTCGCAGCGAAGGTGCTGGGCCCCGAACGCTGGACGGCCGAGTGGGGGGTCCCGCTGGCCTCGCTGGGCATTGACCCCCGTCGGACGCGCGAGTTTGCGTTCAACCTCACGGTTCGCAAGAGTGCCGGACCGCAGTGGGTGCTGTGGGTCGGTACCCACCACGCCACGTGGCACGTGAACAACGCCGGCTTCCTGCGGCTTCGTTGAGAGCCTAGCGCCCGGCGACTTCGTGGTACAGGGCCTCATAGCGCGCCACTACGTCCGGCACGGCGAAGCCCATCGCGTATACCTTGCGGCGTCCATTATCGCCCATCCTGCGGCCCGCACCGGGGTCTGCCAGGACCTGCAGGATGCCGTCGGCCAGGGCCTGCGGGTTGGCGGGAGGCGTCAGCAGCCCCGTGACGCCGGGCTCGATGATCTCCGCCGTCCCGCCCACATCGGTGCCCACGCAGGGCAACCCCGCCGCGCTGGCTTCGGCATAGACGATCGGCAGGCCCTCCCACAGCGAGGCCAGCGCGAAGACGTCGCAGGCCGCCAGCAGGCGGGGCACGTCGTCGCGGGGGCCGGTCAGGATGAGCCTCCCGTCAAGTCCCGCAGCGGTGACCGCGGCCCGCACCGCGCCATCCAGCGGTCCGCCACCCACCACCAGGAAGCGCACCTCCGGGCACCGCGCGGCCACTTGTCGTGCCGCCGCCACGAAGTCCAGCGGGGCCTTCTGATCGCACAGCCGCATGACGCTGCCGACTACCGGTGCCCCAACGGGCAGGCCCAACTCCGCCCGCACCTCGGTGCGGGTCGCGGGCGGCAGCGCGAACCGCTCCAACTCCGCGCCGGGGTAGATGACCCGGTACTGCTCGGGCCGGCCGATGCCCGCGGCCAGGCCCTTGTCGCGGGTGGCGGCGGAGACGGCGACGATGGCCGCCGCCGACCGTAAGGCCCAGCGGTGCAAGCTGACCTGCAGCCACCACGCCCCGCCGCCCTGGTGGTCGTGGAAGGACCAGCCGTGGGCGGTGTGGATGGCACGCACGCCCGTCGCGCGTGCCGCCAGCCCGGCCAGGATCAGCGCCTTCGAGCCGTGGGCGTGCACGATGTCCGGCCGACGCTCGCGCAACAGGCGGCATAGCTCGCGCCCCGCCGCCCAGTCGTCGCGCGGGGCGATGTCGCGCCGCAGGACTGGTAAGGGAAGGAACTCCGCCCCCACCGCCGCCAGTTCGCCCTGCAGACTGCCCTCCGCCTTCTCCTCGGTGCCCGCCACCACGGTGACCGCGAAGCGCTCGCGGTCGAGGCCCTTGGCCAGCCACAGGACCACCTTGGTGGCCCCGCCTAAGGCGAGGTGAGGCAGAACCTGCCAGACAGCGATACGTTGCGCCAAAGCCTGCGACTCCTGTTGGTGTGCTAACCCTTCAGCCACTTGTCGAACCAGTCGAAGGCCTTGCGGCCGCTGAACTCGTGGGGGCCGGGGAACTTGTCCACGTCGCAGAACTCGGACTTGCCGATGGCCTTGTAGCAGGCGGCGACATGGCGGTAGGCCTTCATGGCGTCATCTACCGTGAAACACTCGTCCAGCTCGCCGATCTCGGCCAGCATGGGTCGCGGAGCAATCAGACAGGCAACGTCGGGGATGTCGCCCAGGGCCGCCAGGCCGTGCATATACTGCGCCCCGCAATAGTTGCCCTTGCGCTCCCAGGCGCCCTCCAGGGTGCTCAGGTAGCAGGAGATGACGCAGGCCTTGATGCGGTCATCCAGCGCGCTCGTATAGGTGGTCATGGTGCCGCCGAAGGAAACGCCGATCATCCCCAGCTTGTTCGCCTGAACCTCCGGACGGCTCTGGAGGTAATCAAGCGTCCGCTTGGCGTCCCACAGGTGCAGGTTCAGATACTGAAAGCCGAAATACCCGTTGGCCATGTAGGCGACATTGCAGCCGTCGCGATGGGGAGCGCGGATGAAATCATCGGCGTCCTTGCGCTCGCCAAAGCCGCGCCAGTCCGGGGAGATGGTCACATAGCCCCGGCGACAGAACCGGATCGCCATGCTGTGCTGGTAGTCCTCGTGAGGGTTGCCCTCCAGGTCGAGGCCCACACTGGGGTTCTTGCCGATGCCGTGGCCGTGGGCGATGAGCAGCCCCGGCAACTTCTGGCCCTTTTCCAAGCCCTTGGGGATCAGCACGTAAGCCGGCACCGAGTTGAAGGCGTCGGTGTCGTAGACCACCTTCTCGCGGATGTAGTCCCCCATGTCGGTGCGTTCGAGGACCTCCGGGCGCAGCGGAACCCGCTCCGGATCAGGGCCAAGCTGCTTGACCAGGGCCCGCTTGAAGGCGCGGCGCCAGGCCTGCCACTCCTCGACGCTCTTGACCTTGCACGGCAGCGACGGTTTGCGGGCGCGCAGGCGGGCCCAGGTGGCCTCCTCCTGAGTGAAGATGCGACGCCGTGGCGGCATTTGTGGAACCTCCGGCTCGATTGTGGTAGAATGCGCAACGTCTCCGCGCGCGCTCATCGGTCCGCCGCTGGTTTCGGCAGGAATAGGCCCGACACCTGCGGAATCAGGCCACCGTCGTGTCCCGACGCCAACACCGGGCGGATGGTCCTGGGGACAGCCTTGGCAGAGGACCAGACACCACGAGGCTAGTGCCGGCGCGCAAGCTCGGGCACACGGGCGAGTACCAGGAAGAGGCAGCGATGCAAGAAGTTGAGTTTACGGCCCTGTTCCGCATGCTTCGCCACCAGAAATGGGTGGTCCTGGGCGTGGCCTCGGTCGTCGTCCTGCTCACGGTCTTGTACACGCTGCTTGCTGTTCGACGCGAGTACCTCGCCAGCAGCACCATCGTCTACAGCCAGCCCACCATTCCCTCCTCAGCTTCGGCGCTCATCGGCACCCTCGGCCTGCCGACGAACATTGCCGCCACCGGACCTTCGGCCTGGTTTGAGACCGTGCTGACCAGTCGGCGTCTGGCTCGCGAGATGGTGACCAAGTACGGGCTCAGGGAGGTCCTCGGAACCGACAGCGAACAGGAAGCGGTCAGCAAGTTGATTGACCGCATCATCGTGACGCCCAAGCCGGAGGCGCAGGCGCTGTTGCTACAGGTGCGTATCCCCGGCACCCCCAAACGCATGATCGGGGCGCCCATTGATACGGACCGGGCTGAGATGGCCGCCAACATCGCCAGCGACCTGCTCGCCGGGCTTGATCGCTGGATGAAGGCGACCGAGTACAACACAGCGACTCGCCAGCGGAAGTACGTCGAGGAGCAGTTGCAGCAGGTCCTGCGAGAGACCACCGACACTCGTGAGAAGCTGCTGGCTGCCTTCCGCAAGTCAGGTGTCTTTGCCCCCGACCAGCAGGGCCAGGCCTGGTTGTCGGCGCTGGCCACGGTGGAACAGGAGGTGGCCGCCACCCGGGCGCAGTTGGCGGGCGTAAACGTGCTCCGTGAGGCCTCGCAAAGCGACAGGCCTGCGCTCCAGCTCGCGACACAGATTCAGCCAGAGGCGGTCCCGCGCAGCCAGGTGCTGGACGAGCTGCGCAAGGAAGAGACCAGCCTGCAGGTTCAGTTGCGGCGGGAGACGGAGGTCAACCACAAGACCGAGGACCATCCCGACGTCGCTGCCCTCAATAAGGCCCTGGCGGAGACGCGCGCCAAGATCAAGGCGGAGCTGGAGGTGGCGCGCCAGGCGCAGAAGCTTCAGCAAGAGGCGCTGGCCTCGCGCCTGAGCCAGGGCGAGGCACGCTGGGCGGAGTTGCAGGCGAAACTTCGCGCTCTGCCGGCCGAGGGTCTCGAAGTGGACGGCCTGAGGCGGGAGCTGGAGGCCAAGGCCAGCCTGCTGGAGATGCTCACCAAGCAGTACCTGCTGGCATCCATCCAGGAGCAGCAGTTCACTGAGAACTTCACCATTCTGGACCCGCCGGAACCGCCGTGCAAGGCTGCCAGCCCCTCTCTTGGCCTGGCGGCCTTCGTGGGCCTGGCGGTTGGCATGATGCTCGGCCTGCTGGCCGGTGGTGTCCGCGAGTTCGCTGCCAGAGCCGCTACGCCATGAACCCCGCGTCAGCCTCGCCGTCGGCAACCGAGCGTGACCTGCTGGGGGCGCTGCATCCGCCCGCGCTCGGCACCGCCGTGCTCCTGAGCGTCGTCTTTGGGCTGGCGGCCATGAAGACCCCCCTCACTATCCCTCTCATCTGGGGGGTCGTCGGTGTCGGCTGCCTGGTGGCCGTGCTATCGCCGACTCTCGGCTTTGTCCTGTGCGTGTTTCTCTTTGGCTTCCGCAACGACGCTTTCAGTCTGGCCGGGATCAACCCTGCCGATCCCCTTTTCGCCGTCCTTACCGCCTCCTGGCTCAGTCACGCGCTGATGAGAAACCGGCTGCGGTGGCACTGGACCTTCATCCCTCTGGGCCTGTATCTGCTGGCCTCACTGCTGTCGGGGCTGAAGGCCATCCTCGTTCCCACCTTCCTGCTCGACGTCATTCGCTTTGTGCAACTGCTGCTGATCCTCGTCCTGGGTGTACAGGTGATGACCACCCGGCGGGAGATCAATCTGGCAATCAAGGCGTTCCTGGCCTCCGGTCTGGTTCTTGCGGTCTGCTCGTGTCTGGGAGCTCTGGACTACTTTGTCCTCCACGGCAAGGGCGCTCCCTTCGTGGATGAGGGAGGGCGGTTTGCGTTCAAGTCGATCTGCGTGGACCCCCTGCGCGTCTCCTCCTTCCTGAGCTTTCCACTGTTCATGGTGGCGGCGATGCAGCAGATGGGGCGCACGCGCTACGAGCGTTGGGTGGCTGCCGGCCTGTTTTGGCTGGGCATTGCTGCCTGCGTGCTTTCCCTCAGTCGGTCGGCGGTCCTGCAGGTGATTCCGGGACTGCTGGTGTTGTGGTGGCTGACACGCCACCACCTTGGCAAGCTGCTCTTTGTTGGCGGCGGGGTAGCGGCAGTTCTGCTGGCCATTGCCTTCATGCCGATGGACTCTGAGTTCGCGCGAGCCAACCGCCTGGATCGCTGGGCGGTGGCAGGCAAGCTGGCGGAAGGTCACTCTGAACCCCGGGTGGCGCTATGGGATGCCAGCTTCCAGGCCTTCAAGAGCAGCCCCTGGATCGGCGTGGGCATGGACAACTTCCCGGAACGGTACCTGGAGTTTCGCAACCCCTGGCTGACCTATGGTTGGATCTACTGGTCGCCCAAGCGGCCCAGTCATAGCGCCTACATCGCCCAGCTCGCGGAGACGGGGATCGTGGGCACAGCCGCCTTCTTGGGCCTCCTGGCGGCTTTTGTGGTCCTGGGGCGAAGAGTGGTACGACAGGCGCGAGCGGACGGGGACCGGGGACGTTACCTGCTGGGAGCGGCCTGCCTGGCCTCCTTCGTCGGTCAGATGGTGGCGGGGATTGGCCTGGAGCTGTTTGCCCACAACCACGTCTGGGTGATCATGGTCTTCATGGCCGTCCTGGACCGCTGGGGAGAAGCCCAACTGGCCCGCGAGCCGGAGCCGGTGCCCCTGCCGGTGGCGCCGGCCACCTAGCGCTCAGACACCCTTCTGGTCGAACCGCACCTTCCGGGTGTCCTCTTCCCGGCCGGTGGGCGTCGCCAGCAGCCCATAGAGCTCTGGCCGCCGCGTCCGTATCCAGCGCTTACCCGTGTTGTGCCCCAGCAGCTCGTCGGTGATGTCAGCCACCACCATGTCGTCCCCGGCCTTCCAGGTCTCAGCCACGATGCGACCGTAAGGGTCAATCACCATCGCGTTGCCAGTGCGGATCTCGTCATCATCAGGCCCCACGCCATTGCTAAACAGCAGGTAGATGCCGTTGTCGTGGGCGCGAGTGGGCAGCCAGCGCATGAGCCACCCACGGCCCTTGAGGCCCTTCAGTTCCGCCTCGATCGCCTCCGGGTCCTGTTCGCGGTTGTCCCACTTCGCCCGGTCCACCAACCCCATGGTGAGCGGGTCTGGCGAGGCGCAGCCTCCGGTCTGGTGCGGGGCCAGCAGGATCTCCGCGCCCATCAGCGCCGTTATCCGCACGTTTTCGCACAGGTTGTTGTCATAGCAGGTCAGCACGCCGCAGCGCCAGCCATGGGGCGTGTCGAACACGGTGTACTCGTTGCCGGAGGAGATGAACTCGCTGACAAAGGCATGCAGCTTGCGATGTCGCCTCAACTCACCATTGGGCATGGCCACCACATAGCAGTTGTAGACCTTTCCGTCATCGCCGAGTTCCAGCAGCCCCGCCCCGATCGTCAGGCCAAGCTCTCGTGACATGTCGGCGAGCGCCTGGGAGCAGGGCCCGCTGAACACCGGCTCGGCCAAAGCGCGGAAGTCCTGCTCCGACAGCTTGCGCAGGTGCCAGTAGCCGGTCAGACAGCATTCGGGGAACACGATCAGCTCCACGCCCTGGGCCGCCGCCTGCTCGGCGAAGCGACGCACGGTCGCCAGGTTGGCTGCCTTGTCGCTGGGTTCGTGCTGGAACTGCACCGTCGCAACGCGCAGGGTTCGCATGGGATGCTCCTGAGCAAGGCGTGTCGCCTGAACGGGGCGAGCCGCTACTGGCCCACGACCTGCATGAGGATGTCGAAATTGCGCAGCGCGGCGGCCCGGAGGTCGGCGAACCGCTCCTGGCAGCGCTGCCGCGCCTCCTCCATGAGACACTGCGCGAGACACTCTTCCAGGCGCTCGCGTGTGACCTCGTGGAGCTGCAGAACCGGCTGGCCGGCGCTGTGGCAGAAGGCGTCCACCTTTGGGTCATACGCCAGGGCCACCGCCGGGGTGCTGTGGCTGGCAGCGAAGATCATGGCATGCAGGCGCATGGCGATGAGGGCGCGGGCCCCCTTGATGACCGTGGCATAGTCAGCAGGATGGAGACTGGTCTGGGGCAGGTGCACCCGGTTGGGCAGGGCCCGGGAGAGCTCAAGAGCCAGCGGCAAGTCCTCCTCGAACTGGAAGGGCAGGACCAGTACCGCCTCGTCGCGGGCCCGGAGGAGGTCCACCAGGTGGGGCAGGAAACCGGCCAGTCCGGGCCACTCCCGCAGGGCCAGGGCCATGTAGGGCTGCTCCGGCGCCAGGTCGAGGGAGCGCAGGAGTTCGCGCCGCCGCTCGTCTCCGGCCGGCTGGATCAGCAGACCCGGGTCAGCCGTAACGGTGATCGAGGGACGATGTACACCCCACTCCCGCAGCATTTCCGCCGAGCCCGCGTCGCGCACGGTGATGGCTCGAGCCCGATTGAGGTTGCGGGCAGTCAGCCCGCGCAGGAAGTTGCTGCGCAGCGGCCCGATGCCCTGGGCGAAGATCATGTAGGGGGTGCGCGCCATCCGCGCCAGATGCAGGATGCCCAGGTAGTAGAGGGCGGAGTGGCGGCTGGTGACATCCTGGATCAGGCTTCCGCCGCCCTGCACCAGGAGGTCCGCCCGGCGTAACTCCTGCCAGATAGCCCGATGCTGCCAGCGTTCTGCCGCCTCGACCTGATACTCTGCCGCGGTGGCCTGCGGATCAGCGGACAGCACAACGATCTCCGCCTCCGGCAGTCGCTGGCGCAAGCCCTCGACCGTGGCCAGAAGCACTGCCTCGTCGCCGGTGTTGCCAAAGCCGTGGTAGCCTGAGATCAGGATCCTCATGGGGGCGATGACCACCAGATCACACGCAGTACCCGCTCACCAGCGAATCGCAAGAGCCACCAGACACCACCGACCGCTAACCCCACCCAAAGCCCGTTGACGGCCCGCAACAGCGACACCGTGAGCGGGGTGTGCAGGTGGCAGAACGTGTTCAAGAGCGACACCTGGCTGATGGCGCCGAGCGACAACAACACCCAACTGGCGCGCGGGCGGCCACGCAACAGGAGCCACAGGCCCAGCATCAGCGCAGGGTAGCCAACCAGTATCTCCTTGGTGCGCGGTCGAACCAGCAGCACCTGGTCCAAGATGGCCCGGAGCCGCAGCTCGAACTCCGAGACCTCGACCGCCGACTGGTTGCCGGAGCGCATGACCATGAAGGCCACGGTCCCCAGCGCCACCATGATGGCGATGGCGTGCCAGTAACGCACGACAGCCCCGCCGGCAGCGACCAGCGCGGCCCGCCACGCCGCCCAGCCGGGCACCGATTCGCGCCAGGCGGGCAGTGAGCGCGCGAGTGTCGCCACCAACACCAGCACCATCGGCAGTAGCTGCGCCAGTTTCACCCCGCGGAACTGCGAGACCTGCATCATGTAGTCGCTGGAACTCAAAGCGCCGGCCAGGATGAGACCGCCCAGCGCCGTCAGGAAGGCGGCCCGGGCTGTCAACCCGATAGCCCCCAGGTAGGGCCGCAGGGGCGATCCTGTCGGGGCCAGTTCCATCACCAGGCAACGCAGCGCGCCGGGGGACATCTTCGGCGGCAGCGTCTGGTCCGCCACCAGGGCTGTGTGCAGGATCGCCAGCGACGGGAAGATGACCCCTGCGCCCAGCGAGACCAGGATACGCATGGGGCCGAAGGCCGCGAAGGGCCCGGCCACGCACGCGAGGGCTCCGATGGCGGCCAGGCCCCAGAACCATTTCGCCGGTAGGGGCCCCAGAGTCCCCAAAAGCGCCAATCCCCCGCCGAGAACACCCAGCGCCAGTAGAACCAGCGCCGGCCGCGGCAGACCCAGCGGACTGAAGGGGGTCGGTGGCCCCAGGTTATACCCGGCGTCCCGGAGCTGCTGGGCGATGGTCCCCACGTAATCGCAGTTGGCCTGGATGATGTCAGGCCGTGGGACGAGGTGCAACCGCACATAGCAGAGGCGCACATTGCGCTCGGTTACAGCAAGTACAAAGCGGTCCACCCCGCGCGAGGGCGCGGTCTTGGTCATCTCCTCCTGACTGATGCTGTGGGTGCGGATCAGGTGGTACTTGAGCGCCGCCGCCAGTTGCCCCTCCCCCTCCTGGGGCACCAGTTCCACATAGCCGAAGCGGAGGTTATGCCGCACCAGGCTCTCGGCCGTGGTACGAGCCAACAGCGGCCCACCGGCCACGGACACGCCGTTGAAGAGCACGATGTCGGCGCCGGTCTGCCGGGCAGTGTGCAGCGATATGTCCACGGCCTCGGGCGTAACCAGCAGGTCGGGCCGCGGCCGGGCCACCACCCTCAGCTTCGCCTCAAACGCTTGCCGGACGCTGTCTGGATCGTAGACGACGCCGAGGTCAGGCATGGAGGTGACGATGGCAGGCGCCGTCAGCAACCCCGTCTGCCGGGCCGGAGGTGCACCTGAACCCAGCGGCCGCGTCTGCAGGTTCACAGCGGCCGCCGGAAGCTTGCGGATGGCCTGGCTCAGGTGCACCAGCAGTGCCCCCGGGCCGCTGAAAGTTGCCTGCTCACCCTCCCGGCTCTCAAGGCGGAGGCTGCCCTCCTGCAGCAGTTCGCCGAAGGTGCGTTCCGTCACCGCCAAGTGTGTCGCTCCGCTGTCGCGGAACCGGGTCAGGAGCTGGTGTAGCGGCTGCCCGTTCAGGGCCGCCAGTTGCCGCACCTCCAGGTCATCCAGACACAGGGCCACTGTCCGATTGGCACGTTCAACGGCTATCCGGCCCGACGCCACCCACAGAGCGCCAGTCAACCCGATGAGCAGGAGCAGGACAACGAATAGAGGGCGGGTCTGGTTCATCAAACAGGCAGGTTCCTTACAGGGGGAGTCAGGGCAGCGGCGCCATTATAGCACCCCGGGCCTGCCTTGTGGTGAACTGCCTCAGGTCGCCAGGCCTGGCCCACCGTAGGCATGAGCGGCCCCCATGAGCATTTCCTGCGTCAGAAGCCCCGCCAGCGAGCCATCGGGACCCACGACAATCAGGCATTTCTGCTCGCCGCCTCCGAGCCGGTCCAGGGCCTGCCCGAGGTCGGCCCCCACCGGCAGTACGGTCTGGTCCACCTCAAGGGGCGCCATCGCCTCGCGCACCCGCACGTGGTACCACATCGCCTCCGGGTATCGGCGAAGAACGTCGGCCTTCAGCAGCCCGATGAGCAGCCCGTCATCCGCCACCGGAATCGCCGGCAGGCGGTAGGGCATCAGGTACTGGTGCACGGCCGCAAACAGCGACACGTCCGCGGGCACGGCAAAGGTGAGCGGCTGCATGGCCCGGTAGACCGGCACCCGGCGCAAGGCCTCGCGCAGGCGAGTGGCCTGATAGGCCTGAGCGGCGGCGCCTGATAACAGCCACCCGAGAGCCAGGAACCACAGGCCGTACAGAAAGCCGTGTCTGAGTGTCTCGTAGGCCCCAAGCATGAAGAGTGACAGGCCCATGAGCCGGCCCATGGTGGTGGCCACGCGGGTACTGCGTAACAGGTCGCCCCACCATTCCCACAGCGCCGCCCGGAGCAGTCGGCCACCATCCAGGGGAAACGCTGGCAGCAGGTTGAAGCCCGCCAGGAGAGCGTTGATGTAGCCCAGACGCCGCAGCGCCGCCACCGCCACCTCGTTGAGCGCCAGATGCTCCAGTCCGGCCCCCAGTCCCAGGAAGATGGCTGCCAGCAGCAGGCTGGAGACGGGGCCCACTGCGGCGATGACCACCTCCGACGTGGCGGAGGGCGCCTCGCTGCGCGTCTGGGCGACCCCCCCGAACAGGAAGAGGGTGATGCGGGCGACGCTGATGCCGTATCTCATCGCCGTCAGGGAGTGTGCCAGCTCGTGGGCCAGAATACAGCCAAACAGCGCCAGCGCCGCCAGGAGGCCGCCCAGTTGTGCCTGCCAGGCGGGGGCCTCCGGCACGGCAATGGCAAACTCGGTGGTCAGCGCCAGCACGAGCATGACGAGGATGAAGATCCACGAGTAGTTGATCTCCACGTCAATGCCCGCGATGCTGAAGATACGCCAACCGCGCATAGGAAAGCCCCGAAAGCGGCAGTGATTGGTGCTGAGTGATGGGCGCTCAGTCAACGGCCGCGCCACCGGCCACCACCCATCCTCTTCTTCGTTTCCCCTCCACCCCGTGCAACGCCTCCTGGCCGCAGCGCATGGTCTCCTCCCAGGCCTGGACGTACCTGGCCTGCGTCACGCGGCGCTGTAGGGCGATCAGCTCGTCCAGGCGACGCTCCAGGACCTGGCCCCACATCGAGAACCAGGAGGGGGCTTCCTGTCCGAGAAGGAAGAGTCCTGCAACGGCATTGTTGCTGCCGGGGCGTCCGCAGGACCTATACCCTCGGAGGATACCCTCGAAATGTCCAAACTGCGCGTCGGGATCGTCGGCCTGGGGCATAACGGGTTTGCCCATGCCGTGACCTACTTCCACCACCCCAGGGCCGACCTGGTCGGCATCTGCGACTTTGACCCGACGAAGACCGCGGCCTTCAAGGCCCATGTCGGCGCGGGCGATGAGGTGGTCGCCTACACCGACCTTGACGAGATGCTGGAGCGGGCGAACCTGGACGTGCTCTCGGTCAACACCTCGGACCATCTGCACGCCCAGCCGTTCGTGAAGGGCCTGGAGGCCGGGTGTCACGTCATCGTCGAGAAGCCCATGGGCAACACCATCGACGACCTGTACCTGATGACCGAGGCGGCGCGGAAATCCGACCGCAAGACCATGGTCGGCCAGATCCTGCGCTTCAACCCTTTCTACCAGGAGGTGCACCGTTACTGCGCCTCGGGGCAGATGGGCCAGCTCTTCTATCTGGAGGCCGACTACATCCACAACCTGCACGAGCAGGCTGACCCCTCGCGCATCAACCCCTACATCGGCAATATCAACTGGTACCTCGAGCACGAGAAGGTCCTGGTCGGCGGCTGCTCCCACCAGTTCGACTTGCTGCGCTGGTTTGCGGACTCCTACGCGGTCGAGGTCCAGGGCTACGGCAACAGCATCGCCTTCCCGGCCATGAAACACCCCGATTGCATGTGCTGCGTGGTGCAGCTGGCCAGCGGCGCCATCTGCAAGCTGACCGGAGCCTACGGCAACGTCGGCCCGCGCCCCGACTTCAACAACCTGCAGATCTACGGCACCCGGGGGACCATCCGCCAGGGCAAGGTCTACCTGGGTGAGGGGCACGACAACGTGACTGTCCAGGATCTCTCGGATCGTGAGATTGCCGGGCACCCTTACGAGCCGGAGATCGAGCACTTCCTGGACTGCATCCTCAACGACACCCCGCCGCTGGTGGATGCCTTCGAAGGGGCCAATAGCGCGGCGGCGATGATCGTGGCAACAGAGGCCGTGGAGACCCACCGGACGCTGGCGGTCCCATATTTCAGCCGGTAGAGGAGTCCCGGGATGCGCTTTGCGTGGCTGCTGCACGGCGCCGTACAGGCTCTGTTCCCGGCCACCTGGGCCTTCGCTTACCAGATACCCACCGGCTTCCTGCTGGCTTACCTGATCCTGCGCTCACAGGCGGACGAGAAGGTCAGCAACCGGACCCTGAGACAGGTGGCAGCTACGGTGGCTATCGGCGGCGGGGGCCTGTCTTTCCTGGCGTTCGTGCTGGGGCACAACATCGTGACCGCCCTGCCCGCGCTCGCCATCATGTGGGTGGGCACGTCCTTCACCCTGGACAAGTACCTGGGTGTGGACTGGGAGTCCAGCCAGCGCCTCACCGGCCTTGTGTGCGGGCCGATCTGGCTGGTCTGGATCATCCTGGGGGCAGTGCTGCGGCTCGCGATGACAGGCGGCCTCTAGGGTCGGTTCAGGGCGGCAAAGATGCGCAATCGGTAGAACAGCCCCTCGGAGTCACGCAGCGCCTGAACCACGTCTGCCTCCGCCGACCAGTCGCCGCCCGTGGCCTTCTGTTGCAGGTCGGCCAGCCGCGCAAAGAGCTCTTCCACCGGCCCTCGCAGCGTCTGGCCGTCCTCGGCGGCCTCGGTCAGAAGCTGCTCGGCCTCGGCCCGGCGCGCGGCCAGATCCAGGGTCGAGAGCGCTCGCGGGCGGAAGTCCGTCGCGGTCAGCTCAGCCAGGTCAGCCGCGCCGTGGGCCCGCAGGTACGCCTCGGCGTCGGCGTTGGTCTGCCCCCTGAAGTCATAGAAGGCCAACCGTGCCTCTTTGGCCCCGGGGTTGAGGTCCAGTTCGGTGCGTACGGCGTAGCCGCCAATATGCACCCGTCCCGCCTGCACGTTCGCCGGGTCCAGGAGCGTCGCGCACGGCCCCTCGCCCTCCCCCTTGGCCACGTCAAAGACGCGATCATGGTAGAAAAGCCAGGTGTCCTCGGCCGGGATCAGCGTCAGGGTCGTGGGCTCCTGCTGGTCCGTGCGCGGCGTAGTCACGTGCCTCTCGCCCTGGCGGTTGCGGGCGGCGGTGAAGAAGCTGGGGTAACAGGTCAGCCAGACCCGCACGCTGTCCACACTCTTTCCCTCGCGAGGCCACCAGCGCAGCAATGCCAGGACATGGTTGCCATCGGGGAGCATCATCAGCCGCAGCCCCACGTCGGCGTCCGGGTGGGCGAAGATGAACTGCAGACTACCGCGCTCGCCAGACTCAAGTGGTCGCACATCGCGCAGCGTGTACCGCACCGCATCCTTGCCGTTGATGAGCACACCCATGAAGCCGGAGTGGTAGAAGTTGCACAGCGTCGGCTCCGGCATACCAAGGTTGCCTTCTGAGGAGGGGTGCTCGTCGCCGTGGGAGGGGTCCAAGCAGCCACTATAGGCGAACCGGTAAGCGGCCACGCTGGTCGCGAGTCGTAAGCTGCGGGCCCTGATCTCGTGGCCAGGCGTGCACTCCCAGGTCCCCGTGTGCGTGCTCTCGCCGGTGTCGCTGACCGACACCTCGGAAGCAGCGGCCAGGCCGGCAGCCAGCAGCGCTAGCAGGGAGCTCATCGCCAGGGCGCGCATCGCCGACCACCTCCTTACTGTACTGTCCAGGCAACCTCTGCAGACTTCCCGCTGAACAGCTCGGTCGCTCGCAGTCGCCACTTGCCCGGCGTGTCATTGTGGGCTACCGGCAGGCGGATCTGCCCTGCCCCGCCCGTCAGCAGCATCGTCTGCCGCCCCCACAGCGGCCGGTTCCCCGCCGGGTCGGTGATCTCGACCCAGACGGGCAGGCGCTCCGTGATCTTGCCGGAACCGCGAAGTCTGACCGTCGCGGTTACTACCTCACCGCGCTGGGGTCTGGCGGTGGAAAGGGAGGCCTGCAAGCCCGTGATCTGGTAGGGCAACGCCAGGAAGAAGCTGGCTCGGCCCCAGCGCAGTTGTGTCTCCACGCGGCTGACCTGACCGAGGTACTTGCCGGCCCGCAGGTCATAGACATGGCGCTTGCCGTCGAAGCTGACCCGTGCGGGCTGTGGCGGCCCCGCGATGACGCCACCACTGGGGTTGAACCAGGCATTCTCCATGCGCCGCCAGATGCCCAGCAGCAACCCATTGCCGGTGCGCCACTGTCGAGCTTCCGTCACGGGCAGCGGGCCACCGTCAGGAGCCGTCACCTTCGCCGGGCTCCGGGCGCCAGCCAGCTCGTAAAGCCCGCGCAGTAGCCCCCGCGAGGCCGTGGTAATGGGGTCGTCTTTGCCGGCACGGCTGAGCTGGAAGTTCAGCAGGATGGCCCGGCCCTGCCCCACGCGCCGCACGATCAACGCGGGTGGGGAGTCCGCGGTGGGTGACTCCGCGGTCCGCACCTGGGTGTCCACATGGGTCTGCAGGAAGCTGCCGCTGAGGGTCTTGCCCCCAACCTCGGCAGCGACGGTTACGTCCGCCACAGCGCCCTTGCTGCGCCCGATGTAGACGATGCCAAACAGGTCATCCAGCAGGCCGGGGTTGACCGCCTTGCAGTGCTCGTCGAAGATGCCGGGGCGCACGTCGGCGATGACCGTGCCGCCACCCTCGGCGAAGCGCCGGATGGCCTCGGCCTCAGCACGGCTGAGAGCGCTCGTGTGGGGCAGCAGCAGCACCCGAAACTCCTGGTTGGTCAGCGCCCCGCCCGTCAGCAGCTTGCTGGTCAGGTAGCGGAAGTCCAGCCCCAGTTCATAGGTAAGCTGTGTCCACGTCTCGTGGGTCTGCTGGGGGCTGACGAAATCGCGCCCGTTCTCGATGCTTTGGTTGATGGCCGAGGGCAGGGAGTAGAAGACCGCGATGCCGCTGTGCACGGGCTGCGCCTTGAGGATCAGGTCACCGAGGCCGTGTCGCACCGGCGTCATCTCGCGGGCCACGTCGGCCGTGGCGGGGTAGTAGTCCAGGCTGGGCTTCAGGTACCCCCAGTAGTCGCCGAGACCGTCCCACATCCAGTACCAGATGCTGTCCATGCCCTTCATGACCATGCGCCAGGCGGCGTCGGAGAGGGCGTCACCGGTCTTGGAGTAGCCCATCCAGTTGGACCGCACGCGGTCCCGCGGGTAACACGACCGCAGGATGTCGTCGCCGAGGTCGGGGTACGGGCCATAGAAGGTGTTGGTGGTCATGATGGCGTCGTAGTCGTCGCCGAACCCGCCGGTGCCCTCATAGCCGGTGAGAGCTTGGGGGTCCAGTTCGCTGTAGGCCCGCACGTACCGCGCCACGTAGTTGGACAGGTTCCAGCGCGCGAAGGCCTGGCGGTCATACCAGCGTGGGGGGCAGGTGCTGGCCGCCGCATTCTCCATGTAGTCCTTCGGATCGAGAAGATTGACCTCGTCAAAGGAGGCGTAGGCCTCACCCCAGGACTCGTTCAGGCGCTCAATGGTCCCATACTGCTCCTGGAGCCAGCGGCGGTAGGTCGCCAGGCAGTCGGGGTGCACGCAGCAGCCCCTGGTGACACCCTCGTCGCCCAGGGAGTAGACGAATACGCCCTGTTGGCGCAGAAGCTGCTGGTTGTCCACGATCTTCTGGACATGGGCGGTAACGTCTGGCTCGTGGTTCCAGCATGTCGGCAGCATGTAGCCGTTCTCATCCTGCTTGTCGAGGATCCGCGTGCTGTAGGGGACCAGTGAGATGTCCCAGGCCTTGAGAACCTCCACCTGCCTGGTCGGTTCGTTACCCATGCTACCGATCAGGCAGACCTCCTGGCCCGCCTCGCGAAGCTGCCGCCAGGCCCAGTAGCCCAAGACGTCCTGCGGCGTATCCCACTGCACGAAGTTGAACTCGCCGTGGCGGCGCTTGGGGACCGTGAAGCTAGCGTCTTTCATCTCCACCTCAGCGCCGGCGTGGGTCAGGACCGCCTCGGCCCGCATGAGGATAGTGCTGAACTCATCGGGGCTGAAGCTGAAGCGATACAGGTTCTGTCCGTCCACCAGCGGCAGGCGCTGCTGGCGGAGAACTCGGCCATAGGAGTCCCGGAAGCGCAGGACCAGGGCCGCTTCTGTCGGCACCTCGCCATACAGAACGATCTCACCGCCGAGGGTCTTCCCGCGCTCGACGTAGTCGCCGTACATGGTCACGCGGTCCACACCGAAGGGGCTGGCGACAATGATCTTCCCCGCACCGAAGGCTTCGGTTCCCCGGTCACTCTTGGCCACAACATCGAGGTAGTAGTCCCCTGCGCGCACCCGCGGCAGGCTGACGCTCAGGCGCGTCTCAGCGCCTCCAGCCAGTGTTGCCGTGACTTTCGGCACCTTCCAGACATACCCGTCCGAACCGCGTCGCAGGCCCAACTCGACCGTCACGGGCACCGGTGCGGTGCGGCGGTTGTTCATGATCAGTTCGGTGGTGGCCGGGAGGCTGTCCCGCTGGACCGTGACCGGCTCCGGACCGGCAACTGAGACCAGCTCGATGTCATTGTCGCGCCCCGCGGCCCACAACGCCGCCCGTCCCACCAGCAGCATCCGGTAGTCATACTCGGCCAGGCCGCGGAAGGAGAAGTAGTTGCGCGGGGTCAGGCCGTGCGCATCGTACTTGAGCCACACGCCGCGCCCCTTGCCGAGTTTGTAGGCAGTCGTTGAGTGGGTCAGCGGACCCGGGTCCACCCAGGGTAGGCCGCCGGTGATGAAACCCGGCAAGGGGCTGAGTTGTCGTTTCTCGGCCATGTACTCATTGGGCGCATTGCCGCAGCACAACAGCCCCGCGCCCTCGGCCACCGGCTTCATGATTTCATACTGGACCTTGGCGGGCAGCTTCTCCATGGGGAAGCCGCCAATGACGTAGAGATCATAGGGCTTCTGCAGCAGTCGCTCGACCCGGTCCTCGCCCAGCTTGAGCCCGTGGAAGTTCCACTGGTCTCCGGTGGGGTTGCTGCCGAAGTAGGCCGCATCGCCGGTGATGTCAAAGCGCTGCATGAGCTCGATGACCTCACGCAGGCGGGTGCCCGGCTGGTCCCACGAGCCGCCGTAGGTGCCGCTGTAGATGAGAAACAGCGCGCGCACCGGCCCCTTGACCCAGCCGGCGCCCCAGTCCTTGTGGGGGGTGACCACCTGGGTCTGAAGGGACTGGCTGAGCTCCACCTCCTCGGCCGTGGTCCCGGCCAGCACTGGCGACAGCAGCCCCAGAAGCGTCGCTCCGACAACCGCATGCCTCAGCATGGCGATACGCCCCTTTCGCCTCGACTCACCGAGCGTCCGGGCCATTGCCCATTGTCACCGTGTCCCCCTGCCACCCCGACCGTCGTTACCCGAGCTTGCTCACGACCTCCGTCATCCACGTCGTGTCTATCTTGCACTGCAAGACCACCGACTCCGGCGGGAGCTTGCTATACTCGCAGTGGAAGCTGATGGGGCCCTCGAACGCCATATCCTTCAGAAGCTGCATGACCTGCGGGAAATTGCCCAGGCCCATCCCGAGCGGCCAGACATCAATGCTCCAGTTGAAGGTCCCGTCAGGGTTGGGCACCTTCACCTTGACCAGGTCCTTGAAGGCCAAGGCGCACATGTAGTCCTTGACCATGGCGAAGGCCAGCGGGTACGGCTCGCCGACGATGGACAGGTGTCCCACATCGGTGAACACGCCCACCAGCTTCGGGTCAAAGCCCTTGAGGATGTGCATGACCGCCGCCGAGTTCAGCCCCATGGTGCTGCCCGAGTGGTTGTGCACCAGGGCCTTGACGCCGGTCTTCTCGGCCAGGGTCGCGAAGCCTTCCAGCCGCTGGCGGCAGCGGTCCAGGGTCGCCCAGTAGTCGTTGTCCTCCAGATACCAGTAGCCGAGCTTGATGAACTTCACGCCCGCTTCGGCGCAGGCCACGAACACGTCCTCGACGTGGGGCGATTCGAGGCTGACAAAGTCGCCGGGAGTGGTCACCAGCGGAATGCACAGCCCTTCCTCGGCAAACAGCTTCGCGGCCTTGGGCAGCTCGGTGCGGCAGTTTTCCGGCGTCACCGGATACCCTGGCCGCACGCACAGGTCGGCCCCCTCCACCCCCGCCCGCTTCAGCCCGTCCATGATCTGCGGCAGGTCCCAACCTTCCAGGTGCTTCGTGAACATGATCCAGGGTCGCATACGGGTCACTCCTTGTCTTGTGTAGCGCGGGGATCAGAGGTCCAGCGCACCTCAGCGCCCCGCCGGGTCGTTCCGGCAGCCTGGAGTCGGTACGCTTGATACTCCCGTCGAGTGATGCCCCGCCGACGCGATGGCGACACGGCGGGCACGGGCTTCAGCGCCGCGTCAGAATCCCCTGCTCGAACATCCACTTCACCGTCTGCGGAATCGACTCCTCCGGCTCATACTGTGGCACATAACCGAGCTGCTCGCGGGCCTTGCGCAGGTCGAAGCACATGTGCTCACACAGGAACAGCAGGCCGCCGCGGTAGACCTTGCCCGTGTCCTGGTAGCGCGCCCAGAGGTCCTCCATGGGCAAGTGCTCCACCGCGGGCTTGCGGCCCAGGGCCTCGCCCAGTAGCTCCACGTACCGGTTCAGGGTGATGGCGTAGCTGGCGCTGATGTTGAAGTCGCCGGTTACGTCCGGATGGTCCAGGGCCAGCACGAACGACCGGGCCATGTCGTCGGCGTGGACGATCTGCAGCAGGGTCTCACCCGTGTTGGGGATCTCCACAGGCAGGCCGTCAATGATGCGCTGGAAGTACTCCGGGTCGCGCCCGCCCCACGTCTCCAGCGGTACGTTCCCCGGCCCCCCGACGTTGGTCGGGCGCAGGATCACCAGCGGTAGCCCATACTCCGCGCACAGCCGCGCGGCCTCCCGGTCAGCCTCGACTTTGCCCTCGAAGCCGCCGAAGTCCGGTGGCGGGTTCTGGGGGCAGGTCTCGTCGCCCGGAATGCGCTGCAGCGGGGCGAAGACGCCCGTCGAGCCGCACTGCAGGTAGCGGCCAATCTGGCCGTGCAGTGGCTCCAGCACCACCCGCGCCCCGAGAGCGTTCCCGGTAATCATGTGGATGCAGGCGTCAAAGATGCGGTCGCCGACCGCGGCGGCCAGTTGCCCTTCCTGGTAGATGTCGGCCTGCAGGCATTCGGCCTGGGGGGGAAGCTGCTCATTGCGGTGACCGCGATTGACGACGGTTACCTGGTCGCCGCGCCCCACGAGCCGCTGGACCAGGTACGGGCCGATATGGTTGGTGCCGCCGATGACGAGGACGCGCATGGGAGAAGGCTCCTTTGGCCAGGACTGGTGAGGGCGGTGGTTCGCTACCACGCTGACACTGACCTGCGAGGAGCTCATGCGAGGGTGCCACTGCCAGCCCCGCTGGCAGTGGGCGACCGTACCTCCACGACCAGGAGGCCTGGCGGTGGCACGCCTCTTGCCTGGCTGTGGTACCCCTCTTGCTGTGGATAGGGTCTTGACAGGCGGCGGTGGCGGGCTATAATGTGCAATGTACTTTGCATTACAAAGTACATTGCAAGAGGAAGCCTGTGGAATCCCCCGGAGGTGGTGACGATGCAGGACAGTCAGCTTCAGACGCTCGAACGACAGTCATGGCATGGCGTAGAGCAGGATGGCCTTACCGATGTCTGCCTCGGCCTGCTCCTGGCCCTGATGGGCCTGGCGCTGAGCACCCATGCGGGCGTCATGGTTCTCGTGGTTGTGCTGCAACTGCTCATGGTCCGAGCCCTGGGCCGGCTGCGCCGGCGCTGGACAGAGCCGCGGGTCGGCTACGTCCGGCTGCGCGAGCAGCCGCCCGCGAAGCTGCTGGGTGGCGTGGCCCTGTGGGTGGTCATGGTGACCGTGGTCCTGGCTGCCGTACTGGTCGCGCTGCGGGGGGCACCCCCGGGGATCACCATCTGGCGCCAGTGGATGCCGCTGTGGGTGTCTCTGCTGGTGTCAGGTGGCTTCATCCATGCGGCGGGACGCAGTGGCCTGTGGCGGTATCACCTGTATACCGCGGCCGCACTCGTCAGCGGGCTGGTCTTCTCGCTCCTGCCGGCTTCGGGGCCCTACGGCAATACAGCGGCGCACCTGCTGGTGCTGGCCCTCGCTACCGTCGTCACGGGCGGAATCAGCTTCCTGCTCTTCCTGCGGCGCCATCCGGTAGTGGAAGTGGGTGAGCCCCATGCCGAATGAGGAGACCGCGCCCGTGCAGCCGCTGGAGTTAGACAGGGTCATCCATGAACCCGCTCGGCTGCAGATCATGGCCCAGCTCTACGTGGTCGAGGAAGCTGACTACTTGTTCCTGGTTAGGCAGACGGGCCTGACCTGGGGGAACATGTCGTCACACCTGAGCAAGCTCGAGGCGGCAGGATATGTGGCCATCGAGAAGGGCTACGCCGGGAAGAAGCCCCAGACCATCCTGCGGCTCACACCCGAGGGGCGGCGGGCCTTCGACCAGTACCGGCAGCGGCTGCGAGATCTCCTGAGCTCGGTGACCGGGACTGAGGGGAGCTGACCGGTGTGGATCCACATGGTGCGGAGTGCCAACACGGTCCGTACATGAGGCGGAGGGGGGGTAGAAAGGGTGGGCACGATGGCAGAGCATCATCTTGTGTGGCAGCATCCAGGCGGCAACAGGAACGGCGCCGATGAGGTGCGACTGGTCGTGGATAGCCCTGGCTCCGGCCGGGGACTACAGGTGGTCCGGGGCCGTGGCAATGACTGTTTCATTGTCGACCCCGAGGCGGGAGTGGTTGCGGTCTTCCTCATTCTCGACCAGCCTGGAGGCGGCAGCCTTACCCTTGACTCCTCCCGCCAACCGCGCTAACATGAGGCCACGATGACAGCCCAGCGCTTTGGCTTCTGGTGGTGGCGCCGCACGCTTACCTAGCGGGCGCCTGAATCGCTGTCACCGAACTGACCGACCGCACACCCGAGCCGCAGGCACCCGCAAGGGGCCTGCGGCTTTCACGTCACCTCACGCCCGGCCCCTCTCCACCGAGTGGAGAGGGGGGTAACGACATAAACGACAGAGCCCGCGCCTCAGGCCGTTCCTCCCCATCCACTTTGTGGAGAGGGGCCGGGGGTGAGGTAACGGGAAATCTACGAAAGGCCTTTCATCATGACCACCACCTCCACCGAACCCGGACGCTTCGGACGCTATGGCGGGCAGTATGTCCCTGAGGTGCTGCTGACTGCCCTGGCCGAGATCGAGGCGGCCTACCTGCGCCTCAAGGACGACCCCGCCTTCCGTGGGCGGCTGGAAGGCCTGTGGCGGGATTACTGCGGGCGGCCCACGCCGCTGTATTACGCCCCGCAGCTTAGCGAGCGCATCGGCTGCAAGACGCTCCTCAAGCGCGAGGACCTCAACCACACCGGTTCCCACAAGATCAACAACACTCTCGGCCAGGGCCTGCTGGCCCAGAGCATGGGCAAGCCGCGGATCATCGCCGAGACCGGGGCCGGGCAGCATGGCGTGGCCACGGCCACCGTCGCCGCGCTGCTGGGCATGGAGTGCGTGGTCTACATGGGCGAGGAGGACGTGCGGCGGCAGGCCCTGAACGTCTTTCGGATGCGGCTGTTGGGCACCGAGGTGCGGCCGGTCACCAGCGGCACCCGCACGCTCAAGGACGCCATCAATGAGGCCATCCGTGACTGGATGGAGAACGTGGAGACCACCTACTACTGCTTCGGCACCGTCGCCGGGCCACACCCCTTCCCGACGCTGGTGCGCGACTTCCAGTCGGTCATCGGCCGCGAGGTCCGGGCCCAGATCCTGGCCCAGGAGGGCCGCCTGCCGACGCACCTCATGGCCTGCGTTGGCGGCGGCTCCAACGCCATAGGCCTCTTCGCGGACTTCATCGAGACCCCCGAGGTAAAGCTCATCGGCGCCGAGGCGGGCGGGCGCGGCTTGACCCCCGGCGACCACTCGGCGGCCCTGGGCCTGGGCAGCTACGGCGTGCTGCACGGCGCGGCGCAATACGTCCTGCAGGACGAGGACGGCCAAGTCCTGCCCGCCCACTCCATCGCTGCCGGCCTCGACTATCCGGGCGTCGGCCCCGAGCACTGCCTGCTCAAGGACACGGGCCGCGCGCGCTACGAGACGGTCAGCGACGTGGAGGCCTTGCGCGCCTTCCAGGTGCTGGCTCAGACCGAGGGCATCATCCCGGCGCTGGAGAGCGCCCACGCCGTGGCCTTGGCCCTGCGCCTGGCCCCCGAGTTTACGGCCGACGACCTGCTGGTCATCAACGTCTCGGGCCGCGGCGACAAGGACTGCGCCGAGGTTCAGGACCTCCTCGACCGGGGTTTGGCCTGAGCGGCAATTGCGCAGGGCAGCTTACTCCAGAGGTTTCTCCACCTCCCACAGTGGGCTGCCCTTTCTAAGGTCACGGATGCCCGTCAGTTTGACGTGCCCATCGGCGAAGCAGACGCTCATCTTGCCGGAGTGGCGGAAGGCGTTGGTGTTGGCATCAGGCCGCATGAAGGACACTGCCGGGATGTAGACGCGTTCATCCGCAGTGGCGGGAACGCTGCCCTCAAAGAGCAGTATGGTGCCCACGGGCTGCGTGCAGTAGTCAAGGCTGCCCGGCTTTAGGAATGCCAGTCTGGCGTTGATCCAGTAGCCCGGCAAAGTGTCGGGCGCGGAGGGGCAGTAGAGCGACCCAATGGCGCCTACTTAGGACAGCACCTATCTCCGCTACTCACGTGCGCCGTTCTGCCTCAGCAGTGTAACCATGTCGCTGACCCCCGTGACGCCCTGGGTTCGCGCAATGAACAGCGGGGTGTGGCCTTTCTGGTCCTGCGCGTTGATGTCCGCGCCATGGGCCAGCAGCAGCTCCACGACATCCAGACGGAGTGAACCCGCCGCCTGATGCAAGGGTGTAGAGCCGATGCTGTTCCGGGCGTTCACGTTGGCCCCGGCAGCCAGCAGCGCCTCGACCACAGCCTTGTTGCCCTGACTGGCAGCGACGTGCAGTGGCTTCTCGCCCCGCTGGCCGGTAGCCTCCAGGTTGGCGCCCCCGCCAAGCAGAGCCGTGACCGCCGCGGGTGTCGACGCCCAGTGCAGCGCAGTGTTGCCGTAGTTGTCTTCGGCCATTGGGTTGGCGCCCAGTTCAAGGAGCGCCGGCACCATGTGCTTGGTCCCCTGAAGCGCAGCGGTGTGTAGCGGCGTCCATCCGTTGGAGTCCCGGGCGTTCATATCCCCGCCTTGGGCCACCAGCAACTCAGCCACCTCTCGGCGCCCCGCCCAGTGCAGTGCCGTCCTGCCGCCCTGATCCCTGCTGTCCACGGCGGCTCCGCGTACCAGCAGTTGCCGGACCGTTCGCGTCTTGCCGTAGAAAGCGGCTCGGTGCAAGGGAGGAAGTTGGTAGTCCGCGTTTGGCTGGCGTGTGAGCACCCGAGTACGCCCGAACTCCACCATGCAGCCGCCGAGAACCGCAGTTGCGGCCAGCGTGAGCAGCACCGGTAGGGCGCAGACCAGCCCTCTGGAGCCCATGGCGTAACGCCCGCCAGCAGACGGGCAGTCCAGATCCCAGCAACGTTGGCTCAGCCCTGTAACGCCTTGGCCTGCTCGGTGGATAACACCCGTCCGCCGCTCTGCCTCGCCTCGGTTGCCGCCACCCGGTTGGCCATCATGGCACTCGCCACAGCCCACAGGTAGGCCGCTGGCTTGCTGGAGCCATCCTGCTCGTGGGTCGTGTCGGCTGCTACTCCCACGATCTGCAGGGGTGCCGCGCGCTGCCGCGCCACCCGGCTCAGACACCGAGTGGTCCAGGACCACGTCCGGACTCTGTGCGCGAACAGGTGTCAGGTTCCGCAACACAGCCTCTTGCCTCCACTGGGTCCTACTCACCTGCGCGACAGGCACGGTGGCAACCACATACTGCATGCGGTACTGGTTGGTCGTCAAGACCCGACGCAGGGACCCGCCGCCCTCGCGCCGAACTTGCTCGCCGTTCCGAGAGCCGTTCAGGCGCTGTCCGGGAGGCGATGCTGATGTTCACGACCGTGGACTACTCGGTCGTCGCTGTCTTCTTCCTGCTGATGGCCTCGCTGGGCTTCGTGACCCGGCGGATGATCCACGGGTTGGACGACTACTTCGCCGGTGGGCACAACGTCCCGTGGTGGCTGGCGGCGGTGTCGCACCACGTCTCGGGCTACAGCGCCTTCGCCTTCGTGGGCTACGCCAGCCTGGCCTACGAGGCAGGCTTCAACGTCTGGACGGTCTTTGCAGTGCCGGTCTTCCTGGCGATGATCGCCGGGGCCTATCTCTGGGCTCCGCGCTGGACGCGCCTGCAGGTCATCACGCCGTGCCAGTACCTGGAGGAGCGCTTCAACAACCTCATCCGCCAGCTCATCGCCTGGAGCGGCATCGGCGTCAAGTTCGTGGACGAGGGAGCGAAGCTGTACTCGCTGGCGAAGATCATCAACGCCTGCACCGGCTTGCCCCTCCGACCGGTCATCGTGGCCAGCACCGGCGTGACGCTGCTGTACCTGCTCATGGGCGGCGTGTGGGCCGAGCTGTGGAGCGACTTCATCCAGTTCGTGGTGCAGTACGGGATCACGCTGGCGCTGGTGCCGGTGGTGTTGCTGGCGGTGGGCGGCTGGGTGAAGATGTGGCGCGACCCGCGCACGCCGCCGCTGCAGCTTTTCAGCGCCAAGTTCCCCCTCTCGCGGCTGGCGGTCTTCCTGGTGGTCATTACCCTGAGCTACAACGGCGGCACCTGGGGCCTGGCCCAGCGCTTCTACTCCATGGGCAAGGCGGCGGAGGCCAAGAAGGCGGCGATCCTGTCGGCCTTCCTGTACCTGGTATACCCCATCTTGCTGTACATCCCTGTGTGGGCGGCGCCGATGCTGGTGGGCGAGATCGCCGATCCGGAGATGGCCTATATCACGGTCGCCCAGCAGCAGTTGCCCAACATCGCGCCGGGGCTGCTGGGGCTGCTGGTGGCGGGGATGTTTGCGGCCACCATGTCCATGGTCAACTCCGACATCAGTGCCCTGGCCGCGGTCTTCACCAAAGACATCTACCAGCGCACCCTGGACCCCAAAGCCCCCGAGAGCCGTCTGCTGAAGGTGGGCTATCTGGTCACGCTGGTCTTCGGCGTCCTGACGGTGGTGGCGGCTTTTGAGACGGAGAGCCTCGGAGGAGCCTTCAAGGCCATGATGGACTGGTACGCGGCGGTGCTGGGGCCGGTCTCGATCCCGCTGCTGCTGGGGATGATGTTCAAGCGCACGACCTGGCGCGGGGCCCTGGCCTCCTGGATCGGGGGGTTTCTCGCCTTCGTGGTCTTCAAGTACTGGGCCACCGACGCCCTCGCCCTTGCGTTCTTTGGTGGCCCGCCCGACGAGGCCCTCTCCTGGACCCTCACCACCGCGGCGGAGCTCATCGTCAGCCTCGGCGTCTTCTTCGGGGAGGGCTACCTGAGCCGCCAGACGCCGGATGAACAGGAGCGAGTGGACGGTCTCTTCCGGCGGCTGGAGGGGGCCGAGGCTGAGGTCGCGGAGGCCTGACACACGCTGACAGGGAGGCGTGGCGATGGCACGGTTCGGCCGCTGGGCGGCGCTGTTGGCGGTGACCTGGGTTGTCCTGGGCGGCGGCCGGCAGGCCCTGGCCTATCCCGCGGTCGTCCCTGTGGCCGTGCGCGCGTCCACCGCTGCCGAAAGCCATGAACCGACAGCCGTGAGCGACGGCAACTGGCTCAGTCGCTGGCAGGCCCGGGCGGAGCGCGAGGGGGCGTGGGTGGAGTTGCGCCTGCCGGGGCCCATGAGCATCGGCGCGGTGGTGCTGGTGGACCACCCGGACGAGGCGGGCAGTGTCGGCGCGATCCGTCTGGGCTTCGCTGATGGGTCGGCGGTAGACTACGTCCTGCCCCCTTCGCCGCACTACCCGGGCCTGGATCAGCCGGGGACGCTTTTCGCGCCGGTGGACGAGGCCCTGGCGCGGTTCGATACGGCGTCGGGCCTGGTCCATGTCTTTGACCAGCAGAGCGCGGACCCGTCCTATGCCCGCACCAAGGGGCCCTTCCTGATCCGCTTCCCGGCGCGGGTCACCGACTTCGTGCGTGTCACGGTTACGGAGATGGCCCGCGAGGGCGTGCCCGCCAGCCTGGCCGAGGTGGGCGCCATTGCCATCAGCGACCCGGACCCCCAGCCGGAGGCGACCCCCGAGCAGCTTGGCGTCCTCCCACGCAGCGCCTTCGGCCTAACCGCCGGAACTCCCGACAGGCCCTGGCGGCTGGCCAATGCGGAGCTGGCCCTGACCGTCTCCCCTGTCACCGGCCTGATCACTCGTCTGACCAGTCTGCAACCCACGCCGATGGACCTGTGCGCCGATGGTGAGAGCCCGGCGACGACGCTCTACGCCCGCTGCGTGGACCGCGGCTGGGAAGACCGCTTCACCGTGCTGAAAGCCTATCGCCGCGACCGAGGGCACGAGGGCGGGCAGCCCTGTGAGCGACTGACCTGCGTCATCGCCCCCGAGAGCCACCCGGTGGCCTACGCTATCGTCACCTACCGGCTCTTCCCTGACCGCCTGGAGACGGACGTGGACTTCCGGTATCTGGTGGGCGACTGGGCCCGCTACCGCTTTGGGCTCTATCACAATGCCCGCTCGGAGGACTGGCCACTGCACCGCGACAGCGGTATCTGGAACGACACGCGGCTGGCCTACTCGCGTTGCTACTCCCACGCCTATGACGCCTGCTGGGAGCAGGGCGACTGGAGCCTGAACATCTTCCCGCTGGATGTCATCCAGCGCGAGGACCGCTACTTCCTCTATGGCAGCTTCGATCTAGGGCCGCACTTCGTCTTCGGACCCAACGTGCCACGCTACGGGGCGTACCCCTCGGTCTATGTGATGCCCTTTGGCTTGCGGGAAGGCGATAGCCACCGCCTGCAGCTCTTCTACAAGCCCCTCTCCCGCGAGCGCCAGGGCTACATGGAGGCCCTGCGCTGGTACTGCCGCCGCACGCGCTTCGAGGACCCGGGCTTCGACGGCATTCCGGTTCGCCTGACCCAGACCACGGCCCGCACCCTCCCCGCCGGCCGGATCTGCAACAGCCCCCGCCCCGCCTATCCCATGGATAGCGAGGATAAGCTCGCTGAGATGGAGCGCTGGATGCGTCGCACGTGGATGACCAACGTGCTCTATGGCGGCTGGGACGCCTGGGTGCACCCGCCGGAGAGCATCACGGACGGGGAGAAGTGGGACGGCTACGTCGGAAACCTGTCGGGTGAACGCATGAGGCGCGAACTGGCGCTGATGCGCCAGCGAGGTATCAACGGCTATGTCTATGTGAACAACTTCGTGCGTCCGCCCTGGGTCCAGGACCGCCTCATTGACACCGACAACGACCGCGAGCGGGAGTGGTACCTGGCGCGGCTGAAGTCCTTCATTGAGTACCTGCGGCCGTCCGGCATCTTCTGGGACGCCGGTTGGTGGCCCATCAGTTGGGCCCCGCCCAACTACAACCATTCCTCCAACCCGCGCGGCGACACCCTCAAGGGCTGGCTGAAGCTCCAGGCACTGAGCTACGTCTGGATCAAGCAGCACTACCCGGACATGCACGTCATCATGAACCTGATGGCCGGCGGGTCGCCTTCGCAGTTCTTCACCGATGCGGTCATCATCGAGGGCGGGGGCATCTCCAGCCCCATGCTGGTGCAGGATTCCCGGGCCCTGCTCACTGCCGTGGGCGCCTACCATAGCCCTTTCTACTATGACATCGGCCCGCCCATGCTGCAGGAGTGGGGGCTGAAGTTCACCGACGTCGCTGATACGGGCCTGCCGGAGGACTTCACGGCGGCCCTGTGGGAGCGGTTCATCCGTGGCGGGGTAAAGAGCGTCGGACTCGGGGCCTCGCTGGGGGGCGATCCGCATGTGCTGGTGGAGCATGAGCCTGCGCGCCGCAAGGTCTTCCCGGAGTATGCCGGCTGGGCCTTCTACATGCCCCGCTCGCGCCAGACGCCGGAGCTGGATGAGTTCTGCGGCCTGGCCAATGCCACGCCGGTCGTTGGCGACACCTTCGCCTTGACCGCGAACCGCGCTCAGGTGACAGGAGCGCTGTGGGCCGGGCCGGAGCGGCTGCTGGCCTCCCTCTACAACGACAGTGATGAGGCTGTCGACATGGAGGCCCGTTTGGACCGGGCTTTGCTGGCGGCGAAGGGCTGCGTGCGCCTTAGTCCCCTCCGCGTTCACGTCCTCGGCGCTCAGGGCGAACTGCTGGCGGGGCGGTCACTGCGGGTGGACAGTGCGCCCGAGGCCATCGTTGTCAGCGGCCGTCTCGGCCCGCGCGAGCTGGCCCTGGTGCGAGGGGAGGCCACTGGGCCATGAGCTGGGCCTCCCGGGCAGGTGTAGCTGTGCTGCTGGCTTGCGCCCTGCTGCAGATGGCCGGTGTCGTCGCTGGGCCGGTGCTGACGGCCGGGACCGAGACCATCCCCCAGTGGGCGCGTCTGCCCGGCACCCTCCTCCTGGTCCTGTACGCCGTCCTGGGGTGGCTGTCAAGGCAGGGGGGCGCGCGCCGCTATGCTGGGCTCATCGCCGGCGGGATGCTCTTTGGGCACCTGGGCGACCTGGCCATGGGTGGCGTCATCCCTTCGCCCGACGGCTGGCTGGCGGGGATGCTGCTGTTCGGCCTCGGCCACGGCTTCTACATCGCGGCATTTGTCAGCCTGGGCCGGAGCATCGGGTCCGGTGAGCAGGCCACGGCGCTCGCGCTGGTCCTAGGGCAGGCTGTGGGGGTGGTGGTCTGGTACGCGCTGACGGCGAACACCGGCCGCGGCCCGGTGATGGAGTACGGCGCGCTCCTCTATGCCCTGGTCATCTGTTGCATGGCGGCCCTGGCCGTCATCCTCACCATCCGGGAGCCGCGGCTGCGACCGCTCGCCTGCGGCGCCCTGCTGTTCCTGCTGTCGGACATCCTCCTGGGTCTATCGGCCTTCCGCGGTGTCGGCGGGGCGCTGTGGAATGACCTAATCTGGGTCATCTACATCAGCGGCCAGGCTCTTCTGGTGACCAGCGTGGCCCGGGCCGCTGTAGTCAGCCCCGGTCCACGAACTCCAGGAAGCTCTCGCTGAGCACTTTCCGCACATCCCGGGCAATCTCGTCCTCGGTGACCGGCCACCCGGCCTGCGCGGCCAGCTCGTACTTCTCCGCCAGACACGCGGCGATGATGGGCCGGGAGTGGGCCCACTTGTAGACGAGCTGGTCGAGGATGCGGCAGTCGGAGTGCTGCGGCACCATGCTGGTGCCCAGCAGCTCCAGCCGCATGCGCGTGATCTGCTCGATGAGGCTGGGGTTGTTGAGGAACCACCAGCAGCCGAAGACCATCAGGTTGGGGAACTTGCGTGCGGCGACGGCTAGCTGGTGCTGGTTTTCCAGCGACAGCAGGGTGGCCAGGAACTTCACGTCCGGGTTCTCAGCGCAGAGCCGCTCCACGGCGCCGACGTCTGCCCGGCCCACGCCATCGCCCGCCAGCCGCAGGCCCGGGTTGATCTGCCGCTTGACGCCGATCATCAGCGCGAAGGGCACACCCGTCTCGCGGGCCACCGGCACCACTGCTTCGGCGATGAGCTTGCCGGTTACCGAGTCCTCCGGGAACTGGAAGGTGTCGGGCAGCGAGACCGCCATGTACATGGGGTCCATGCGGGCGATCCAGTCCTGCAGGAAGCGCCGCGCCTCCCCCAGGTGGCTTCCTGTCAGGGGTGGCGCAATGTCATACCCCATCTGACTCAACCGCTGGACGTTTCGCTCCAGGAAGACCAGCAGCCCATCAAGCCGCAGGGCCGCCCGGAACCGCGGGTCAGGGTCGAAGCCCCGTTCCCACACCGCCCGCTCGGCGTCATCGAGCGGGTCGTTGGTCATCACCACGCCGCTGCAGTTGGCGGCGGCAAACACGCGGTCAATGTGCCGCTCAACAGTCACCCCGGCGAAGTGGGCGCGGATGGTCTCCCAGCACTTGCTGCTGACGTCCGCGCCCAGGGCCGTGAGGGCCGTCAGTACCCCCCGCCGCGCCTCGGACAGGGGCGAGTTGTCCAGGAAGAGCTTCTGCCAGATGTGGGCAGCCTGCTTGGCCTTCGGCAGGGCAAAGAACGCCTCCGGCGTCAGGCTGCGATCGGTGCGGCAGACCTCGGCGATGAGGTAGTGATAGGTGATGAGCTCATCGGGGCCCCACAGCAGCAGGTCGCCAAAGGGCGCGGCGTAAAGGTGCGTATGGATGTCGAACACCGGCGTCGCGGCGACGAGGCGTTCCACGGTGGGTCGGATCCGGTCGCGGCTGAGCGCAGTGGACATACTGAATCCCTCCTGGTGGGGCGGCGGTGGGCGTTATCTTTCTGGCCTGGCAGCCTCGCGGCTAGAGACGGCTCGTGCGGGTGCCTGGACTGGCCGACGGTTCGCGCCACGACAGTGGTGGACCTGCACCGGGAGAAGGAGTGCCGGCCGCTCCGGCGAACCAGTAACCTGGTAAGACGTCTGTAGAGAGCCTGAAGGGAGGTGACGCAGGTATGTTCGCGAGACTGGCGTGGCGCGACCGGCGCGGCTGCCTCTGAGCCCGGTCACTCCAGCCGGCCCGGGTGGTCGGCGTAGACTCTGTCAACCGGTGTCCGGAGCCGTCCGCGGACGTGCCTGTGTCTTTCCGCTAGGCCCGCGGCGTCTCCTGACACCAGCGCAGGAGGCGCGATATGGCGGACCGCAGAGCGGAACTGCTGCAGGGCCTGGCCGACGCCGTCGTGGAGATGGACGAAGAGCGTGCCACCTCCCTGGCGGCCCAGGCCATCGAGGCAGGCATAGATGCCTATGAGGCCATCAGCGAGGGCCTCGCTCGTGGCATGGAGGTGGTCTCCGAGAAGTATGACAACGAGGAGTACTTCGTCCCCGAGATTCTTCTCTGCTCCGACGCGGTGTACGCGGCGATTGAGGTCCTCAAGCCCCATCTGAAGCCCGAGAGCGCCGGCACCCCGGCCAAGGTTGTCATCGGCGTCATCGAGGGCGACACCCACGACATTGGCAAGAACATCGTCCGCATCATGCTGGACACCGCAGGCTTCGAGGTCCATGACCTGGGCCGCGACGTGCCCGTGGAGCGCTTCGTATCGGAGGCGCAGCGGGTTGGCGCGGAGATCATTGCCATCTCCACGCTGATGTCCACCACCCGCGACGGCATGCGGCGCGTCGTGGAGCGGCTGGAGGCGGAGGGGGTTCGCGATCAGTTCAAGGTGCTGATCGGCGGGCCACCCGTCTCGTGGGCCTTCTGTCGGGAGATAGGGGCTGATGCGTATGGCAACAGCGCTCCCGAGGGCGTGCGGCTGGCGCGAGAGCTGGCGGGAGGTGCCCAATGACCCCGAAAGAGCGCATGGGAGCCTTCCTGACCGGTCAGCCGCTGGACCGCGTGCCGATCATCCCTCTTTTGCTGAACATCGCCGCCCGTCTGGCGGGCATGACGGTGCGCGAGCACGGGCGCGATGGGCTGAAGATGGGGCAGGCCCACGTTCGGACCTGGCAGCGCTACCGGCAGGACATGATCACCATTTTCACGGACACGGCCGTCCTGGCCGAGGCGATGGGCACGAAGCTCCATTACCCCGACGATGACGCTGCCCGGGTGGACGTGCCGGTCGTGCAGCAGCCGGGGGATGTGGACAAGCTCCTGGACCCTGACCCCTGGGGCGACAACGGCATGCGGACATACCTGGAAGCGATCCAGCACTGCAACGCCGAGGTCGGGGATGAGGTCTTTGTGGGGTGCTGCTTCGCCGCTCCCTTCACCACGGCAGCCTGCTTGCGGGGCACGGACCGGCTGGCGCGGGACCTGCGCAAGGACCCGGGGCTGGCGAAGGCCCTGCTGGAGGCCGCCACCACCGTGGGCCTGAAGTTCATTGACGCCTGCGTGGCCGCGGGCGGCGTGCCGGCCATCGTGGACCCGGTGGCTACCGGCAGCGTGCTGGGACCCGCCCAGTTTGCTGAGTTCGCGCAGCCTTACCTGGCGCCCCAGATCGAGCGCATCCACTCCCACGGTCTCCCGGCGCTGCTGCACATCTGCGGCAAGACGCACCGGCTCCTGGAGGCCATGGCCGACACAGGCGCCGACATCCTGAGCCTGGACGTGGTGGACCTCGGAGAGGCGAAGGCGCGCGTCGGCGACCGGGTGACGCTCATGGGCAACGTGTCCCCTTCGCAGACGCTGCTGGAGGGCTCCGCCGACAAGATCGAGGCGGAGGTCATTGACTGCCTGCGCCAGGCGGGTGACAGCCCGCGGGGCTTCATCCTGGCCACCGGCTGCGAGGTGCCGCTGCACACTCCACCGGAAAGCATCGGTGTCTTCATGGCCGCTGGTGAGCGCTGGGGGAAGCTGCCGCTGGAACTCCCTGCGAGTGAGCCGGAGTCTGCCGTATGAGTTCCAGGGAGTTGCTTCTGGCCTGCCTGCGTGGAGAGCCCACGCCACGCCCACCGGTCATCTGCGGCGGCGGCATGATGTCCTTTGCGATCGCGGAGGCCATGGACGCATGCGGTTGCTACTGGCCCGAGGCGCACCATGAGGCTGACGCGATGGCGAAGCTGGCACTGGCGACTCAGCGAGCCAGCGGCTTCGACGCCGTGGCCGTGCCGTTCTGCATGACCATTGAGGCGGAGGAACTGGGCGCGGACATTCACTTCGGCAGCCGTGACGTTCAGCCTCGGGTGCTGGCCGAGCCGATGCGCGAGGTACGCGACCTTTCCGCTCTGCAAAGCCCGAGCGAGAAGCCTGGCCCCCGGCGCCAGGTGACACTCCAGGCCATTCGACTGCTGCGTGAGAGGGCGCGGGAAGTGGCGGTGCTGGGGGCCACCGTCGGCCCGTTCAGCCTGGCGGGGCAGGTGCTGGAGGCGGGGCTGCTGCTGCGGGCGGTGCGCCGTGACCCGGCGGCGGTCCATGACCTGCTGCGGCGGTGTGCGCCGGTGGTGGCGGATTTCGCCCGGTCGCAGGTCGAGGCTGGCGCGGACGCCATCGTCATCAGTGACCCCACGGCGACGGGGGAGCTGCTCGGGGCCGAAGCGTATGCCGAGTTCGCCGAGCCATACCTCGGCCAGGCCGTGGCGGCAGTGCGAGAGGCCGGCGCCCCGGCCATCGTCCACGTCTGCGGCTGCCCCAACACCATCCTGGGTCACCTGGCCGACCTGGAGGTGGCAGCGGTCAGTGTGGATGAGACGGCTTCGCTCCCTCGGGCCCGCGCCGCACTTCGGCGCCAGCGACTGATGGGCAACATCAGCGCCGAGTTGCTGCGGGCGGGACCGCCGGAGGCCATCGCCGCCAACGCCCGGCGGGCCTTGGACATGGGGGTGGACATCCTGGCCCCGGCGTGTGGAGTGATCGCCCGGACCCCGGCGGCGCATCTGCGGGTGCTGGCAGAGGTGGCGGCGGCGCAACGGTAGGAGCGGTCACCAGACCGCGGCCCGGCCACGGTAGGAGCGGTCACCACACCGCGACCCCTCCACGGTAGGAGCGGTCACCAGACCGCGACCAGCCGTTGGTGCCGCGCGTGTCGCGCTTTGGTACGGAATCCTACCGGTCTGCGGAATGCAAGAGGGCCGCGGCCTCGGGGAAGTGGGCCTCCACGACGCCCTGCACCTCGGCGGCGTAACGGCGGTACATTGCCAGCACGTCGGTGAGGGAGACGGCCGCGGCTTGCAGGTCCAGAAGCTCGGGCCACAGCGCTAGCAGCTCCAGATCATCGCGCCGCAGGAACTCGGCGCACTGGCCCAGGAGGTCCACGAGGTTCGTGTAGGCTTCGGTGCCCACATACCGGGCGGGGTGTCTCAGGACATCCACTTCGTAGGCTTCATCCGGCAGGCCAGCCGCCAGCATGGCGAAGCGTCGGACGAGACAGGCCACGCATCCCCCGCACTGCCGCGAGCGCCGGCCCGCCGCCCAGCAGCTCACGGTCTTCTGGATCTCCAACGGCCCGAGCGCCGGGCGCAGGATGTCGCGGATGAGTTCAGCTTTCGTCTGGTAGGTGAAGGGATTCAGTATCTCGCAGCCCAGATCGGCCGCCTGACACAGACGGTTTGCCAGGGCGATAACGCGCGGATGGGTGCTGCGAGTGGACAGTCCTCCGACGCGAGCGCTGGAAAGAGGCAAGGCCACGGTGAGCAGGCCGTTCTCGAAGCAGTAGACCTCGCGCAGGCCCTGGGTGCTGGCTGCGAACACCGCCAGAGCGAGGTACAACAGCGACCGCGAGCGCTGCGAGGGCTCTCGCGCCCCGGGGGCCGGGAACGGCAGGGCGGAGGCGGAGCGGCCGCCGGCGGTGACCTGGGTCCCCGCGAAGGCAAACTGTCCCCCGCCCAGACGTTCCAGCATCGCCAGGACGTCGTTTTGCGCCGCGCGCACCGTCGGATTGCCAGACTGATGTGCCACTAGCAGCGGGCGCCGTCCGGTCCGCAACAGCATGACGGCACCCGCCAGCGAGTCCAGGCCACCCGACAACAGGGAGACGCAGTCGGCGCTGAAGGGCTGGGCGATAGCTGTCGCGGCGTGTGCAGTGCCGGATCCGCTGGCGAGTTGGAAGTTGAAGCTGATGCCATCCCGCGTCAGAACGTAGAGGAGATGGCTCAGGTCACCGGCATGCTCCCGCCAGAAGCTCGGCTCCCGTACCGCGATGGTGAGGTCCAGGTTGCGCACCCAGTCCTCGTTGCGCCCGCGGAGCACCCCGATGTCGGCCAGGTAGACGGCGGTCGCGATGTCCAGGAGGTCGGCGGCCAGCGGCGGCGGTTCGGCGGCCAGCAGGGCCGTCAGCGGCGCCAGGTTGCGCAGCGCATTGCGCCCCGGACCCTCCCAGCGCAGGCACAGGTCCGCCCCGCACGCGGCGGCGGGCAGCGGGTCTGGCCCGTTGTTGGTGACCACATGGACCGGCACGCGGCTTACCCTCCCGCGGCAGTTATCTGCCGCAATCCCTCGGCCGTCAACTCCCGTAACACCTGCTGCAATTGCTCCTGCGTCTCGTCAGCGTCCTCGGCTGCCGCCTGTTCCAGGAGCGGGGCCAGGGCCGCGACCGGCACCTGCCGGACCAGTTGCCGGCAGTGCAACGCGACGGCGTCGCGCAAGCGCGAGCCATGGGCCACCGTGGGTAGAGCGGGACTGCCGATAAAGTCACTGAGGTCGCGGTTCACGAAATAGCGGAACAGGTGGTCAAAGTCGTGGGAAAGGAAGCACAGGGACAAATCGCCCAGCCGCCCTTCGCGGGCGTAGGCTCCGAAGTTGGCCGCCGTCTCGGGTTCGCTCAGACCCAGCACACCGGGTGCGCCGCCCGCAGCGGCTTCCATGGCGCTGGTCCCGAGGGCGTTCAGGGCCAGGTCCGTTGGCCGCGACGCAAAGCCCTTGCGGGCAATGCGCTGTTCGGCCTCCTGCCGCAGGGCCTGGGCCAACCGCAGGACCGGCGGGCCCTGGGCCGCGGGCTGGCTCTGCCAGATGACGGGCAGACCCGCCTCAGCGACCAGGCGTGAACCCCGCAGGAGTGAGGACAGACAGGTGGCTACCCCCGGGCCGGCCATCTCGGCCCGGGTGCGGGCATCCAAGGCGGACGCGACCCGGGAAGCTATGACTCCCGGGTTCGCTTCGCCCTCACGATAGAGCTCTCGCACGCGCTCCCACTCCGGTGTCGCGGGGGAGCGCTGCGCACTGGAAGTTCCCATGCCTCGCTCGTAGACCGGCGCTGCTGTCCGGGCCGACAGTTCGCCGCGCCCCCCGGTATTCCTCCCTCCCACCATCCAGGATAGCACGCCCCCCGAAAGGCCAGGTCACGGGCCGGTAACACCCAGGCAACAAGACTCAGGAATGGCTCAGGCTTTTGCCACCGCAAGGGAAGGAGAAGGCCTGGAGCGTGGCCAATTGCCCTCTATACGAAAGAACCCCTGGTCGCCCGCCAGGGCCGGCCGGGCTGCATTGAGGAGGTGCCGTGATGGTTCGTACGGGACTTGTGGGACTGGGCTTCATGGGGCAGCAACACTTCGCCATCCACCAGGCCATGGATAACGTGGAACTGCTGGCTGTCTGCGACAAGCTGCCGGAGCGCGTGGCAGAACAGGTGGAGCCGGTGGGCGGCAACATTGGCGAGGCCCAGAAGCTCGACCTCTCGGGCGTCAGCCGCTACACGAGCTTTGATGATCTGCTGCAGCACGACGGCATCGAGTGTGTGGACATCTGCACCCCGACACACCTGCATGCCGAGATGACGGTCAAGGCGCTCGAGGCTGGCAAGCATGTCATCTGCGAGAAGCCCATGGCCCTGAACCCGGCCGAGTGCCAGAAGATGATTGACGCCGCCAAAGCCAGCGGCAAGCTGCTGTTCATCGCCCAGTGCATTCGCTTCTGGCCGGAATACGAGTTGTTGGCCAACTGGGTCAAGAGCGGCCACCTGGGGCGAATCGTGTCCGCCAAGTTCACCCGGCTGTCTCCGCCGCCCGTGTGGTCAGAGGGCAGGTGGCTGCTGAACACCGCCCTGTCAGGTGGCGCGCTGCTGGACCTGCACATCCACGATGTGGACTTCATCATCGACTGCTTCGGAATGCCGCCGGCGGTCTCCTCGCGCGCCGCCAACCGGGTCACCGAGGGGCCCAGGGTGGATCACACCGTCACCCAGTACCTCTATCCCGATTTCGTGTGCGTGGCCGAGGGCGGCTGGGGCATGCCGGGCACAGTGCCGTTTGAGATGGGCTACCAGGTCCTGGGCGAGGCCGGCCTGCTGCAGTTCTCGCTGGCGACTGACCCCATGCTGCAGTTCTTCCCCGCCGAGGGCGATGTCCAGTACCCCCAGGTTCCGGCAGAGACAGGTTACCAGCGTGAGTTCGTCCACTTCCTTGAGTGCCTGGAGAAGGGCGTCGCCTCCGAACGGGTGACCCCGGAGTCAGCCATGAACTCGGTGGCCGTATGCATGGCCGAGACCGAGTCGGCCAACACGGGGAAGGTTGTTAGTCTGTAGAGCCACTCGGTCACTTGCAGGAACGACAAGCGGGAGGAGCCTCAGGGCTCCTCCCGCTTTGCTCAGCTCTGCGGTCTGCTCTCAGCCCTGATCCGGCGGGAAGCCTTCGGGCATCCATACCGGCAGGGAAGCGATGCTGTCCCGGGCGGCCTGTGAGGTGGGCACCCCCCAGGCCTGGAAGAAAGGACCCAGGTTGCGCCCCACCGCCCGCGAGAACCGCACCATCCACTGGTCACGCTTCTCATCGTCGGTCTTTGGGCGCTCGGCCTCCGGCAGGGCGTCGTACTCCGCAAACACCCGCTTGTAGGTCTCCCAACCGAAGGCCTCCTGTAACTGCATGTACATATACAGGGCCAGGAACGGGTCAGACTGCCACTTCTCAAAGGGCGCTCCGGCGGCCAGATGCTCGCGAGTCCGCTTGTTGCGGTCCTCAGGCTTGATCGCCGGGTGCCCGACGTCCTTGAGCCCACAGCAACGGTCAATGAGATACAGCGAGAACAGGTTCACTGTGACCTCACCGGTGCCGCTGAAGGTCCAGTCCCCCGACTGGTGATTGTGGCCGATCTCATGGAAGTGTCCCCAACTGCCCTGCGTGCGCAGCTTCTCCAGGTCCACCGCCAGGTCCGCGCCATCCAGGTGGGTCATGATCGGGTACCCGGAGTGCATGTAGCCGGCGCTGATCTGCACGTCGGCCACATAGCGCTCGGGGCGCGGGCGGGCCACCGGGCGAGAGAGCAGCTCATTGCAGGAGTCCCCGATGTGGGACCAGAACTGCATGAGCTGCACCGGGTTGTCGAGGTTGCGGATGGTGGCGGAGGGAACCGTCAGGATCACGCTGGACCCCTGCAATTCGGCCCAGGGCGCGGGCGCCTGGCGCAGGGTCCGCCATTGCTGCGGGTCGGTTCGCCCGAGCACGAAATAAGGCGCTTCCACGGCGCCACTGACCTCGACCGTCACCTCACCCAGCGGGCAGTCTCCGGGTACATCCACATACACGAGACCACCAAAGGCGTTGGCGGCCCTTGTGACCGGTTGGGTGAGGCTGAACCAGCGCACGATCTCCGGACAGCGTTTCCAGGTGTCCAGGCCCCAGAGAGTGTCCGTATGGCAGCCAATATGCACCTGCAGACCCTGGTCGGCCGCGGCCTCGGGGACAGTCACGGTGACCACCTCGCCCGGAGCAGCGTAAAGGCCTGTACTGTGCCAACCCGGCACGGCCGTGTTGATCGTCAAGGTCCTGGTCACGCGCGGGGCCTCGGCGGGGACTGCACCGGGAAAGAGAGCGGCCGAGGGATGCGCGGTTACCTGGTCCACCGGAGCCTGCTTGATCTGCTCCATCTGCAGCGTAAGGGCCAGTCGTGCCAGGGGCTGGTCGAGCTTCAGGGGCTGGTCGGGGCCCGGCACTGCCTCGGCGGCGTGGAGCTGCTGCAGCTCGCGCAAGCGGGGCAGGATGATGGTGTCGCCCGGGAGCACCGCGCGCGCCGCCTGGGTGATGGACCAGGTGGCCTGAGCCAACTCCTCCTTACTCAGCGGGGTGTTGTCGCTCTCGGCCAGCACCGCCGCGAGAGCCGCGCCGGCATGAACCAGCCGGTTGGGCCGTAGGTCAGTGACAAACCCGCGGGGCCCGGTGCGGTCCAGCCCGCCGTCGGCCCACACCAGTCCGGCGGGGGCGATGATCTGGTTGCCGCCATGGTCCTCGGTGAGGCTCTTGCCGGGGTTGAGCTGGAGCCAGCCCCACGGTGTGTCGCCCGACAGGAGGCCTCCACCCCGCCGCACGAAGTCGGTGACGGCCTGCACCTCATCAGGGCCGTAGCCGGGCAGCGCAGTGCTGACGAGTACGTCATATCCCGCCAGTCTGGCGGTCCAGCCCGGAGCTGCGATGTCCTCGGCCGCGATCCCTTTCTCCTGCAGCAGCGCCAGGAAGTCCGGCAAACCCTGAACCGCGACCTTTATCGCATCCTGGCGGGCGCCCCGGCCAGCGGCCAGCCACCCCACGGCGTTGACCATAAACTGACCAGTGTCAGCCGTGCTGAGCGCTTCGCGGCCAAAATAGCCATTGTGTCCCAGCGCCACAATGCGGCCACGGTCGTAGTGGGCGGCGGCGACGACCGGGGTATGCGCCTGCCCGCTCTTTCCGGTGACCACGGCGAAGGCCTGGTCACCGTAGACAGCCAGGCAGCCGGGCCAGCCGGGCGCCGCGATCTCGCTGACGCCCGCCAGCAGCGCCTGGAGGTCGGCGTCGCGATCGGGTTGCGGTTGAGCCCAGGCGAGATGACCAACAAGACCGGCGGTCAGGACACAGATCGTCAGGGGCGATCGCACGAGGGAATCCTCCTGGTTGGGGCACGGGGGGCGGACGGCCCCCAGTAAGCGCTTACAGCGGCTTTCAGACCCCATTCTTATAGCGCAGCTAGACGTCCTGACGCAAGAGGAATCCGCCGAGTTCGTGCGGAATGACCACTTCTTACCGTTGACCGAAGGAGTTGCCTCAGCATGAAGATCGCGATCCTCGGGGCCAGCCACTGGCATGTCCCGCTGATGTACATTGACGCCCTCAATGCCCTGGGCGAGGAGATCGTGGCGGTCGCTGACACCTCCCAGGAGCTGGTGGATATCGTCAAGGACCGGGTAGACTGCCCGCGCTACACCGATTACGAGCGCTGCCTGGCCGAGACGAAGCCCGACTTCGTCTTTGCCCATGCCCCTCATCGCGACATGACCGACCTGGCCGCGTGGCTCATCCACCGCCACATGCCCTTCCACATGGAGAAGCCCATGGGGACGGACTGGAAGCGCCTGGAACCGGTGGCGACCAAGGCGGAGACGGAGGGGCTGTTCTGCAGCGTGGCGCTGGTTTCGCGCTACTACGCCATTGTGCAATGGCTCAAGGCGCGCCAGGCAGAGCTGGGGCAGGTCTATCACTACTACTATCGTCTCTTTGCCGGTGATCCGGGACGGTACCGGACCTGGGGTGTGCCGTGGATGCTGGATCCGGAACTGGCCGGCGGCGGGCCGCTGTTCAACTTCGGCCCCCATGTGGTGGACCTGATGCTCTACCTGTGCACCACCGAGGTGGTCGAGGTGAGTGCGCGCTGGACCCACGGCCTGTCGGGCGAGGCGATCGAGGACATCGCCAGCCTGACAATGGTCGGCGCCAATGGCGAGATCGGGGTGGGCGAGGTCTCCTACTGCATGCCTAGCAACACCTATGAGCGCTACTTCTCCCTGGACTGCGATGCGCTGCATGCGGGCGGTCCGGACCTTGGCGACATGGTGGTGAACTGGCGCAACGGGCAGTCGGACCACGTCAAGGGCAATGCCTTTGAGGATGTCTACCCGGCTTATACCCGGGACACCCTGGAGCGCTTTCGGGCCGGTCAGCCGCCACTGGCCACGCCGCGAGACATGGTCCGCACGCTGCGGGTCCTGTGCGCCGCCCGGGAGTCCGCAGCCATCGGGCGGCCGGTGAGGATAGTGCCCGCACCAGACGACGACGAAAACTGCGGGGTCTGAGGTCCTGGGCACTGGCTTTCAAGACATTCAAGAACGTTTTCCACAGGCCTGTTGTGCTGAGGGCTGGTTTTGGGGAAAGCGGTGTTAGGATTCTTGAAAGCTGAGGTGGGCTGGAGGGGCCAATGCTCGGGGGGAGGCGGTGGCGGATGCAGGGTGCCCGGCAATCGGACGCATTTTAGACACAATTGTCATGGCTTTGCCGATAAGTCAAGAGAAATACCCTTTGACCTGGCGTTGTGCTTGCGTTATACTGGCCGTCGCAGGGGAGGGCGTACACAGATTTTTCCACACCTGTGGAGAGCCTGTGGAAAACTTCTGAGCGCCTGATACTGTTGGACTTAGCCCGCGCTATCACCACGCTATACACCGCAGAACTATCCACACGACGGGCCTCATCAGGGATTTTTTGACGTAAAGTTCACGTTTTGTTCGTAAAGTCTCCTCCGGTCACGATTCTGTCAAGGGATTCGGGCCGCGAGTGTCTCAATGACCCTGACTGCAGGGTCACAGGAGCGTCGCAGCTTGCTGGAACCGGGGCTTACCGGTCATGGGAGGGGCTGCGGCGGGGGGGGCGGCCACTGGGCTGTTGTGCAGGCTCAGCGGGCCGGCAGGTGTTGTTGTCCGGCGGTCAGGGCGCAGCCGCCGTGGGGTCACGATCCGCAGACCGAGGCATTGTTCGCAGCCGGCGGGTTGTTGTCCACCTCGGCGTATCCCCTGGTTCCCTTCCCTACTGACGCTGTGTCTGTGGCTGTCGGCTAAGAGGCGGCACGGACGTCCATCTCAGGAAAGGGGCCTGTACATGTCCGAGACAGCGATCAGCGGCCAGGAGCTGTGGTCCACCGTGCTGCCCGTGCTCAGGGAGCGCGTGGGACAGGCCACCTTTGACGCGGTGCTTAAAGCCGCCGTGCCGCTGGGCTTTGAGGGGGGCACGTTCACGCTCTGCGTCCCCAATGATTTTGTCCGCCGGATGCTTGAGGAGCGACACGGTCCCACGATCAGTGCCTGTCTCGAGGAGATCATCGCCGAACCCGTGGACCTGCGGATGCAGGTCATGGAGACGGCGCGCCCGGCGCTGGATCTTTGGGAGCGCACGGCAGCTGCGGCCACAGTGATGCCCACGGCGAGGCAGGAGTTTGACATCTTTGAGACCTCGCCGCTGAATCCACGCTACACCTTTGAGAACTTCGTGGTGGCAGACTGCAACCGGTTTGCCCATGCGGCGGCGCTGCAAGTTGTCCGCAATCCCGGGCACAGCTACAACCCGCTGTTCATCCACAGCAAGGCAGGCCTCGGGAAGACCCACCTGATGCAGGCTATCGGCCACTCCATTCGCCAGCAGCACCGACACATGGAAGTGGTCTATGTGTCGGCGGAGAACTTCGTCAACCAGCTCATCTCGGCCATCCGTGACAACCGGATGGCTGAGTTCCGCCGGCGCTACCGCTACGTGGACGTGTGGCTCGTGGATGACATCCAGTTTATCGCCGCCATCGAGGGCCCGGCGTCGGAGGAGGAGTTCTTCCACACCTTCAACGCCCTGTCCATGAACGACAAGCAGGTGGTCATCGCCTCGGACGCACCACCCCGGCAGTTGCAGATGATGAATGATCGTCTCCGCAGTCGCTTGGAGATGGGTATCGTGGCCGACCTCCGGTGTCCTGATGTGGAGACCCGGGTGGCGATCCTGGAGAAGAAGGCCGAGGCCGAGGGCATTCACATCCCGCGGGACATTCTGGAGTACCTGGCCAAGAAGATCGAGTCCAACATCCGGGTATTGGAGGGCGCACTGCTGAAGGTGTGCGCCCATACCTCACTCAACCAAAGCCCCCTGAGCCTGGCCGTCGTGGATGAGATCGTGGCCGACTACTCCACCAGTCCCAGTGAGCATCGCCTGACTCTCAAGGAGATCGTGGAGTATGTCAGCGAGCGCTTCAACTGTCCCCTGGCCGATCTCGTGGGCCCCAAGCGCAGCAAGGACATCGCGTGGGCCCGCCAGGTTGCGGTCTACCTGTGTCGCGAGCTGACGGACAACTCGCTCTCCGACATCGGGAGCTTCTTTGGTGGCCGCGATCATTCCACTATTCTATATGCGTATAACAAAGTGAGCGAGATGGTGGCGGAGGACGAGAAGGTCCTGTGGCTCATGAACGACATGAAGTCGGCGCTGCGCGACCACTGAGGCGGTGGGGAGGGACCCAGCGCAGCGCTTCTGCGGCCGGATGGCGGGCCCGACCCTGGGGTCGGGCCTGCGCTGTTGAGGCAGGCAAGCGTCTGTGGAAAGCCTCAAGAGCAATGGCGGAGAAACAGCCGCGGATTGTGAGGACTCGCGGTGAGTGTGGGAAGTGTGAGGAGTCAGGACAGGTTCTCTTGAGATCGTTCCACAGCGCAAAGCCCTGAGGGCGTTGGGCCGAAGGGGCTTTTCCCCGTTTTCCACGGCCCTACTACTACTACTGCTATTTAGACTCTTGTAAGGAAGTAGCATTAGAACCTGTACAAAACTGCACTGGACAGGCCAGTTTGGGGTCTTGTACAATCCTCATACGACCGAAGTCCGTACCGCCAGTGGGGAATGGCCTCGGCGCTCGGCGCCGAAGGGTGGAGGATTGCGCCTGTGAAGTCTGAGGCAGGCCCAAGGGAGGTCTCGCAGGCATGTTGAAGTTAGCTTGTCCGCAGCACGCCCTGCTGGAGGGCGTGCAAATCGTCTCGCGCGGTGTCTCAGGTCGCAGCACGCAGCCAGTACAGAATAACGTATACCTGGAGGGCCGTGGGCGGGAGTTGCGGCTGGTGGCGACGGACCTGGAGTACCTCAGCCTGGAGGCCTTGCTGGAGGCCAATGTGCTGGAGGAAGGGGCCACCACAGTGCCGGCCCGGATCCTGTCGGAGGTGGCTTCCGCCCTGCCGAACGAGGAAGTCGCCCTGGAGGCAGACGAGACCCACGGGATGAACATCCGTTGTGGTCGGTCCCGGTACGAGATCCGGGGGCTGTCGGCGGCCGACTTCACGATGCTGCCGCCGCTGGAGCAGGCCGTGCGCTTTGAGATGCCTCAGGGGCAGTTGGAGACCATCCTGGCGCGGACGGTCTTTGCCACCTCCCGCGACGAGACGCGCCCGATCCTGACCGGCGCCCTGTTCCGCATTGCCGAGGAACGACTTGAGGTCGTGGCCACCGACACCTACCGGCTGGCGCTGCAGACGGCGCCGCTTGAAGGCGTGGGCGATGTGACGCGGTCAGCGATCGTCTCACGCCGAGCGCTGACGGAGCTGGCCCGCATCCTGGACGGGGACTCCCCTGACCCGGTGCAGGTGGCGATCGGCGACAGTCAGGTTGAGTTTCGGCTGGGGAAGGTGACGCTCGGTTCCCGCCTGATTGAGGGCCAGTTCGTCAACTATGCCAAGGTCATCCCGGCGTCTTATGAGCGGCGGATCATCGCCAACATCAAGGAGTTGTCCGCGGCCCTCCACCGCGCGCTCATCGTGGCACGGGAGGATGCCAACCGCGTGGTTCTCAAGACTGAGGGCGGGACGCTGAAGATCACCGCCAGCAGCCAGGATGTCGGACACGCTGAGGAATCCATCCCCGTGACGTTGGAGGGAGACGACGCTGAGATCGCCTTCAACGCACGGTACCTGCTGGACATGCTGGACGCGGTGAACACGACCGAAGTGGTGATGGAGCTCTCGGGTCCGCTGAACAGCGGCGCGATCAAGCCGGTGGGCGATGACACTTACCTGTATGTCCTGATGCCGATGCAGATACTCTGAGGGCAGGCCGCAGGGGGCGGGGAGCACGAAGCGATCGACCAGAGGAGCGACAGGGCCGGCTAGCAGCTAGCCGGCCCGTTTCGTATGTACTGCCACCACCTCCGGTTGCACAATTTCCGCGCTTACCGCGAGCTGGTCCTCGACCTGCCGCCTGGCCTTTGCGTGTTCTTGGGCCCCAACGCTGCCGGCAAGACCAGTCTGCTCGAAGCGATGCACCTGGTGGCCACGACGAAGTCACCGCGAACCACCAACGATGCGGAGCTCATTTGCTGGGGCGAAACGGTGGCCCGGGCGGAGGCTGCGTTCCGGTCCCGTGAGGGTCGCACTCTGCGGCTGGCCGTGGGGCTGCAGAAGACTGCGGGCGAGGCGCTGACGAAACGTCTGGAGGTCAATGGCGAGGTGGTGGCCGGCGCGCGCGAGGTGGTCTCGCTGGCCCCCGTCGTCATGTTCGGCCCCGATGACCTGTCGCTGGTCAAGGCCGGCCCCGGCGAGCGTCGTCGGTTTCTGAACACGGCGCTGGCGCAGCTCCAACCGCGCTACCTGGATGACCTGCTGCGTTACCGCCGGGCTCTGCGCCAGCGCAATGAACTGCTGAAGGGCTTGCGTGAGGGCGGCTGTGACTTCGCGGCGGTACAGCCGTGGACGGAGCAGTTGGTGCGCAGCGGCGCAGCCCTGGCCCTGGACCGCAAACGGTTTGTCGCCGATGTGGGCCGCCATGCCCGGGAGTTGCACGCAGCGATCGGGGGCGGCGAGGAGCTGACACTGACCTACCGCAGCGACTTGGCTGAAGCGGACGGTCAGCAGCAAGCAGAGGAGCTTTTCCGGGCGCGCCTGGACCATCTGGCCGACCTCGAGGCGCGCCGCGGTGTTACCCTCGTGGGACCCCACCGCGATGAACTGGTGGTGACGCTCGGTGGGTTTCCCGTGCGGACCTTCGGGTCGCAGGGGCAGCAGCGGACCGCCGCGCTGAGCCTGAAGCTCGCCCAGGCGCGGGTCACTCAGGAGTGGACCCGGGAACCTCCCCTGCTGCTTCTCGACGACTGCCTGTCGGAGTTGGATGCCACACGGGCCCGCGCCGTGCTCAAACTGGAAGAGGAACTCGATGGCGTGGTTGTGACCAGCGCCAAGCTAGATCCCGCGCTGGCCGAGCGCACAGACGCCGCTCGCTTCCACGTCGGCGAGGGGGAGGTGCGGTCTTCGTGAGCCGATGTTGGTTGTACCCCTTGTGCGCCAGTGCCGTGGCCTCCGCGAGCCTGGCCGCTGGACCCGGTCATTTCCTGGCGAAGGATGGACGCAGCGCCTACCGCATCGTGGTCGCGCGCGAAGCAGCGCCTGCCGAACAGTTGGCAGCCAGCGAACTGCAGAGCTATCTGCGCCAGGCGACAGGCGCTGAGCTGCCGCTGGTGCCGGAGCTGCGCGCCCTGGTCCGTGCGGGGGAGCCGAGCGTCTTCGTGGGCGGCGGCAGGCTGCAGCAGCAGGCGGTTGCCGTAACCGAGGCCGCGGAGCTGGGCGGCGAGGAGTTCGTCATCCGGAGCGCTGGACCGCACCTGGCGATCGTGGGAGGGCGGCCGCGGGGCACTCTCTACGGCGTCTACACCTTCCTGGAGAACTACCTCGGTGTCCGCTGGCTGACCTCGCGAGTGACGAACGTGCCAAGGAGGCCAACGGTGCCCCTGCCTTCTGTCACCCGCCGTGAGCGACCCGCGTTTGAGTACAGAGAGGTCTTCTTCTTCGACGCCTTCGACGGCGCATGGGCCGCGCACAACAAGACCAACGGCCACGCGACGCGTCTCACGCCTGAGCAGGGCGGCAAGTACCCGTGGGCTTGGTACCCGCACCATACGTTCGCCTGGCTGCTACCGCACGACCAGTACTTCGCGGAGCATCCCGAGTACTACATGCAGCACGAAGACGGCCGACGACTGCCCATGGGGCTGTGCCTGACCAACCGGGACACCGTGCGGCTGGTGAGCGAGCGGGTACGGCAGTGGATGCGCGAGCAACCCCAGATGCGCGTCTTCTCGGTCTCCCAGAACGATGGTCGCTACAACTGCCGGTGTGCGAACTGCGCGGCGCTCGATGCGGCCGAGGGAAGCCCCCAGGGCTCGCTACTGACCTTCGTCAACGCCGTGGCGGACGCCGTCCGCCAGGAGTTCCCGGACAACCTCGTTGAGACCCTCGCCTACGACTACAGCATGGCGCCACCGAAGACCGTACGCCCGCGGGACAACGTGGCCATCCGCTTCTGTATGTGGCTGGACGCAGACACGAACCAGCGGCTTCTGCGGGAGTGGCGCAAGCTCACCCCCAACCTCTACGTCTGGGATTACGTAACCGGCTTCACGCACTTCCTGGTCCCGTTCCCGAACCTCTACCAACTGCAGCCGGCGGCGCGGCTTTACCGTGACGTGGGCGTCCTGGGGGTTCTGCACCAGGGGAACTACCAGAGCATCGGCGGCGGCCTGAACGAGATCCAGGCGTACCTACTGGCCAAGTTGCTATGGGACCCCGACTACGACGTGGACGCAGGGATTGACGAATTCCTGGAGCTGTACTATGGCCGGGCAGCACCGTATTTACGGGAGTACATCAACCTGCTGCACGAAGGCCTTGGCGGGCCCGGCGGCAAGCCTCTGCCGCCAGAGGACCCGACGTGGGCGGAGGTGTTCAAAGGGTGGTGGCTCGTACACCCGCCGACAGCCTACCTGAATCCACAGCGAATGGCCCGCTACGTGGAGCTGTTCGACCGCGCCGAGGCGGCGGTAAGCGACAACGACGACCTGCTCTGGCGAGTGCGCCTGTCGCGGATGCAGATCCAGACGGTGCAACTGGCGACCATGGCCGTGGACGCTGAGGCGCGAGAGCCGCTGCTGGACGCCTACTTCGCCACCGCTGACCACTGGAACGTGACGCGCTACGGAGAGTTCAAGTCCGTGGCTGACTTCCGTCGCGAAATGGGCCGCTGAACGGAGCGGCACAGTTTGCTGTGCCAGGCCCGGATGTTCACCCCATAGCCTGCGTCCTCCACGGCCTCCTCCAGCCCCGACAGACGCCATCCCCCGCGAAGCGCCTCAGGGCGCCGGCGCGGGCAGGTGGGGCAGCTCTTCCAGGTCGCAGGCCGGCAGTCGCTGCCACGCCATCCCCAGCTCCCGCATGGCGGCGGCAGCGGCCTCCCCGCCCTCCATGAGGCTGCCCTCCATCGCGGCCGGGTCGAGGCTCAAGCGTTCCTGCCGGTAGGCCTCCATCTCGGCATCGGTAAGCCCAGCTCGATGGCCAGCCTCAAGCTCGTCGGCGGAGAAGCCCTCGGTCCGCAGGCGTTCCTGATAGGCGGCGTAGGATGCGGCCGTAACCCGTATATCGCGGACGCCCTCGGCGCGGAGCTCGGCCAGCAGCGCCTCGAGGCTGTCAGCGACCGCGATGAAGGCCTCTCCGGCTGCCCGCTTGTGTTCATTGAGCGCCGCGCCCTGACGGGCCTCCCACGCCTCGTCGCCCGCCTCGATCGCTCCACCGAGTCGGTCCATTGTCACCTGACCCGCACGCAATACGCTTACCAGACGCACGAGGGAGTTGGCGAGAGCCTGCAAGGCAGCCCGCCGCGCCGGCGGGATATCATCGCCGAGGGCAACCTGAGGGGTTGCGTCCCCTACGGTGGCGATGCGGTCGAAATCTGCCCGCGGCGGGTCGCCGCCAAGCTGCTCCGAGATGGTCTCGGCGGTGTTAAATAGCCAGTCGAAGTAGCCATCCCGGATCCGATGATGCAGACCGAAGCCGACCTCACGGGCGAGGGTCCCCGCGGGGTTCGCCACAGCGTCCACCACCAGTTTGCCCTTGGTGAGATAGCCGATGCACCTTCTGGCCTTGTCGAGAACGGGCTTCCCGCCGCGATCACCGGCCGGGCGGTTGGACTGTCCGGACGGCTGGCGCGGTTCGGCGGACTGGGCACTATCAGCGGGCGTGTCGTCGTCGCCGGCGGGTTCAAAGGGGCGGCCGGCGAGCCCTGGAGGTCGCAGTTTCCGGCCCTGTTTCAGGCGATCATACTCGGTGAAACGGGGTCTCTCGAAGTATCTCAGTCTTGAGGGAGTCTCGGTCATCAGCGGCGGCCAGCCAGCCAGAGGCAGGCTGGCCAGCATGCGGACCACAGGCGCCGACCCACCCAGCGCCTGCGGCTCCTGCACGTAGCTCAGCCCGTCGCCAAGGTAGGCGATGCCCAGCATCCAGGCCAACTGCGCCAGGCGCAACGCCGGCTGGGCCCACTCCTCCTTGACGTCCATCAACCCGGCCGCGCGCAGGGCCTCGTGATAGTTGGCGATGTCCATCAGCAGCGGCAGGTAAGCCTCCGCTGTCGCCTCCGACGCAGGCTGGTCACCGACTTTCCTGACCGCCGCCACCAGATCGCGCAGTTCACGGGCGTGAGCCAGCCCCCAGTCATAGCGCTGCTGCACGTCGGCGAAGGGACTGTCAGCCGGCGCCACGCCACCACCGGCAGGCATCCCCAGTAGGGTCCATGCCGGTTGCTCCAGCGCCAACTCCAGGCTCTGGTCCGGTCCAGGCCCCACCACGCGCACAGAGCGGAAGGGCTGCACCGTCACTTGTGGGTCACCGGCCATGGTGAGCAAAGGACCATCGTCGTTGTAGGGCGTCTCGACGCGATGGCCCTCGGCATCCTGCATGGCCGTGATACGCCCATACTGATCCTCCTCGATGGCGATGGGCGGGGGCACCACGATCTGGACGTTAGTGAGCTTGTAGCCTTCCGGGTCGTAGCGAATGAAATACCCGCCGGGGTGGTAGGACCAACGGCCTCGAGGCACGACGGGCCTCCCCTCAACTGGCTCCGGGTCGCCCTCCAGCACTGCCACGCGCTCCAGCTCCGCGAACTCGGTCGTGGGGTCGCTCAGCAACTCGCGCAACCGCGCCTCCGCCTCCATCACCTGTCGGACCGCGGGCGGCAGATGACCGAAGGCCTCGTCCATGAGCTCTGGTGGAATCCTCCCCAGAGCCCCACCGTCCAGTTCGCGCAACTGCTGCGGAGTCAGCAGCAAGCGGGCCGTCTGCTGCAGGCGGTCAGACATCTCACTCAGCTTGCAGCGGGCAAGGATGCCCCAGATGAGGGACTGCACGTCGCTTTGGGGCAGTTCCGGGTGAGCCGCCGTGCCCTGCAGGATGCGCGAGATGATAGGGGCCCGCGGGCCCCGCAGGCGCGTCCACAGGTAGCCCTCCCGTGACCCGGGAGCACACAGCCCGGCGTTCAGGCAGTAGCTCTCCAACGTGCCGTCAAACGCCCCCGGACCCAGCATGAAGCCGTAGTCATGGGTCCGCGCCAGCTCGTTCAGGGGCGCTGTCGCCACCGGCGAGAAGTCATCCAGGAAGGGCGCGCCGGTTACTGCGTCCGCAAAGCTGTTGACCAGCAAGGGCTCAGCCTTGAGGATCCGGTCGAGCCCAGGGATCTTGATCTTTATCCTGATGTCGTCGGCCCCGGGGATGTCGGGTAAGTCCGGCAGATCGAGCTGGGCCCAGCAGGGGATGGTCAATAGAAGAAGTCCAACCAGCGCGCAGCAACGCATCCTGTTCACCTCAAGGATGGGGCCGGGGCGCTAGCTTCGCGGTTCATGCATTGTGCAGTCAGGCTTGGAGGGCGCCGTGCCGTGGATGCGACCCAGCACCATCATGCCAGTACTTCGACACCTACCGGCCATCACCTGCCACAGTGGTCGGAATAACCCACCTGTCCGCAGTGGGCTCTGCGGCGAGAGGCCTAGGCCTCTGGCGAGACCTCGTAGCCTGCTTCCTCCACGGCCTCCACCAGGTCCTCGACCGCGACCTGCTGCGGGTCCAGGGTCACCGTGGCTCGGCCTGCCTTCTGATCCACATCGGCTCTCGTCACGCCACGAACTCTCATGAGAGCGTTTTTCACTGCCGCGACACAGTGCTCGCAGGTCATGCCCTCTATCTGCAGCGTGAGCGTCTGCTCAGTCATCCTTGTCATCCTCCCGGGAGGTCGGCGCCTTGCAGCGTCGCGCCGGGGAGCTGGGCATTGCTGAAGTCGGCGCCGGAGAGGTCCGCTCCGGCGAGGTTGGCGCCCGAGAGGTTGGCGTTGGAAAAGTCCGCTCCGGAGAGATTTGCCTGGGGCAGCACCACACCGGAGAGGTTGGCGTTGGAGAAGTCGGCGCCGGAAAGGTCGGCCCCGACCACGACCGCTCCGGACAGATTGGCGTTGGAGAAATCGGCGCCCGAGAGATTGGCGCCAGCCAGGTTGGCTCCCGTGAGGTCCGCATTGGTGAGGTCCGCACCAGCCATCTCAACGCCCGAAAGCACGGCGCCGGCAAAGACGGCTCTGGGCCTGGCCTCCCCCAGCAGCTCCCGCGGGTCCACGGGGCCCCCACCGCGGCGCATGGACTCATAGCCTGCGATCGAAATGGCGAGACTCTTCACTCCCTCGATGTAGGGCACACTGGTCCGGGTGCTGCCGGCCTGTACGACGTCCAGGAACTCGCCGAGAACGTAGTTGGCCCAGTTGGGGCTGGCCGCCATGCTGCCCTCGGTGTCGCCGGCCCAGAAGGCGTTGGCGCCATCAATGGTGACGATGAGGCCGTCAGCGACGACCTTGAAGCCGTTGTCCCATTTGGCCTGGGGGACAAGCGAGCAGCTTAGCGTGCCCAGCGCTCCACTCTCATACTCCAGGATCAGAGCCGTGGTATCGGGGATGTCGAAGTCAGCCGCGTAGGAGAGCATCCCCTCGGGCTTCTCGCAGCCCGGAGGAGGCGTCCAGTCGCGGGTGCGCACCGCCTTGCCCTGCACCGCGACCACCTCACCGGCCAGAAAGCGCCCCAGGTCGAGCATGTGGGTCGCCTGCTCGATAAGCTGCCCGCCGCCGAGTTCCAGGCTCGGCCACCAGTCCGGCGGGGGCAGGCCGGGCATGTAGTAATGGGCCTGGACCATGGCCGTCTGGTGTTGGCCGAGAAGCTCCTTGACCTTGAGCACCGGCTCCGCGAAGCGGTACATGTACCCCACCTGGGTGGCGACGCCGCTGCGTTCGACGGCCCGCTGCACGCGCAGCGCCAGGTCCATGCTCACAGCGACGGGCTTCTCCACGAAGAAGGGAATGCCCTGGTCGCACGCCGCCTCCTCGATATCACCGTGGGCAAAGGGCGGGGTGCAGATGACCAGGGCCTGAGGGTGCTCAGCAGCATAGAGCTTGTCATAGCTGTCATAGGCCCGACCGCCGAAGTCCGCGGCGACCTTGGCAGCTCGCTCGAAAACGGGATCGGCATGCCCGACGATCTCCACGTCCTCGCGCTGTTGGCAGTAGGTGAGATGACGCTGAGCGATGCCGCCCACGCCGACGAACCCGACTCGCAGGGCCATAGGGGGTACCTCCCGGAGTTGCTGGCGAAGACTTCGGTAGGTCTGGCGGTGGCACCTTCTCAGCGAATGTCGGCGGTGGGCCAAGAGGAGTGCCTGGGCGCAAACGGGAACTTAGCCGCCGTAGCCGATCGGGGCTAGCCAAGGAGAGTGAGAACCAGTGGACCTGAAGGCCCGCGACATCATGAATGAGGTTGTTGTTGCCTGTGTGCCGGACACCCGGGTGGAAGACGTGGTCCGGAAGCTGGCCGAGCATGGCATCAGCGGCATGCCGGTGATAGACGCCCGCAAGCGCGTGGTGGGTATCGTGTCCGAAAGCGACCTGCTGCTGGCTGACGAGCTGGAGCCTCCGCGGGTCAAGGCAGCCTTGTACGGGCTTTACATCATGCCGGAGCGCGTGATGGAGGAGGCGGCCAGAAGCCGTGGGGTACTGGTCAGCGACGTCATGACCAAGAAGGTGATCAGCTTCCACCCTGACGACAATGTGCGCGACATTGCCCGGAGAATGCAGCAGGAACGGATCAACCGCGTGCCCATCGTTGATGACGAGGGGGTACTGGTCGGTATCCTGACCCGCGCCGACATCATCAGGGCGCTGGCCGAGAGGCTATAGGCGAGGGTCGGCGGGGGCGTCGGCGGAACACACTGGTGGGCCTGCGCCCCTGCCGTGCGGTTGTCCCCTCCCAGCGCTCGCTACGGCCCGAACAGCGAGCGGTTCAGGGAAATCAGTCCCATCGTGGCAAGCAAGACCAGGAAAGTGCCGATCGCCGAGAGCAAGACCGGCGGGCGGTCCAGGTCAGGTGGCGTTGCCGCCTTGTCCAGCACGAGGAAGGCTCCCGCTTGCTCGCTTTGCCGTTCCTGAATCAGCGCCACGGCCAGCGCCTGCTGCAGGGTGGAGCGGGTGCTGCTCTGGACGTCCTGGTCCTGTTTGAGGGTGGCGTAGCGCTGGGCCACCGGCGGCAGACCGCGCAGGTCTCGCTGAGCGGCCTCCAGCAGCGCAGTGGTCTTTTGCGCCCGCGCCTGGGCTCCCGCCAGTGTCACCCGCAGGTCGGCCACCTGGGTGAGCAGCTTGTCGTACAGGGGGTTAGCCTGCCGGGATAGCTGGGTGCGGATATCCTGGCTGACCTTCCGCAACTCCTTCTCGGTGGTCTCAATCGCCACCAGTAGCTGCGCCACGTCGCGATTCTGTCGCGTCTTGCCCATCGCCTCCTGGGTCGCCAGGTCCACCTTGAGCTGCGCCAGTTTCTGCTCCAGCTCGCTGATAACCGGATTGCGGGTCTCCACGATACTGGCCACTGCCATGGCCTCGGTCTTTGAGAGCTGGCCCTCAGCCTTGCGCACCGAGGCTTCGGTGGCCTTGACAGTGGCCAGGGCCTCGGCTTGCGTCTGCTCCAGGTTGCGTAGGCGGTCACTCAGCAATGCGATCTTCTCCTGGGGGTCGGTGAGGTCATACTGCCGCTGCAGCTTGCGCAGTTCGCCCTCCGTGACCCGCAGCTTGGCTTCTACCTGTTGCAGTGCCGCCTCCACGAACTCGCGTTTGCGCTTGGCTTCGTCCACCGTGGTTGTGGTGACGTAGTCCTGGACCTCGGTCAGGTACGAGTTGGCGAGAGCCGCACAGAGCTGCCGCGCGTCCAGACGGGTCAGGGTCCGCCGGAAGATGGCTGCCCGGACGCCGCTGTAACCCTTGCAGGTGACGGTGATGGTGAAACCCTCGTTGCCGATGGGCGTGACCGTCGCCATGCGGGCCAGGAGTGCCTCGGCCTCCTTGGTATCCACGCGCAGAAGCCGGTCCAATGAGTGCTTCCGGGCCACGCGAGCCCGCAGCAGACGACTGGTGAGGATAGCCGAGAGGCGCTCCTGAGTGGGCTTGAGCACCTCGGCCGCTCCTGACGCCACGCTCTTGTCGGGCTCGGGCGACAGGGCCGTCAGAAGTTCCGAGCGGGTGCTGACGAAAAAGGAGCTGGTCGCGGTGTAGGTGCTGGGCCACAGGAGATAGACCAGCAGCGCTACCAGGGCCGAGGCCACCGCGCTGACCAACAGCGTACCCCAGAGCGAGAAGATGCTAAAGGACTTGCTGCGACTGGACCATACCACGGGCCGGATGTCCTCTCAGTTCGCCACGATAGCGCCGAGGATGAAGCCGAGCAGGCTGCGCGTCCACTGTGCCCAGGTGCTCTCGGTGCGGATGGTGCGCACGATATGCTTGGTGGGGACGACGATGACATCGCCGGGCTCGGGGACGGTGCCCATGCTGATGGGCGCGGCGGCGCCATTGGGATGGATGACGACCATGCGTTCGGAGGCAGCGTCCTCGCGGAAGCCGCCGGATTCGTTGATGTAGTGCCGCGTGTTGGCCTCGGGCACGAAGGGGACCGCCCCGGAGCGGGGCACGGCGCCCAGAACCAGGACGGTGTTGACGAGACGCGGCACCGAGACGGTATCGCCTGGCTCCAGCTCCAGATTGCCCTCGGCGCCCTGGGTCTCCAGTAGCTTCTTGCCAGCAACAGGGATGGCCGAGACCCAGTCCTCGGGCCGGACCGGCCGCGGCGGCAACACTATCGCCATCGCGTTGGGGCCAGCCAACACCTCGCGCATGTTCATGCTCACCATGTTGGCGTAGGCGTTCATCTGGTCCTGGTCGGTGAGCTGTGTGGGTTGCTGTGAGACGGTGGCCTCGCGGTTGACCGACGAAAGCACGCGGTTGAGGTCTTCTGACTGGGCCTGGCCCATGTAAAAGTCGCGCTTGCGGTAGACCACGATGCCGGCCGGGTTAGCCTCCTCCAGCAGGCCTCCGGCGGCCTGAAGCAGGTCGTACACCGTGTAGCCGGTGGTGCCGGTGCGCAGCAAGGGGTAGGCCCCCGGGACCCGAACCCGGCCCTGGATGCTGACGATCTCCGCCTGGGTCTTGAACTCGCCACGGCCCAGGACCGTGACACTGTCGTCATCCTGGAGCAACAGGTCGGGCTCGACCCGGTAATCGGTCGCCTCGCCTGCCAGAGTCAGTCTCTCCGTCTTGACCTCGCCCTCAAAGCGTCCGCGGACCACCAGCACTTCCGGCCCGGCGCCGGGCTTCAGACCGCCGGCGGCGAAGAGCGCGTCGCTGACCTTCATCCCCTCCCGCCGCGGATAGGGACCGGGATTGCGGACGAAGCCGGCCACCTGCACCTCCGACGGAGCCTCGGCCTCAGCCAGGGTGCTGATCTTCAGGATGTCGCCCCTGGCCAGGACAAGGTCCGCCGCGGTGTCGCCCTTGAGGGCCGCGGCCAGGTCCACGGCCACAATCTCATACCGCTGATCCTCGGTCAGGCGGAGCAGGTCGGCGCGTTTGACGTAGGCCTCGGGCACGAGCCCCCCGGCCAGCATCACCAACTGACTGACCTTCAGCTCACCGGCCCAGGGATAGACCCCCGGGTGGGCAACCGCCCCCTCCACCCGTACCTCCTTCGGCGGCTCCACCGCGTCCTGAGTCAGGATCTCGATCTCGTCCTTCGGTTGCAGCAGGATCGGCTTGGGATTCTCGCTGTACATCTGCTCGGCGACATCAAAGGGGATGACGTAGTAGTGACGGTTGTTATCCATGCGCCGCAGTACGCCCATGCCCATGTGCGCGTTCCAGGCCAGGCCCTCGGCGCTGCGCAGGAGGCTGGACAGCGTCGTCTCGGGGGTCACGGGGTAGTAGCCCGGACGCTTGACCGCGCCCATCAATTGCACCGTGTTGGCCCCGGTATGGAGAATGCCCTTGACGATGATCAGGTCACCGTCCTGCAGCGGCAGCTTCATGTCGGGGCTATCGGGCGATGAGGCGTCCACGGCCGACAGGCGCCACTTGGTGTGCTTATCCTGCCGCCACAGATGCAGCATCGGCGCATAGGCGGTCGGTTTCAGGCCTCCGGCCAACTGCAGGGCCGCAGCCAGAGTCACCTCGCCCTTGAGCTCATAGCGTGCGGGGCGACGGACCTCGCCGCAAAGACCCACCTCACCACCCGAGATGGGGGGGATGAAGATGGTGTCACCAGGCCGCAGCACGGTGTCCAGGTCACGGCGCCCGGTGAGCAGGTAGTCATACAGGTCGATCTCCTGGGGTGCCTCACCCACCCGCTGGAGCGTTATCTGCCGGAAGGAGCCGATCTCGGAGGGGCCCCCGGCTGCGTAGAGCGCGCTCAGCACCGTGGCCATGCCCGCCAGCGTGTACTTGCCTGGCCGCACCGCATCGCCGGTGACAAACACCTCCACGGTCCGCTGCTCGGTGACCGTCAGGGTTACCGTGGGGTCAGTGAAGAAGCGGCTGTAGGCTTGGCGCAACTGCTCGCGCAGTTCCTCCAGTGTCAGGCCGTTAGCGGCCGTGCGGCCCACCTCCGGCAAGATGACAAAGCCCTCCGGACTGACCGTCACGTCCTGCGCCACCTGCTCAAAGTCGCGGGCCCAGACCCGAAGCGAGAGCTGGTCACCAGGGCCCAGCAGGTAGTTGGGTGGCACAGGCTGATTGCTGACCGGACGGACCGGCGTGGCCGCATCCTGGGTCGTCGGCACCATGTTGATGGCGGTGAAGAGGCTGGCACCGAAACGCGGGAGCTCTTCAAAGAGGCGCACCGGCGCCTTCTCCTGCTCCGGGTACTCGCGGGGAATGTCGTCCAGGCTGCGAATGCTGGACACGGGGAAGGGCGAAACTGCCGGGGCTGGAGGCTCCGGCAACGCCGTCGTCGGGCCGGCCTCAGTACCCGAGGCAGCGGTGGTCGGTGGCTGTTGGGCGCCGATGCCCCCGGCCCATACTAAGCCCAGAATCGCCAGGGCGGCGCACCGGGTCATGATGTTACGCATAAGTGACGTCCCTTTGGCTGCAGGATCCCATAAGCGGACGACCGGCCGGTCCGCGGTCTGCCGCTGACCCGCCCTTTCCGCAGCCGCAATCATAACCCTTCCCGATGGCAAAGAAAAGCCCGCGGGCTGGCATGGGCGCCACGATCCCCTGCCGGCGGCGCCGGCTCCAGGGACAGCCTGTCCGCAAGAAGGAAAGAGGACGACGCATGGTGAAGGGAGCAACTGTGGGTCTAGTCCCGCAAGCATGGGTCAGCCCCGCAGTACGGGGGAGGCGGTCATGACTTGCCGGACGCTGCTGGTGAGCGGGGATAAGGCCCGCGCTATCCCGGGGGTGACCCGGAGGGCTGATAGCGATGGGTCCCAGCCAACCGTACCGGTTGCTGCTGGAGGTGTTGCGTCCTGCGGTCTGGACCGTTGATGCCGCAGGTATCGTGACGGATGCCAGCCCGGGCACCGAGGAGCTGACCGAATGGCCTCGGGCGCAGGTCGTCGGCCGGCCCTGGGCGGACGTAGCCGCGGCGCTCAAGCTGTCGTGCACCGCCCGCCTGTCCTTCTCCCTTCCTCCCAGCCGTTGGTCCCCTGTGTTGCGGGAGCCGTCGGAACTGACCACCCCCAGCGGAGCCGTGCGCCCCGTCGGCGTCACAGTCCACCACCTCCGGGGCCGGACCCATCATGGCGCTCTGGTGCTGATGGAGGAACTCGCTCTCACGCCCGACGCCCAGGCCGCCCTGGCGGCCAGCGAACAGCGCTACGCCGCCCTCTTCGATACCCTCACCGCCGCCATCCTCGTGCTTGACACCCAGGGGCGCATCGTTGACAGCAACCCCACTGCCGCCCAGATGTTTGCGTACGCACGTGACGAGCTCCTGGGGCGTCCGATCAGCGACCTGGTGACCTGGGAGAGCGTGCGTAGTCTGCCCGCCCTGGAGGGGCTCGACGTGCCCGAAGAGGGGTTGACGCTGGAACTGGAGTGCCGCCGCGGCGGTGACGAGACGCTACCGGTGGAAGTACACATGCGTTCGGCGCTGCTGGGTGACGAGCGACTGGTCGTGGCCCATATCCGCGACATCAGCGAGATCCGACGCACGCGGCTTGAGCTGGCGCAAGCGCAGCGCTTCAGCCAGCGTATTCTCGAAGCCACCGACCACCTGGTGCACATCTATGACTTTCGGAAAAAGCAGGTGGTCTACGTCAGCCCGGGAGCGCTGCGACACCTCGGCTATGGAGACGAAGAGCTCGCAGACCTGGGCCCCGACATCCTGGCCGCTCTCACCCATCCCGATGACCGTGAGCGCTGTGCCGCCCATCGCGCCACCTGCGAACAGCTCGCCGACGGCGAATTCGCCGAGATCACGTTCCGGGTGCGGGCTGCTGACGGCCAATGGCGGCTCTTCCTGAGCCGCGACTGCGTGTTTCAGCGGGCGCCCGATGGCACGGTGACACTGCTGCTGGGCACCGCCGAGGATGTCACCGACCGATTGCAGGCCGAGGCCTCGCTACGGGTCAGCAGGGAGACGGCATGGACCTTGCTGAACGCCACCACGGCCAGCGCCATCCTGCTGGACAGCGAAGGTGTGGTGCTGGGGGTCAATGACGCCATGGTGCGCCAGTTGGGACTACCGGCCGAGCAGTTGGTGGGGACGCCGCTGGTGTCTCACCTGCCCGAGGAGGGGGCGCGGCTCACAACCGATCGCATCAAGGACACCATCGCCAGCGGCGAGGCGCGGTACTATGAGGACGACTACAAGGGCCTGCATTTCTCCAGCGCTTTCTACCCCATCGTCGGAACGGATGGCGAGGTGACGCGGCTGGCCATCTACATGCGCGATGACACGGAGCGCGTCCGGGCCGACGCGGCCCTGCGGCTGAGTAATGACACGGCGTGGGCGCTGCTGAATGCCACGCATGACATTGCCGCGCTGGTGGACACCAGCGGCAGCATTCTCGGTATCAACGAGGCGGCTGCCCGCCTGCTGCAAAGGCCAGTCTCGGAGCTGGTGGGAACCAAACTGGGACGGTGGCTTGGCTCGCGGCTCTTCCGATTGTACCAGGAACGCCTGGAGGCGACCATTGCGGCGGCTGAGCCCCAGCGCTTTGAGGACGAGTTCCGTGGCCGGATCTATAGCAACGTGTGGTATCCGGTCACTGGAGGCGAAGGCCGTGTCACGCGTATTGCGGTCTTCATCCGGGACGTGACCGAGGCCCGCCAGGAGGAGGCCCAGCAGCGCCTGGCAACGGTGGGGCAACTGGCTGCCGGCCTGGCCCACGAGTTCAATAACATTCTCATGGGACTCATGCTGGCCGCCGAGACAGCAGCCACGCACCAGTCCCTGGAGGAGTACGAGCACCTGGCCGAACTGGTCCTGCGGGCTTCCCAGCGGGGCGGGGACATTTGCCAAAACCTCCTGACTTTCGCCCGGCCGCGCGAACCGCTGCGACAGACGCTGCGTATCGAGGAGGCTATCGAGGGCGCCCTGGGACTCACTGGTCGCCAACTGCAGACCAGCAGCGTGACCGTGGTACGCGACTACCAGGCCAGCGGCATCCGCCTGATGGCGGACCCGGCCCAGATCGAGCAGGTCTTCCTGAACCTCATCCTCAACGCGTGCCACGCCATGCCCGAGGGCGGAAGGCTTACCATCCGCACGCGTTTTGAGCCTGGTGAGAAAGACGGCGGCACCCTGGTGGCCGAGGTCGAAGATACCGGAATCGGCATCCCCGCCGCCCATATCCATCGCGTCTTTGAGCCCTTCTTCACCACCAAGGGGCGACTGGGTCAAAGCGATGTTCCGGGCACCGGTCTGGGGCTGTCGGTCTCACACGGCATCGTGAGCTCTCATGGCGGAGTGATCACGGTGCGCAGCGAAGTGGGCGTGGGCAGCACCTTCACGCTGCGCCTTCCAGCCGTGCGGGCGTCGGAGACAACCCCCGTGGCGCCCCGCCCGGCTCCGGCTGGGGAAACGCCGGCGGGCCTGCGCGTGCTGCTGGCTGAGGATGACGCCGATGTCCGGCAAGTGCTGGCGGCCATGCTGGCGTCGGGGGGACACCAGGTGACTGCGGTCGGGACGCCGACCGAGGCCATCGCGCAACTGCAGGCGGAAAGCTACGACCTGGTTGTGACGGACTTGCTGATGCCCGAGGGCGGGGGGAGGGCACTGCTGGATTGGCTGAAGCAGCAAGCCGACGCACCACCGGTGCTCATAGCGTCCGGTCACGAGTATCCCGGCCTGTCCGCGACCCAGGCCGGACCGTTGCGGGTGCAGACGCTTCCGAAGCCCTTCCGCCGCGACGCGCTCCTGGAAGCCATCGCCCAGTTGCTGGACCGGTAAGCCACTTCCGCCGGTCGCAAGCGCCCCCCTGGGCGCAATCCCCTCTAGCGCCGCATGATGTCCAGCAGGCTCCTTGCGACACAATGCAGCGTGTCATGCAAGGGGCGCCACTGCCAGCCGACCAGGACTGCCAGCAGCACCACCTCGATCGTCACGATCACACCGAGGCCCGGCGCGAGACTGGCCTCGCTCTCATCAGCCAGCGCCCGCAGCCGCGACTGCGGGTCAGCGTAGTCGGGGAAGACCGGCCGTAGCCCGGCCAGGTCGCCCTCCTGGCGGCGGTGGTGGGTGACGGCCGCCTGGGCCATCTTCTCCAGGGCTGCGCGCAGCGCCCCGGTGGAGGTCTCCGCGGCCGCGGCCTCGTCGCTGAGCAGCTCCCGCGCCGCCCGGGCCTGCCGCAGGTAATAGTGCGTGGTGGGCAGCCACAGCAGCGGGTCCGTCGCCAAGCGCAGCAGCAGCTCCGCCTGGGCATCGCGATGTCGCCCATGTGCCCGCTCATGGGCCAGGACCGCCGCCCGCTCCTCCTCGGTCAGCAGCCGGCGCAGACCGGTGCTGCAGACAATGACCGGGCGCGTCACCCCCAGCGAGAAGCAAAGTGGCGCAGCGGCGTCCACCTCCACCACCTCCGGCAGCCCGGCGGGCACCCGCGACCTGACCACGCCCAGCACGAACCGCACCAGGGCAAACACCAGCAGGCCCAGGGCGAGGGTGGCATAGAGGCGAAAGCGGAAGGGGGCGTCCGGGAGGCCAGTCAGGAGGGCCAGACAGAGATGGGGCCGGATGCGCTCCTGGTGGGGCGAGGCGGTGATGTCGCCGGTGAGCGTCAACAGGGCCAGCTCGGTCAGCAGCAGCCCCAGGATCAACGGCAAGGCAGCCACCACATGCCAAAACCGCCGGGCCGTGGCCGGCTCACGCCCGACCAGCGACTCGGCGGCCACCATCACCGGCAGACACAGCAGGAGGCTGCTGGCCGCCGCGCTCCCCACCACCAACAGCGCCGAGGCCAGAAGCCCCCCCATCCCCTACTGCTCCCGCGCGGACTTCTTGTTGCTCTGCTCCTGCTTGCGCCGGCGGATCATTGCCTCCAGCGTGTCCAGCTTGTCAGGGTAGTCGTCGCTGAGCGCCTCGACGAAGTAGGCCATGGCAGGCTCGGCGAAGGCCCCCAGCAGACCGTCAATGACCTGTTTGGTGACACCCGAGGTCAGCTCGCGCTGACTGACGCGCGGGGTGTAGTAGTAGGCCTTGCCGATCATCTCCCGCGCCAGCAGGCCCTTGTTATACATGCGGCTGAGGGTGGTCATGATGGTGGTGTAGGCGGAGGCCTTGCCGGCCTTCGCCAGGGCCTCGCGGGTTTCCTCGACATTGAGGGCTCGGTCGGCGTTCCAGAGGATCTCCATGAGCTGGGCTTCGAGCTTGCCCAGCATTTTCTCTAACCCCTCATTGCGGGGTCGAAATACGGGCAGGTGGGGCTGCTTCCGGTCGTCGTCCATAATATCCGCCTCCCCTCAGTTGCGAGGGCGTGAGCGCCGGGTGAGAGTGGTCCAGGGGTAATGTACCCCAGGGCGCTTACTACTAATCATAGTAGCCACGCGGGCGGATGTCAAGGGGGAAAGCAACGTCAATGCGCGATGGCTAACGGAGCGCTGGAGGCGTCAGAGCGCCGCCTTTGAAGACGCGGCGCGGTTGCCGGATATTGGAGCTGACGGAGGCAATGGACCACGAACCTGACGACTTGGTCTATGGGCAACTACAGCTGCGCCTTGTTGGCAGCCGCGATGAAGTCCTCGAGAAGCATGAGGCGAACCGTGTCGGGATACCTCAAGTACGGGTTGAGGCCCCCCTTAGCATAGAAATCCTTCAGCTTCCAACCATTGCCGCCGAGGACGATGTACGCCTTGTGGAAGTCATTCGCCGGGTCGAGCACTGCATGCGTCAGGCACATGATCTCAAACGGAACCTTCTGCTCGGCGGTACCGCCCACCTGTTGCCACTTGAGCGAGATGAGCACGGCGTTTCCTTCTGAGTCTCTGGCAACGACGTCGACGTAGTGCTTGCCACCACCCAGGCGCGAGCCGACATTCACCTGCGTCTGGAAAGTGTAGCCCCCTCGCGCCAGAGCGGGGAGAACCATCTCCTCCAGAACCTTGCCAGTCGTTGTGTTGCCCGGGACCATTCTCTCAGCCACCTGTGAGCCTGTTACTGCAGCCTTGACAGTGCCTTGTGTACGGCCCTCTCCTGTAGGCGCATCGCAGCCGTACGGAGGAACGCTGGATCGAGGTCGAAGCCCACACACTGGCGTTGGGTGATGAGAGCTGACAGCGCCGTCGTTCCGCTCCCTACGAAGGGGTCCAGCACAAGGTCGCCCGGCCTCGTGGAAGCCCGGATGATGCGGTTGAGCAGCCGGACCGGCTTTTGCGTCGGGTGCTTGCCGAAGGTCTTCTCGGTCTTGTCCGGGGGCTTGATGGCCCAGATGCTCTTCATCTGCCTACCCGCATCGTCGAAGGGCAGGTTCGGCGTCTGCTTCATCTCTTCGTAGTTGAAGGTGTACTTGGACTTCTTCGATTTGGCGGCCCACAGCACGATCTCCGTGGAGTGGGTGAAGTAGCGGCACGCGAGGTTAGGCGGTGGGTTGACCTTGTACCAGACGATGTCATTGAGGATGCGGAAGCCCAGCTTCTGCATAGCGAAGCCGACCGAGTAGATGATGTGCTGGGTGCCCGAGACCCAGATGGTGGCGTCAGGCTTCATGACTCGGCGGCAGGCATCCAGCCAGGCCAACACGAACTCGTGGTCAGCCTCCGCACCCCTGGAGCGGTCCCACTCGCCCTTGTTCACGGACACCATCTTGCCCGCGTGGCAGGTGATGCCGTCGTTGGACAGGTGATAAGGCGGGTCGGCGAAAACCATGTCGAAGTGCTCCTCGGGGAACAGCGGGAGGAGTTCCAGGCAGTCACCGTGGTAGAGGGTGATGCCCTGCGAGCTGTAGTAGGGTGGCGGTAAGCTCTGCATAATGATCTAAGACCGCTGATCTTTGATCGGCGTTCGGGGCCTGTCAAGGGGAATGATCGGGGGCGGGCGCGCTGCGGTACGGCCCCGTGGGGGTGTGGGCGGGGCGAAGCGGCGGTGGTCAGGGGGGAGAGAGCTGTGAGCCTCATGGGCGGCACCGGCGTTGGACGGGAGGCTCCCCCCTTTGCAGGTCTCGCGCGGCGGCGTGGCGCATTGACTCCCTCTTACATTGTCAGAGGAGGAAGACGTAATGCCTAACGAGACCCTTGGCTTTGGGGTGGTGGGCTGCGGGCTGATCTCGGCCTTCCATGGCAAGGCCATTCAGGCCACGCCTGGCGCCGCGCTCATCGCCGCCAGCGACCCCCAGCAGGACCGCCTGGACAAGTTCTGCGCCGAGTACGGCTGCGAGGCCGCACCGAGCTTTGAGGCCATGCTGGCGGATGAGCGCATTGATGTCATCAATGTGCTGACTCCCAACGCCATGCACGCGCAGTTTGCCATCCCGGCGCTGGAAGCGGGCAAGCATGTGGTCATCGAGAAGCCGCCGGACATGACGCTGGAGAAGGTGGACGCGATGATCGCGGCACGGGACGCGGCCAGGCGAAAGGTGGCGATTTCGCTGCAGGTGCGGTTCCGCAAGCCGATCCAGGCCATGTATCAAGCGATCCAAGACGGTCGGTTCGGGAAGCTGTACTACGCGGGCGCACACATGAAGTGGTTCCGCGACACCAGCTACTACCACATGGACGACTGGCGGTCCAAGCGCGACCAGGGAGCGGGAGTGACCATCCAGCATGCCTTCCACTACATTGACCTGCTCCACCACCTGATGGGAGAGGCAGCGGCGGTGGAGGCGCGGATGTACAACCTGGCCCACCCGGATGTGCAACTGGAGGACACGCTGCAGGCCTTCATTGACTTCCGCAGCGGAGCCAAGGGCATCGTTGAGGCCTCGACGGCGCTGTGGCCGGGCACCGACATCCGCATCGAGGTGAACGGGGAGAACGGCACGGCGATCATGCAAGGCGAGCGCATGACGACCTGGAAGTTCCGCGAGGAGCTGCCGGGCGACGCGGAAATGACGCAGATTGGCGACGCAGCGGTCAAGACCGCTGCCAGCGGGGCCGCCGATTTCGCCTTCACCGAGCACCAGTACATGATCGAGGACATGTGCAACGCGATCCGCAACGACGGCGAGCCGTGGGTGACGCTGGAGAAGGCGCGGGGGAGCCTGGAGATGGCGCTGGCGATGTACAGGAGCGCCGACGAGGGGCGGACGGTGGAGCTGCCGCTGTAAAGGCGGGTCGCGTGTCCGGAGGCATACAAACGGCCGGAGGGAGCGGGGCGCTCTCTCCGGCCCGTTTGCTTCTGCGGACTAGTGGACGGTGCCGGCGCGGAGAGCGGCGACGAAGGCCTCGACGGCGGGGATGAGGGTCGGGCTGTCACCGTGCTCAGCGATAACCTTCACCAGGGCGCTGCCGACGATGGCGCCGTCGGCGATCTGGCAGACCTGACGCACATGGTCCGCGTTGCTGATGCCAAAGCCCACGGCGACCGGCAGATCGGTCACACGGCGGATGTTGGCGACCAGCTCGGCCAGGTCCGGCGGCAGCGTGTCGCGCACGCCGGTGACGCCGGCACGGGAGACCGCATAGACAAAGCCCGTGGTGCGCTCGGTGGCCAGGTGCATGCGGTCCGGGGGCGTGGTCGGGGTCACGAGGAAGACAGTGGCCAGGCTGCGAGCGGCCGCCAGGGCGCACCAGGCCTCGCTTTCGGCCGGGGGCAGGTCGGTGACGAGGACGCCATCGGCGCCAGCCGCGGCGAAGTCGGCGCAGAAGCGCTCCGGCCCGTAGGCCAGGATGGGATTGTAGCAGGTCATCAGGACGATGGGCAGTTCGCAGCCGGTGGCCCGCAGCCGGGTCACCATGTCGGCGATACCTGCCACCCTGGTACCCGCCTTCAGGGCCCGCTGGCCGGCCTCCTGGATTACCGGGCCATCGGCCAGGGGGTCGGAGTAAGGGATGCCTAACTCCACCAGGTCGGCTCCGGCACGGGCGATGGCGGGGAGGAGTTCCAGAGTTCGCTCGAGATTGGGGTCGCCAGCGGTCAGGTAGGGCATGAGCGCCCCCCGATGCTCCGCGCGGGCCCGCTCGAAAGCGGCAGCGATACGGCTCATGGTCCAAGGCTCCTTCAGGCGGTCTTCCAGGGGAACAGCATCTCGCGCTCGCGCACCAGGGCCCGGGCGATGGCCTGAGCGCAACTGCGACTGAGCTCGTAGCCCAGCAGGTTGCGGTGGGTGCCAAAGATCCCCATCTCCACCAGCAGGTGTTTGAGGCCCGCCAGCCAGCAGGTGATCTTCTTGCCCCCGTAGACATCCCACATCAGGCGGTTCATGCGCTGCTGCAGCTTGGCCGCCGTGGCCTCGTCGCCGGCGCGGACGGCCTTGACGATGAGGCCGGCCAGGTGGGCATTGAAGACGGCGCCACCCAGCAGCAGACCGTCGTAGCCCAGCTTCATGTACTGGTCGGCCACCCACTCGTCGCCATCAAGCACCAGCAGCTCCGGACGCTTGCGGCGGGCGGCCAGCGCGATTTGCGCTCGCTCGGGATCGCTCGAGCTATCCTTGAGCATGGTCACCTGCGGCAGGGCGTAGATGCGCTTGAGGATGGCGCTGGGGATGATCACCGCGCCATGCCGGCCGCGGTCGTAGATGCCCAGTGGCAGGGGGCTGGCTGCAGCAGCCTCGGCGTAAAGGTCGTACAGAGCCTCAAGGCGCGGTGCAGGGAAGAAGTAGGGCGGGGCGATGACCGCGACGTCGGCGCCCAGGTCAGCGGCCCACTTCATGTTGTCCACGATGCGACCTGCGGAATTGTCAGTTACCTGCACTGCCAGGCGCATCCGCCCGGCGTTGTGCTTGACGACCGTCGCGACCAGCTCCGTGCGCTGGCGGTCGGTCATGAAGGCACCTTCGCCGCAGGTGCCCAGGAGAAACAGACCAGTGACCCCCAGCCGGAGATGGTGCTCTACCAGCCGCTGTACCGCCGGCTTATCTACCTTGAGGGTTTCGGTGAAGGGCGTGGGTGTGGCGGACCAGATGATCGGTTGGACCGCGGTGCAATCAGGCATGAGCCTAACCCCGTAGGCAAAGCGTTGGCATCGTCGGAGTGCGGGCACCGGCAGCTTTCGCCCCTCGGCCGGCCCCCACCTCTGTGAATGGCACGACCCCTCGTCGCCTCACACGCGCTCCAGGCGGCCACCGCGCAATCGGTAGCCCAGAAACCAGCCTGCCAGGACGACCTCTATCGCGATCACCAGGGCGTAGCTGGCCGTGTGGTGCAGACCTGCCGTGTCGTCAAACGTGGGGCGCTTGCCCAGCAGGTGGCTTCCCAGATAGACGAGGAGCGTCAGGAGGGCTCCGGTGATGACTGCGGTACCCGCACCGAGTTTCGTCAGGGTCACTAGCAGAGGCCGGGGCGTCAGCTTCTCTCCCGGTTCGCCGAAGGCGTAGGCCGCGGGCAGCAAGCCCAGGAAACCATAGGTCAGCAGGACTGTCATGCCCAGGATCGGTGGACCGCCGGCAAAGAGCGGGCGCGTGGCGACACCCACTGCAACGCCATACCAGAGCAATACGAGGCCGCCGGCCACGACGCGTTGCACCAGCGGCCCAGCCTGGAGGCCAAAGGTCGCGATGACGATGCCCCCGGTTGCCGCCATGACGCTCAGCATCGAGAAGCAGCACAGGAAGAGCTGCGCCTCCACGGGCGTGGCAGGGCGGTCATTGATGGTGACTGGGGCGGTGGGATCAGTGCTTTGCCAAAGCGTCATGCCCGCCGCGAAGAGCCAGACGAGGGCGAAGACGACGCCGAAAAGCACCACGCAGCCTGCGCCCTTCTCCGAAGTCCTGGCAGCCATCTCTACCCTCCCTGGCAGGCTGGCGGCGCGCCTCTGGGCCCCCAGTCAGGGCAGGACCCTCGGAAGGTCTCCGAGGGTCCTGGGGGAACGCACTTCAGCGTCGTGGTCAGGTTAGTTCCAGATCGGCTGCCAGACCTTGGTGTTCGGCCCCAAAGCGTCGCGGTTCAGCCACTTGGCATGGCCGTCAGCGAAGGTGACGTTGGCGCCATCGTTGTGGCGGGCGGAGAAGCGGCCACAGACATAGCCTGCTGGCCTCCAGCCCCAGTAGTTGTTGGCGTTGCCGGGGTAGTAGCAGTCCATGGTGTCGGCGATGACGCCGATGTCGGCGGGGTTGGCGATCTTGTTGATAGGCACGCCGCCCTGGTTGTAACACTGTCCGCCACCCGTGATGGTGGTCATCCAGGAGCTCCAACCGTAGAACATGCCGTAGGTGCCGTAGTTGGTGTCAACGTCGCTCGGACAGGTCCAGATCTGGCTATTCTTGATGTAGGGGTCGAGGCGGCCGGACCAACGGATGAACATATTCTTGCCGCCGGGCGGGCAGATGTACTCGGGTACCATCCGCTCGTCATAGTCCTGGGCATACATCATGCAGGCAAGACCGATCTGCTTCAGATTGCTGAGACAGGAAGTCTGGCGGGCCTTCTCACGAGCTTTGGCGAAGACTGGGAACAGGATGGCAGCCAGGATCGCGATAATCGCGATGACGACGAGAAGCTCAATAAGCGTGAACCCCTTACGGTGCATACCTACGACCTCCTTCTCGCATTTGTCCCACCAATGTTCGCCAAGTCTAACAAAACTCCTTACCCATTGCGAGTCTTTTCTTGAAGATTTTGGGAACTTTTCTTGAGCGCCCGTTGCACGTCACGACAAGTCCGCGTCAGAACGGCCTTTTGCCCGGCTGACCTTGTCCAGAAACGCCAGACTACGCAGTTCCCCACTCACATGGTACGAAAGGTGGGCACGGATCACGCGGCCCACCTCGCGGCGCACGCCCTGACTGAGCGAGAGTCGGTCCAGGCGATCAAAGGGGAGGGCGACCAGACCCCGGAGCGCGCCCACCGCAGCGCCACTGACTTGAGCCCGACCGTTGCTCTGCGGCGAACAGTCACGGCACACGAACCCGCCTTCGACCGCAAGATGCCAAACCTGCCCGGCTATCCTGGCGCCGCAGTGCACACAGTGCTCGATTTCGGGGGCGTTGCCCTGGGTCTGCAAGAGCCGCAGTGTGTAGGCCCAGAAGATCAGCTCCAGGTCGGCGGCGCCAACCAGGGCCGCGAGCGCCGCAACCAGCGCCTCGAAGAGATCGGGGACGGCCTGACCGGGCTCAGTGGTAAGCGAAGTCAGCTCTAGCAGCGCAGCCCCGTAGGCATACCGACGCATGTCCCGGCGCAGCGGCACGTACCCTTCCAGCACCTCGGCCTGGGTCAGCCGGTCCAGGTCCCGACCCTCGGCGAACTGCAGACGCGACAGGGTGAAGGGCTCCACCGCCGCCGCCAGCTTGCTGCCCGGTTTGCCGATTCCCCGCGCCGTGGCCTCGACCTTGCCACGCTCCCGCGTGAAGAAGGTGACGACGCGTGCGGCATCGCCGTACTTGTGGGCGCCGAGGGTGATTCCCGTAGCATTGTACGTGGGCACGTCGCGCTCCGATACATGGTCGGCATCGCCCGGCCGCGCCCCTTTCGCGCCAGCGGGGCCCTAACCCTCTCGGCAGGAATTCTCCGGGCCAAGGGGGAACTGCCCTTCCGCGCTATCCTGCCGGAGGACCGCCGACATGGCTCGCCGCTATCAACCTGCGCTGACCCCGGCTGACCGGCGCCGGCACACCTTCCTCGCGGTCGGTCTGGGCTGCGCTGCGGGGTTTGCTCTGGCCGCGGTCGTCGCCGGCATCATCTACTCCCAGCTCATGGGCCAGCCCGCCCTGCCGCCGGATGTACAGCAGCGCTATGCCGCCGACACAGCACAACCCAGCAGCACTCCAACACCTGCACCGCCGGCCACTACCCCCAGCGGGACCACGGCCCTGCCGCTGAAACAGCAGGTGGCGAGCGTGGCGGAGGCCGTGCGGACCGGGCAGAGGGGGCCGGTGACGCTCTACGTGAGCGACGCCGAGCTGAACCAGGAGATCTCGCGGATGCTGCAAGGCCGCGATGAGGTCAAGTCCGCCAAGGCCTACTTCGCTGACGAGAAAGTCTACATCATTCTGACCGTGGACTGGCGAGGGAGAGACGTGAACCTGACTATCATCGCGGCGCCGATCATTGTCAACGGCGGACTGCAATTCGGAGTGGAATCGGCCAAGATCGGGAGCATGAACGCCCCCGCTGCCATCCGGCAGAAGATCCAGCAGGGCCTCAACCGCCAGCAGAGCCAGTGGTCGCCGCAAAAGACGGGGGTAGAGCTGGAGAGTGTGACGGTCACCAAGGGCCAGGCGACGCTGAAGGGACATACGGTGGGGAGGTAGCCGACCAGCGGCCCTGCCATGCGCAAGCAGCCACAACACTACTTCTCATCGCAGCCTGCGGCCGCCTCACGCGAACAGCGCGTGCGGGTCGAGGTGCGAGGGCTGGTCCTGGACCTCTGGACCGACGCCGGCGTCTTCTCCGCCGGGCATGTGGACCGGGGCAGCCTGCTGCTGGCGCGCGAACTACAGCTTCGGCCGGGGATGCGCGTACTGGACTGGGGCGCGGGCTACGGCTTCCTGGGCCTCGTGGCGGCACAGTTGTGCCCGGAGTGCCAGGTGACGCTGGTGGAAATCAACCAGCGGGCCGCGGCGCTCGCCGAGAGAAACGCCCGGGAGCTGCGCCTGCCCAACGTGCGGATCATCGCCGGGGCCGCACCCGAGGCCCTGGGCGATGAGCGCTACGAGGCCATCATCTCCAACCCGCCCCTGCGAGCGGGGCGACAGGCGGTTGAGACGCTCATTGCCGACGCCGCCACGCGCCTGACGCCTGGTGGCGAGCTATGGCTGGTGATCCCCACCAACAAGGGCGCCAAGCGCTATCTGCAATACATGGCCGAGCGCTTCGCTGCGACGCGCACTGTGAGCATCACCGGCGGCTTCCGCGTGCTATGGGCGCGGACCGCTGACGACTGACCATTGAGGGACCTCCATGTCTGACGGCTACGATCTCACCAGCCTCAACGCCGCCTTCGCCGCCCGCTTTCCCGACAGCGCCGGGCCCGTCCGCGTGGCCCGCGCGCCGGGACGGCTGAACCTGCTGGGCGAACACACCGACTACAACGGCGGCTTCGTCCTGCCGATTGCGCTGAACCGCGCCTGCTACGCGGCTTTCGCGGCGCGTGAGGGCAGCGTGCGCGTGTGGGCCGAAGCCTATGGCGAGAGCGACGAGTTCAACCCCGCTCATCCGGAGCGCGACGACACGCGCCTGTGGGCCAACTACGTCCGGGGTGTCGCCTGGGCGCTGGGCGAGGCGGGAGTGGCGGTGCCGGGCGGTGACCTGCTGCTGACCGGCGACATCCCACTCAGCGCCGGTGTCTCGTCCTCGGCGGCGGTGGAGACTGCCTGCGGCCTGGCCTTCCTGGCCCTCGCCGGGGTGGAGATGCCGGGGCGCGACCTGGCCCTGCTGTGCCAGAAGGCCGAGAACCAGTTCGTGGGCGTCAACTGCGGCATCATGGACCAGTTCGCGGTGGGGCTGTGCACCCAGGGCCACGCGCTGCTGCTGGATTGCCGCAGCCTGGAGACGCGCAATGTGCCCCTGGCAGCGGGTGCGCCGGTCTTCTTTGTGCTGGACACCGCCAAACCCCGGGAGCTGGCGGAGTCCGGCTATAACGAGCGCCGCGCCCAATGTGAGCGCGCCGCCCGGCATTTCGGCGTCCCCACACTCCGCGAGGTGACGCGCGAGCAGATCGAGCGCGACAAGGAGCTTCTCGGCGATGTCGTCTATCGGCGCTGCCGCCATGTCCTGACCGAGAACGAGCGCGTGCTGCAAGCGCTGGACGTGATGGCTGCCGGTGACTGGGCCGCCTTCGGCAAGCTCCTGGACGGCTCGCACTTCAGCCTCAAGGATGACTATGAGGTGAGTTGCGAGGAGTTGGACATCATCTGCGCCCTGGCGCGGGAGCAGGAGGGCTGTCTGGGGGCGCGTATGGTCGGCGCGGGATTCGGCGGCTGCGCCATGGCGGCGGTGGAGCGAGCGGCCGTGGACGAGTTCGCCGCGACCCTGGCCCCGCGCTACCAGGCCGCTACGGGGCGCGAGCCGCGCATCTTTGCCGTGGAGGCAGCGGCCGGGGCGGGCCTTTGCCGGTAGCAGCGATCAGCAGACCGTGGCAGGCAAGTGCAGTCGCGGTCTGGTAACCGCTCCTGCCGCCGACGAGCAGAGAGACCGGTCCAAAGAACACGATGGCTCCAATCAGGAGGTGCCACCGATGATGACTCCCATCCCCGCCCTCGTTATCCTGCTCATCCTGTCCGTCCTGTTAGCCTTGCCCTCCTTTGCCGCCGATAGGCCCGCCGGGGTTGCCGGCGACGGTAAGACCGACGACACGGCGGCGCTGCAGGCGGCCCTCGATGCCGTCGGGGTCGCTGGCGGTACGCTGGAACTGCCGCCAGGGCACTACCTTATCGCTGGCAGCCTGAGCATCCCCACCGGCGTCTGCCTCCAGGGCGCGTGGAACATGCCTCACCACGCCACCGTGGACAAGGGTTCGGCGCTGCTGATCACTGGTGGTCGCGGCGACGAGAACGGGACGCCGGCTATCCGCCTGAACCAGTCCAGCGCCATCAAGGGCTTCACGCTGGTCTGGCCCGAGCAGAAGTGGGATGACATCGTGCCCTACCCCTGGGCCATCCACGGCGAGGGGATGCACAACACCGTCGAGGACGTGACCTTCGTCAATGCCTACCAGGGCATCTCCTTCGGCGCGCCGGGGTGGAGCGAGTTGCATGTGGTACGCAACGTGTATGGCTGCGTGTTGCGCCGGGGCATCCAGGTGGACGGCTGCTCGGACATCGGGCGGATCGAGAACGTGCACTTCAACCCGCACTACTGGCAGCGCAGCGGCCACCCGTCCATCCCGCAGGACGACGGCAAAGACCACACCTTCGACACCGCGCGGTACATGATGGACAACCTGGAGGCCTTCATCTTCGGCCGCACGGACTGGCAGTACTGCACCAACACCTTCGTCTTCGCGGCCAAGATTGGCTACCATTTTGTGGCTACCCAGGCGGGCGCGTGCAACGGGCAGTTCCTGGGCATCGGCGCCGATGACTGCCGCACCTGCGTGCAGGTGGACGGCATGCAGCCCATCGGCCTGCAAATCACCAACGGCGAGTTCACCGCCTTCGCCGGGGAGCCCAACACGGCCATTGTCGTCGGCCCCGAGGCCAGGGGGACAGTGGCCCTGGTGAACTGCAACTTCTGGGGCATCGCGGGTCGCGTGGCGCACCTGCAGGGCGACGCGGCGGTGACCTTCGGTGATTGCCACTTCGTGGACTTCAAGGCCGAGGACGGGGCCATCGTGGCTGAGAACGGGCGGTTGACCGTGCGGTCCTGCTTCTTCCGCAAGCCGGGCCTGGCGGTGGCCCTCAAGCCGGGGGTGAAGTTCGCCATCGTCACCGCCAACATGCAGCCAGGCGGGCTGAAGACCACCAGTGAAATCGGCGACAAGGCCTGGATTGCCATGAACGAGCTGGGGGAGTAGCGGCTCTCATCTCTGCTCGGGAGTGGCCTTGACCGTACCGTCGGCGTAGAGCACCAGGCTCTCGCCCCCATAGGCCCCGGGGTCGCGAGCCAGCTCCTGGCCGGGCGTCCGGCTGACCTGCCGCAGCGGCTGGCCCGCGAGGCGCTCGTTGTATGCGTAAGCTGCGCCGCCGGGGTTCTGCAGTTGCCCCTGCTCGTTCAGGATCGTCTTCAGCCCTGATTCCCACTGCCCGGCCGGCGGCAGCAGGCCGTCATGCACCTGGGCGTAGAGTTCGAGCGCCAGGCCGATCTGCTCCAGGCTGGCGATCGCTGCCTCGCGGCTCGCCCTGGCCCGCGCCTGGCGGTACGGCGGCCCCAGCGTCACGAGGGGCGCCGCGAGAGCCGCCGCCAGGAAAACCAGGATTGCCACGGTCCAGCCCAGGTCGCTGCTGCCCTTCCGCCGAGGAGCAACCCTCGGCGCGGACGGAACCGGCGCCGGTGGTGGCGGGGGCTGGGCCACGGGTACCGGCGGAGGCGGCGGGATGGCGGCCACCAGCGTACCCAGCGGTTGCCAGGGACCCTCCGGCGAGGGCCCCGCCAGGTCCTCCGCGCGGGCCCGCTGGTCACGCAGGATGAAGGCCAGCGTCGCCAGCGAGTAGGGCCCGTAGAGCTCGCCCTCGCGCAGTAACCACCAGTTGTCGGGGCCCATCTCAGCCACTACTGCCCCCTGTCGCGCGCCCCTACCGGTGCTTCACAAGCACGAAGCAGTCGAGGTTCAGGTGCTCGCCGGAGATGCCGATCATTCGCAGGCGATGCGGGCCGGCAGACAGCTCCAGGGGCGGGTGCTGCCGACCCGCGCCGGCGAGCTGCAGGACGGCCCACTCCGTTGCTGAGTACCCCCAGCCGCCGGTGCCCGGAAAGCGCACCAGGCCGGCGCCCGGCAGTGGCCGGCCGTCGAGCTGCAACGTGCGCAGGCTTTCGGCCTCCTGACAAGCCGCCCGGCAGTACAGGGCGTACCGGCCAGCTTGTGGCACCTGCAGCGTCCACTCCAGCCAGTGTCCGTCACCCGCGTTGTTGTAGACGCACTTGCCCCCGCTGGTCTCGAAGTGCCGGTCTGAAACCTCGGCCCGACCATTGCCCTCGGCGGTGTAGTCCTCGGCCTCGATGACAATGCCGTCTGGCGGCAGGCCAGGCCCCCGCGGCGGCTCGTAGGCCAACTCGACATCACGCAGTTCGACCGCCGCCACGGGGGAGGTGGTCAGGTTGTAGCCGCTGACGGTGACGCGGAAGGGCGCTCCCGGGCGAACCGGCAGGCGTCCCGCCGACAGCAGGCCGTCCTCGCGCTGACGCCAGCGCGTCACCGTCTGGCCGGCGCAACGCAGTTCGATGTCCCCGACCGCGAGGTCGGTCGTGGGTCGGACCAGGACGCGAGCCAGGGCCGTAGGGCAGTTCAGGGCTCCAGTCGCCGTCATGTCCTGCAAGCGGAACACGCAGGACAGCGTCCCCACGCGCCGGTCACCCAGCAGCACCGGGATCGTGAGCCGGTCCGGGGGCTTGCGGAAGGTCCCGACCCAGCCGACCTGCACCCGATGGTCACCGACTGGCAGATCCAGCGAGACGTATCCGGCCATCTCATCCCACCGCCAACTGCCGTGCGCCAGCGGCTGACCATCGTCGGCTACTGCCCAACGCGCCGGCTGAGGCAGGCTCACGCGGACCGTAACCGGGGTGTCCGCCGAGCAGCTCAGCACGACCCGGTCGGGCCAGAAGCGCGCGGCATAGGCGCCAGGGGCGGAGGCCGACAGCAGGGACGCCTCGGCAGCCAGGACGCGGCCGGCAGCCAGAGCCGCGACCAACAAGAGGCAGACGGCCAGTGGTCGCATGGGAGCATCACCGCCAGCCACTTCGGCAGCGGGCATGCGGGCACCTCTTGGCCCCGCAGCCCAAGCAGGTGCCGTCTGCGACCGCAGGGAAGGCCAGCCGCGCGACAGACCACACACCCTCGCGGGAGAAAGCTCCCGGGAGGCACCATCCGTGAGAACAGGCAGGCACCTGATGATCATCTGCGCGCTAGCAGCCGGAGCCGGCGGACAAGCCGGAGCACAGGGCCGGGTCGAACTACTGGGGCAGCCGTGCCGGGCCAAGCAGATCCTGGCCGGGCGCGTCGTGGTGGACCGCGGCTCGGGCCGGGAGTTGTTCGTCCTCACCAACATGAACGAGGTCGCCGGGGCGGAGCTGATCTTCATTGACTACGAGCGCGATACCGGCCAGGTTTTCCGCGCCCCGGCGGGAGCCGGTGCTTGGGCGCTGTGTGAGGTACCGGGCGACCGACTCATCGTCGGCACCTTCTACGACGGCAAGTTCATGGTCTTCGACCTGAAGCAGATGGCCTTCGTCCATGTGGCGGACTTCCCCGGCGAAGAGTACATCTGGCGCTTCGCCCTGGGCCAGGATGGCCGCCTGTACGGGGGCACCTACCCCGGTGGCAAGCTGGGGGCGCTGAACCTTGATGACTACTCGGTGGAGGACTGCGGCCGCGGCGCCCCGCCGAACATGTACCTGAGCAATGTCTCCACCACCCCGGACGGACGCATCCTTTGCAGCCTGGGCCAGGAGACGCCCGTGCAACTGCTCTACGACCCCGCGACGAAGCGCTTTGACCCGGTGCCTGATACGCTCAAGGGTGTTGCCGAGGGAATGACCTGGGGTGAGTACTTCCTCGCCGGGTCGGCGGTGTTCCGGGGGCCTGACTTCGAGCGCGTGGCCCCGCCCTTCCCGACCCCACCGGCCGACAAGGGTGGCTGGTACGTGGACCGGACGCTCTCGACGGCAGATGCTCTGTACCTCCGCCAGGCGAACGCTGTCTACCGCTGGCGGCCCGGCGAGGCGGAGTTGACGCTCGTGGCAGACCTGGAACTCCGTGGCGGGGTCTACTGGGCCGCCACACGCGATGGGGCACTGCTGGGAGTGCGTGGCCAGGACTACTTCGTGTTGCGGCCCGGCGACACCGACCTCAAGCTGCGACCCATCCCGGTCGAATCCGCCCCGCGCCAGACGCTGTTTCTCGAAGCCGACGCCGAGGGCCGCGTCTGGGGCGGGCCGAGCTTCGGCCAGACCCTCTTTCACATGGACGGCGCCACCGGGGAGACCGTCAACACCGGCGCCGTCTGCGACGCCGGCGGCGAGGTCTATGATGTGACCTTCCTGGATGGCAAGGTCTACACGGCCTCCTACGCCGGCGGCGACATCACGGTCTACGACCCGGCGCAGCCCTGGGACCAGTGGGGTCACGTGAACCCCAGGCCCCTGGCCCGCGTCGGCCCCGCCTACATCCGCCCCACCGCCGGCATCCTCACTGGCCCCGACCGCAAGCTCTACTCGGGATGGATGGCGCGGTACGGTACCTACGGCGGCTGCGTGGCGATCACCGACCCGGAGACCGGGGAGACCGAGGTCATCGCCGATCCGCTGGGCGCACAGGCGGTGCAGGCGCTGGCCGTGGATACGAAGTACGCCTACGTCGGCACTACCCTGGGAGCCAACGGTCTTCCGGAGAAGACCGGCGAGGCCCCGCGCTTTGGCGTCATTGACCTGGCGACCCGCCAGGTGGTGTTCCAGCAGGAAGTGGCGGACACCAGCGCCGTCGGGCACCTGTACCATGACGCGAAGACCGGGCTGGTGCTGGTGAGGGTCCGGGGGCAGCTACGGGTGTTCGATCCGGCGGAGTTGGCCTTCGCGGCTGACTTGCCGCAGGACACGCCGGCGGTGAGCAGCGAGACGGTCGTGGGGTGCGGGGACGGAGTGGCCTACTACGGCCACGGTCGGCGGGTTATCGCCCTGGACCTGACAGCGCGCACAGCCAGCATCGTCGCCGAGCTGCCGGCGAACGTGGCTCGCATCGCCATCAGCCCCGATGGCACCATCTACGCCGCCAGCGGGACTGACGTCTACTGCGTAACCCTTCCGTAGGTGACCCCTTACCCGGTCACCTCGCGCAGCTCCACCCGCCGCCGTTCGCGCTGGGCCAGGCGGGCCGCGGTCGCCACGGCGATGTTCTCCAGCATCTGAGACCGCGGCTCGGTGGCCTGGCGCGTCTCGACCATGCGCTTGATGCGGCGGACAATCTCGCAGGCGCCGGCCGGGAACTCGAAGTCGCCGATGTTGCCCGAGTGGATGGCGCCCCGCTCCCCGAAGGCGCTCACGTGGTAGGAGCAGTGGTACATCGGCCCGAAGTCACAGTTGAGCATGACGCCATGCGACGGCCGGTCGGCCCGGCCACCGTAGTCCAGGTGCACATACGATAGCTCGTGGGGCCCCATCGCCTCGACCGCTACCACGCCGTCGCCGAAGACATGCTGGGCCAGGCTGATGGCGTGGACATGGCCCGCCATGGCCGTGCCGCCGCCGTAGACCGCGCCGTAGCCGACCTCCCCCAGCTCCTGCAGCCGCTGACTGAACCACGTCGCCTGCGGCACCGCCCGCAGAATGGACAGGGACATGACCGGCGTGCCGTGCCGCTCCCCCAGGTCCAGTATCGCCTTCGCCTCGGCGTAGTCGTAGGCCAGAGGCTTGTCCACGAAGGTGGGCACGCCCTTTTTCAAGCTGGGAGTGGCCCACTCCAGATGGGTCTCGCCATTGCCGTTACATTCGGCGATGAAGACCAGGTCCACGTCGTCGCAGCACTGCGCGAAGTCGTCGCAGACCTCCGCCCCGAAGATGCGACGCATCGCCGCGGCGTTGCCGGGATCGGGGTCCCAGCATTTGGCGATCTGGAAGTCGTGGAGGTGCGGCGAGGTCAGGACCTTCGGGTCGTTGTAGTGCAGGTAGTGGTAGAAGAACGCGGCCTGCCCGCGGTCCCGTCCTGAGCCATCGCCGCGCAGTGCCAGCGGGTCATGCTCGGCCATGAGCACCGCATAGTACAGCGCATGCAGGTCACACTGGATCATCCCGACGCGGAGCTTGGGCACAGAAACCTCCTTACCTACCGCGGGCCGGTCTCGCGCCCGGCCTCACTGACGTCCACACCGGCAAGCCCCAGTGCCAGAGCCGGAGACGCGGCTGCCAGGCGCCAAACCCCCCGGGCCGGGCTCTCCAGCAGGGGGTCAAAGGCAGCCACGTCGGGCGGGACCCCCTCGCGCTGGCCGGAACCGCTATACAGCACGTTCCCCGTCCAGGTCGTCACGGCCTCGGGATTGCTGACTGTGATCTTGCCCGTGGCGCTGACGATGTTGCGTTCCAGCGTGTAGCCGCTGCTGCGAGGAAAGGTGAGCTTGGCATCGCCCCGCACAACCCACACATTGCCCCGCAGGATGTTGTTCCTGGCCATGTGGTTATGGGAGGGCCAGCCAACGCCCGTAGACAGGTTGCCCTCCACCAGGCAGCCCTCCGCCTGCTCGTCCAGGTAGTACGCCGAGGCGCCGTAGCCCCCGGTGTCATTGATGTCGTGGACGTAGTTCCCGCGAAGCGTCACCCGCTGGCAGAAGGTGATGTAGATGGCCGCGCCGTCGTGCAGCTCCAGCATGGTGCGGTAGATCTCGTTGGCCTCGACGAGAGCGCCCTGGCCTCCGAAGGTGACACCGGAGTAGGTGCAGTCGTGCACCTCGTTGTGGCTGATGAGGCCGTCCTGGCCACCCGTCGAGAGGGCGATCGCGCTGGGGTAGTCTTCACCGACATGATGGATGTGATTGCCGATCACCCGCCAGCCCTGTCCTTCCACTTTCAGGCCGCAGGCCCCGGTGTTGCGGACCTCGCAGTTGGTGACCGTCAAACCGCGCGTCTGCCATGCCTTGAGGCCTTGCCCGCCGGTGTTGAAGATCAGCAGGTCCTCCAGGCGGCAGTTCTCGGCGCCAACCATCTGGACAGCCCCGGCGAAGACTCCCGCGCCGAAGCCGCCGGACCGCAGCGGCGTGTTGGTGACACCGAGTCGCAACCCTCGCACCGTCACATCTCTGACGGGGTCGGTCTCCGTGCCCTGGATGACGATAATGCTCTCGGCCGTCGGCGCCATGACCTCCGCCCGGGCCATGTCCTGGCCTGGCAGAGGCCAGTAGACCACCTTACCGGCGGTCCGATCCAGGTACCACTGCCCCGGCGCTGTGAGCCCCTCACGCACATTCCAGACGACGTATTTGTGGACGCCGAAGCCACCCGGGGGATGGCCGAGAGGACTGCTGAAGGTCACGGTGTGACTGGCCTCGTCCAGGGACTTGACCCCGACCATTGACTCGTCCCACATGTGGTAGACCGTGACCTCGGCGTTTCGCACATCCAGCCATGGCCCGAGGTCACCGGGCCTATAGACCATCGTGGTAAGCTCAGCTTCGGTTGGCTTGCGCTGCCACCCGCCGCCAGTGGTGCTCATCCAGGGCACGTTGAACTGGCTCAGGTGTTCAAAGGCGCCGTTCTCAGGCAGCCGCGCGCGCTTGGCGCGAACGCCGTCCACGGTCAGCATGCGGAAGTCCCATTCCCCGCGTGCCACCTCGGGCACGGAACAGGTGTAGAGCCCGTCTCCCGCTTCCTGCCAATCGGTCAGCCGCCGGCCGGCATAGAGCGTCGCTTCGCCCCCGCGCGCCGCCTCCAGCCGCAGCCCCGAGTCCTCGGGACCCAGGGTCAGCGGCTGCTCCAGGAGGTACTGCCCTCCGTGGACGACCACCCGGGGCATCGCCCCCGACCGGCGGGCAGCGCGGGCCTCGCTGAGTGCCTCTGCCAGGTTCAGCGCCGGTTCAGTGCCCGGATACACATGGATTGCCTCCGTGCGCGCCCAGGCACAGGATACCGCCACCAGCAGTAACGCCGTCACCAGGGCCCACATGGCTTCTCCCTTCGTGCCCTTTCCTGTCTCCAGGGTCTGTAAGCGTTTCGGGCTCGCCTCTAGCGGGCGGCACCCTCCACCGCCTCCCCCAGCGCCTGCAGTCCTTGCGTCTCCAGCTCCCGGCACTTCGCCAGCAACCCGGTCTGCGCCTGTCTGGTTGCTGCGTCCCACTGGCCCACGCTGGCGCCACCGCCCCACCAGAGGATGAAACGTGCGTGCTGCTGGGCAAAGTCCCCCAGAAGCTGCGCCTCCTGCTGGTAGGCCTGAAAAGCGCGCAGGAGCGCCGCTCCGCCGTCGCCCGGCAGGAGGTCCATGTTGGCGCCCAGGAAGTCCACCGCCGCCTGCCGCGCATCCACAAGGTGCATCAGGCACCACCAGTTGCACTGGAACAGGAGGTCGCGCTCCTCGGCACTGTAGCCGTCATAGCCGGCCAGCGCGTCCTCCCAGGCCTGGAGGGCGTCCAGGCCATAGCGGAAGCCATCCTCCTGGGAGCGCTCCCCGTTGCGCACGGCGACGGCCAGCGCGCTCAGCAGGGCGTCACGGGGCGCCGGCTGCTCGCCCAGGCCGGACAGGAAAATCAGCGGCGAGTGGAAGCCCGGGTCACGGTCCGACACGCGCAACTCTGCCTCCTGCGGGTGCTGATAGTCGCGCAGGAAGAAGCTGATGCTGTGGATGTTGTAGCCGTAGACCGTGGCCAGGTCGGTGTTCCGCCCGATGACGCAGGGGAGGCCGTCATTGATGGACATGACCAGGTCGGTGATGAGGCGCTGGCGGGTCAGGCTGTCGGGATCGGTGGGGAACTCCTCGCGGCGAAACTGCCAGCCGGTGGCCCGGGTCAGTGCCGCCAGTTCATCGGGGCCCTCGCCATGGGGGCTGACCGGGTGCCAGCGCCATGTGCCCCAGGTGGTTTCGCGGCCCTCGGGGTTGTCCATCCAGCGGGTGCGGAAGGCCAGGCCGGAGTAGCCCATGAGATCGGTGTAGGACACCGGGCAGGCGGTAGAAGCGAGAGCGGCTTCCAGGGCGCCGACGAAGGTGCAGTCCCGACCCTCCATGAAGCGTCGCACGGGTGTGTTGCGCAGCCAGATGTCCACGCCTGCTCGCTCGATAGCGCCGCGGTTGGCGCCACTACTGGCGGCGCGCTGCTCGGCCCGCGCCACTGCCGCCCGCTCGATCTCGCCGGGCGGGGGCAGGTCGTCCGGGCGCACGCCAAAGGCCTCAGCGGCCCGGGCCAGGTGGTGCACGGCCACCGCGTCCAGATCGCGTTGGCGCAGGATGATGTCGGCCAGTTCCCGCCGCACCTCCGGCGAGGCGAAGCGCTGCGCCTCCTCATCCGGGCCGTTGCCACCGCGGGTCTGCCACAGCCGCCAGACCAGGTCGTGCATCAGGTGGTAGCAGTCCATGGCGGCACCGATGTCGGCAGCGACAGCCGGTTCCAGCGCCGCCGCCCGCTCGATAGCGTCATAAGCGAAAGCCCGCCCCTCGGCCACCACCAGCGAGGCGAAGAAGTGCGCCATATGCGCCTGCTTCAGCGCCTCGGCGTCATCAGTCACCAGATTGGTCCCCTGACCCACGGCGTTGGCCCAGGCGGTGAAGGCCGCTTGCCCGGCGTGGTACTCCCCCACTGTCGGTCGCCGCGAGGCCTCCACTGCCCAGACCAGCGTCTCGCGGCAGACATCGCGCAGGGGCGTCGGCTCGTTCGGTTCGCCAACCAGCACCACAGCCTGCGTCAGCCGCTCCCAGTCCGGAAAGCGCCAGTAGCCGCTCTCGTCGGCCTCAAACGGCCGGGGCATATCGTCCATCGTCCAGCCCAGCAGCGTGTCGCCGCCGTCCTTGTAACCAGCCACGACCGCCGCCCCGGAGCACAGCCCCAGGGCGATGAGCGGCTTGCCCGCCTGCAAGCTGGTGATTATCTCCCGGCGCAGGGCCTCACCCTCGGCATACTCAGGCAAGGCCGTCGCGATTAGCGGCAGCCTCTCACATACGGGCCGGTTGCCGATGAGTCGGAAGTCGTACCCGGCTGCCGCAAAGCAGCGGCGGATGGGTGCCACCGGGTCGTCATCAATGGCCCAGACGTTGTCGAAGGCGCTGTCCCACTTCTCCAGATGCCAGAGCTGCTGATAGGCCATGCCGGAGACGTCCAGGAAGAAGCGGTATGTGCGGTCCGTGCCCGGCTCCAGGAAGCGCATGAGGCTGCCCATGGCCGAGGGGAAGGTGAAATCCTGCGGACCATCCAGATACTGCTGCCAGTTGGAGCCGATGTAGGGTACCCCGGGGATGATGAGGCTGTCAGCCATGGGCGTGTCACCTCCAGGGACGTTCTGAGCGAAGGCAAGGGGGAAGAGAGAGGCAAGGGCCAGCACCGGCACAGCGCATCGGACGGAAGCAGTCACGGGGGAACCTCCCGTTGGCGCGAGTGAGTGCACTCGCTGGCCCTAACCCAGGCGGCGGAGCACGACATCGTAGATGTGACGACGGTCGGCGATCGCTTAAATGGTGACGACACGCGTCTCCAGGTCAACGCCGTACACGACCCGGTGATCGCCTGCACGCATACGGTAGAGGCCGCGCAGGTTCCCCCTCATGGCCTCTACCGGCGGCCCCGTGGGGTTCGTCTCCAGGAGGTCCAAGATGCGCGCCACGCGTCGAGCCATCCGCGAGGGTAGTCGTTCGAGGTCATCTTCGGCAGCCTCCGAGAACTGGATGCGGTAGCTCACAGGCCAAGCCTGGCCTTGATGTCTTCCCACGGGACGCACTTGCCAGTATCAGCGACGCGGCGCTCCTGCACCAGTTCCAGCAGCGCCCAGTCCTCCAACTCCTGCGGCAGGTCGCCACCGTTCTCGATCCAGGCAAGCAACTGGGCCCTGGAGAAGCGCCATTGCCGCCCGACCTTGCTGGCCGGAATCTCGCCGTTGCGTGCCTTGTTGCGAAGCGTAACCGGGTGCAGGTGCAGGTATTCGGCAGTCTGCTGGAGGGTCATGATGTCGGACATCTGGCTTCGTTCTCCTGCGTCATGCGTCATTAGACTTCGTTATACTTCATTTGAGCGACGGGTCAACGGTGGCCGCGCGGGCCGAGGACTGGCGGGCCTACCCGGGTTCCGCTGCGTTCCGGCCTCACAGCCTCTCCTTCCCCTTCACCACCGCGTCCACGCTGACCTGGCGACCGGTCTTCTGGGCGATCTGGGCGGCTTCGATGACGGCAATATGGTACATGATGTCCTCGTAGCTGCGCGGGGGCTTCCCGGTCTGGATCATTTGCTTGAAGCGTTGCAGGATGCGCTGGCCGCCGTAGATGAACTCGAAGTCGCCGATGGGATTGCTGGCGATGGCGCCCTGGGCGCTGTAGCCGGCGGCGTAGAAGTTGCAGCGCTCCGGGAAGTGCTCCACACTGGTGTTGAGGATCACCACCTCGTTGCCGGACTTCATGTGCAGGTGCAGATACTCCAGCGGCAATGTCCCCATGCACTCCACGAACTCAATGTCGCGGCCGAACAGATTGAGGGCCAGAGCGACACCGTGGATGAGGTAGGCCAGGCGGTCCTCGATGCCGCCGAAGTCCCGCTTGCCCAGGTTCTCCTGAGAGAAGGCACCGCCGACGCCCTTGACGACGCCCACAGTCGGGAAACCGATCTCCGGGAAGCGAGCCTTGAACATGTCCGCGGCCGGGACCACGCTCAGGATGCTGTCGTTGTACAGGGGAGCGCCGTGCTTCTCGGCCAGACGGATGATGGCCCGGGCGTCCTTGAGGGTGCTGGCGAAGGGCTTGTCCACAAACGTCGGCATCCCGGCCTTCAGGAAGGGCGCGGCGAGCTTCAGGTGGTCACCGCCGCCGCCATCGCAGTCGGAGATGAAGATGGCGTCAATGAGCGGGATCATATCCTCGATCCGGTCGCAGACCACCGGCTTGCCGGAGAAGGTCTCGGCGAAGTGCTCCGCCCGCTGGCGGTCGTAGTCATAGCAGGCGGTGATCTGCATACCCGGCACCTTGGGCAGCTTCTCCAGGTCCCACGGGTTGTAGATATTCTGGTAGTAATGCGCGACGATGTAGTCGTACTTCACCAGGCCTGCCGGATCGAGGTCCTCATAGCCCATCTGGGCGCCGAAGTAGTAGCCGTGCGTGTCACAGCGGATGACGCCAACGCGGATCTTCCTGGGCATGATGATGCCTCCTTGCTGTCGCCTCTCCGGGGCTCAGTATGGTTGGGTGCCAAGACTCCACCGGCGGATGCTGGTGGACCGGGGCACACCGTCCTTGAGCTCCGATAGAGAGGCTTTATCTATGGTAACCTCAGCCGCCAGACATCATTCATCAGCGGCCACATGTTCCCGGCCACCACCCACAGCGCATTCTGATAGACGTAGACCGTCGGCTCGTGGCGCGGGGACCACATCGGCTCGGACTTGAGCTCCGTCCAATGCACTCCGTCGCGGGTATACCAGGCTTCGGCAAAGTTGCGGCTCTCGCGGTTGCTGAAGCCACCGATGATCCAGAGCCGCCCGGCCCATTCGCGGGCGATGAACCACTGGCGCGGGAGCCACGGCGCGCGCTCGGTGACGAGGGTCCAGTTCACCCCATCCTCAGAGCACCACACGTCGTTGTGGGTCGTGTATTGCGGGTAGTGCTTCTCCGGTGGGTCGCTGGGCTTGTCCTCGGCGCCGCCGCACAACCAGAGCTTGCCGCCGTAGACCGCCACCGCCGCACCATAGCGCTTGCCCCAGGGCAGTCCACTGGCGGCACACTCCCATTTGACGCCGTCCTGGCTGTGCCAGACGTCATCGCCGCTGCCAAGCTGCCAGAGTTCGTCCTTGAACACGACCAGCTCGCCATACCCTCGCGGCCCGAAGGGGGTCTTGTCCAGGAGCTTCGTCCAGTTGACGCCGTCGGCGCTGTTCCAGACGCTCTCCTTGACGGCCCAGAGCCTGCCCTGAAAGACCGCCATCTCGGCATAGCCGTCGTAGGGCGTGTTGTCCAGGACCTTTGTCCAGGTCACGCCGTCCGTGGAATTCCACAGGTCCCGGACCAGTTCGCCACCGGCGTGGTAGGCGTTGCTGATCCACATCTTGCCCAGGAAGACCGCATCCTCGGCAGTGTCGCGAGGGCTGAAGGCGGCGTGTTCGGTCACCAGTTCCCATCGCGGGGCCTGCGCCTCGAGTGTAGTCATGGCCATCACCATCGTCATCAGGATAGCGGCGGTGGTCAGGAGCTTCACGGTAGACCTCCTCGGTCAGGGGGTGACCACAAGCGGCCGCGCGGCGCGTGCGCCCCGACCATGGGTGTCCCAGACGATCTGGGTAACGGTGTAGGTGCCCGGCTGCGGGTAGACGTGGCGGACCCGCGGGCCCATCATCGGGATGCCGTCCCCCAGGTCCCAGAAGATGCGCTTGAGCGGTCCGGCTGCGGCTCTGGCGGTGCTCGCCAACCGCACCTGCTCTCCCACTCTGACGCGCTCGGGCCCGGAGAATCCGGCAGTGGGCGGGGGATAGGGGAACGGCGCGGCGGGCGCCAGCGTGTTGTCGCCGTTGCCCTCGACCACGCAGTCACGCCATTCCAGGGCGCCGAAGGGCGGTCCGGCCTGGCCCTCTTGGGCCAGCGGAACCATCGCGGCCCCCTTGTTGCCCTTGACCACGCAGCGCACAAAGTCCAGGCAGTCCACGCCCGCCCCGAGCAGCTCCATGCCCAGGCGGCCGTTGCCGGTCATCTCGCACTCCTCCAGGACCATCTCCCGCGTATTGCCGGTGATGCGGAAGCCGTTGCCCTCGAAGCCCGGGTACCAGAGCTTCTCGCGGCCGACGGTGGTATCGGCGAAGCGACAGCGGTAGAGATAATGGTTCTGGATGCCACGGCTCTCGCCCTGGAACTGCGAGGCCCACTGGCTGCACATCCGGAAGGTGTTGTTGCCGTAGTAGTGGTACTGTTTGCGGAGAGGGCTCGAGACGGAGAGACCGATGATCTGGCCGTCGTCTACCACGTTGTCGGTGACGACCAGGAAGCTCCCGATGGCCTCGATGCCGCAGAAGCCGAAGCAGCCCTCATGGCAACTGATGGTGTTGCGGCGCACCGCGCACCAGTCGCTACCGCCGATGGACAGCCAGTGGTCTATGCGGTTGTCTTCGACCAGGCTGCGGTCACAACCCCCCCAGACCTCGATGCCCAGGCGCTCGCCGTGGGAGCCGCTGACGGTGTTGCCGCGGATGATGAGGTCAGTGCTCCCGTTGTCGCCGAAGATGCCCCCCCGACCGGTATTGCTGATGCGGCAGTTCAGTACCTGGTTGCGCGATGAGCCCCAGGAGAGACGGATGCCCGCGCCCCAGGGGCGCTCAGGAGCGATGTTCTCGATGGTGCAGTCGCGGATGAGGCTGTCCGTGACGCCATGCTGCCGGGTGGGGTTCTCGCCATTGAAGTGGATGCCGTGGGGCCCGAAGGCCTCGGCGGCGAGGTTGCGAATGGTCAGACGTTCCAGCCGCAGGCGGCGGCAGTCATGGGCCGAGACGCCCACCGCCGCCACCGGACCGTTCTGGCCGTCGAGGGTCAGGTCAGAGACCGTGACATCGGTGACACCGGAGAGGGAGACGAAGGCGGTGGGCTTGTCACCAGTCAGCAGCAGCGTGGTCTTGTCCTGCCCCGCGCCGACGAGTCTTGTCTCCGATTTGGGCGCGATCGAGGCGCTAAGAGTGTAGGTCCCCGCCGGGAGCAGGATCGTGTCACCGGGCTGGGACTGTTCGATGGCGGCGGCGATAGCAGCGGTGTCGTTGCCCGAAACGATGACGGTCGCCGCGTGGCAGCCTGTGGTGAGCAGGCCGGTGGCGATGATCAGGAGTTGCAGTAGGCCAGGCATCGTCTCCTCCGTAAACGCGACGTGGCGGTGCGTGCCGACTTTGCGACTAGGTTGTCCAGGCCAGCACCCGGCAAGGTGCGGCACTGCTGCCGGTCAGCTTCACTGGTGCGCAGCAGAGGGTCACCACCGGCGGCAGAGCACTCAGGCCCACCAGCGGGCACAGGATCATCCCACCAGTTCGGAAGAAAGCGTGCAGGAAGGGCATCGTGGCATCCCGGGGGTGGTCGAAGGAGAGCATATCGCCGCCGAGGATCGCCGGGCGGTGATTCAGGAGCCACGCCTGCAACTCCGGACCGAAGTAGGGGCTGGCGTGGTAGTAGTCTTCCGCCTCCACGTGGCTGTCCCACCCGCAGTGCAGTAGGATGGCGTCCTCATCGGGGCGGAAGCCCGGCAACTCGGCGCTGGGGGCGGGAAGCTCCTGGCGCGAGCCGTCCAGTCTCACGACGAAGGCGCGGGTCAGAAAGCGCTCCGGGGGGACCTGGTCGAGGGTGGGCATGTCCGGATAGAGGTGGGCGGCGGTCTCCAGGTAGGTGGTCCCGTTGAGCACCATCAGGGTCAGTTGGTGGGACACCCAGCCCTCTTCGTAGGAGCCCACCTGCTCCAGACTCACCGGCGGGCACCCGGCCTCAGCATACCAGTCCCGGCCATGAACGACGGGCACGGAGAGGTCATGGATGGTCACCCGAGCACCCCCACTCTCCCGGTCTGGGCCTGGGTCCCCGATCAGACGTCATACCCTGCCTTGCGCAGGTACTCCAGCCGCACCCCGCGAGCGCGGTTGAGGTACGCTGTCCACGGTTCGAGGTCGTACTCCTTCACCAGGTCCTCCACCGTTACGTCCTCCATCAGCGAAGCCAGCGTGAAATGCGCCTCGGGGTAGTGGTTCTCAATCTCGATCCCCGCGCCATACTTGGCCAGCATGTCGCGGAACTTGTCCTGGTTGTAGTCCAGGTGGAACAGCATCCGGTCCATGTTGATGACGGCCGAGAAGATGGGCGGCAGCAAGCCCGCCCGGACCTGGTTGTCCTCCCAGCCGGTGGTGCCCAGGAAGCGTCCCGACATGTCCACCAGGTAGCTGCGGGCGGTGCAGCAGGAGAGGACGTAGAAGCCGAAGTCGCGGGCCCAGTGAGCCAGCCGTTCGCCGCCGATGAAAGCCGAGGGCCAGACCACCAGCCGCGCGCCGTTGGCCGCCAGGCGCTGGCCCACCTCGATGAACTTCAGGTCAAAGCAGATGGCCGTGCCCACCTTGCCGAAGTCGGTGTCAAAGGCCTCGGCGTCCACGCCGGGAAGGATGCCGGCCTCGATCTCGCCGATGGTGGGCTGGTACTTGTGATACTTGCCGATGACCTGGCCGTCGCGGCCAATGAAGCAGGCGGTGTTGAAAAGCCTGTCGCCATCGCGTTCCAGGATCGGGAAGCAGATGTACATGCGGTGCCTGGCGGCCACTTCGGCGGCGGCGTCAAAGAGCGGGCCGGGAATCGTGTCGGCGTTGTCCGGCCACTGCTCCCAGGGGTAGCCGCTCATGTTGAAGGTCTCGGGCAAGGCCACGAGGTCGGGCTTGGCCTGGGCAGCCAGTTCGAGATCGGCGACCATCTTGTCGCGCAGCCGTGACTTGTAGTCGTCGCCGGGCTCAACGTTGCCAAAGGCGATGGTTGAGACACGGATGAAGCGGGCCATGGCGATCTCCTGTGGATGACGGGTGTGGGGGCGGTTTCACCATCGCGGCCCCTTCCTCCTCCCTGGCGGCCGAGACGACGGAGCCCGGCGCGGGGGCGCCGGGCTCTGATCGCGATCAACCACAGGAGTGAACTACCAGGCAAGCTGCCACTGGGCGCCCAGAGTGCCATAGCCAATACTGCCCTGGTCGGCGTCCTGCAACTCGAGGGTCACTTCGTTGTTCTTGTCCACCTGGTAGGCATAGCCCAGACGAAGGCTGGTGTAGGTGCGATGTCCATTGGCGGTGTCAGCACCCCGGTGGGGATCAAACTCCTCGTACCGCACGTACGGGGTGCCCTTGCTACCCGGCTTGTTGTAGGCGACCTGGCCATACCAGCCGCGCACATCGCTCCCAAACAACTCGCCGTCCATGAACTCGGCCTGGAACCCCCAGGGCGTGGGCTCGGTATGGAAGTACAGCCCGAGGGCTCTGCGCGGGAAGGTGACAGGGGGCGTGCCAGCGGCAGATCCCGGCGGGACCTCGGTATAGTCGCCATCCATCCAGCTGGCTCCAAACTGCATACCATTGGGGCGCTTGAAGCGAAGATCGAGGCTAACGGTCTTGTTGTTGTTATTGTCACCCGTGCGGAAATTGCCGTTGACGACACCAGCGATGACCGTTGGCTCATTGCCGCGAGCGTAACGAGTGACGTAGATGCCGCGGTCGCTGGGACCGGCGAAATAGATGCCGCGAATGCCCGGGCGCTCGGGTCGGCCCGCCACGCCCTCACCCGCGGCCCAGCGGTCAAAAGGCAGGCGTTTGGAGCTGCTCTCCCAGGTATCCCAGCCGAAGTTGTTGTAAACCTGGCCGAAGGTCACGCCCCAATCCGGCGCAAACCGGTAAGACATCTGCGCCGCCTCCAGCTCAATGTTCGGGTCGTTGGAGGCCGGGATGCGGCTGAAGGTCAGTACGCTTTGCGCCCTCTCGTTCCAGTTGCCGATGAGGTGCAGATACATGCGGCGCATCACAAAGTCGTCGCGCGCGTCCTCACGGGCCTCATAGCGCGCCTGCCAATAGCCGCTGACGGTGACCTTATCGTACCACTTCGGGGCCGCCGGTGCGGCGGGGGCAGCGGGTGCGGCAGCAGCCTGCTTCGCCTCGATGGCCTTGATCTGGTCCATCGCGGCCTTCAACTGGTCCTGCAACTGCTGTACCTGCTTCTTGAGCGCGTCCAGGGCATCCGTCTGCGCCTGGGCGCCGGCGGCGAGACAGAACAACAGGATCGCCACCAGCCAGATCGTGTGACGCTTCATCAGACAGCACTCCTCCCTCGAGCGTTTGGTGCGACAAGCCATGGGACCATGGCTTGACTCCGCAGGCAGCAAAAAGAGGGCCACGAATCGGTTTCGTGCCCCTCAAGCGCCTCCGCGCCCATCCGGCTCTCCAGCCGGACTAAGAAGAGGGTTGTGATAGTCCCGGCCCCGGCCGCCGAAGCAAGCGCAGACCCACAGACTGCGCCAGTTTAGCAGCGATCGTCCGTCGGCGCAAGGTTCGCCACAGGCAGGGCAGAACACCTTCCCGGGCGAAGCACAACCTTCATCATCGTGATGCTGGCAACCGCAGGAGAGCCCGCATGACCTCCCAACAGGAGCGCGAACTGGTCCGCGACCTGGCCCGGCGCGCCGCTGAGCTAGCCCGCAGTGAGGAGTACGAACGACGGCGTGCCCGCTGGCGGGCCGTCAACGGTCTGCGCCGGCCCGACCGCGCCCCCGTCTGGATGCGGCCCGCCGGGGTCTGGTCTGAGCTGCTGCCTGACAGCGACCTGCAGTGCACGGACCCTTACCTGCGCGGCGTGGAACGGCGTCTGCGCATGGACCTGATCCACGACGACCTGGGCGATGACCACATCTTTGAGCCCTGGTGGGAGGTGCCGGCTGTCTTTGAGTGTGACAGCCAGTATCTGTGGGGGCTGCCGACGCAGGTGCTCGCCGAGAGCACCGACCTCGGGGGTTGGCGCTATGACCCACCCCTGAAAACACCAGAGGACTTCGACCGGGTCACTGTACCGACCTTTACCTACAACGAACAGGCAACCAACGAGGCCCTGGAGCGGGCCGACGACCTGCTGGGCGACATCCTGCCCGTGCGCCGCACCGCCGGTCCCCAGGTGCACCATATCCTGGGCGCCCATGCAGACCAGTTGCGCGGGCTCGGTCAGATGATGCTGGACCTCTACGTCCAGCCCCAGCTTATCCACCGGCTGATGGCCAAGCTCCTGGAGGGCTGTCTGCGAGACCTGCGTCAGGTCGAGGCCACGGGACTGCTGACCCCTAACAACCACGGTGGCATGCAGTGCAGTGACCCCGTCAACGGCGAGCCGGCGCCCGGTGAGGTGCGCTTGCACCACCTGTGGGGCGGCAGTAACAGCCAGGAGTTCGACGAGGTGTCACCGGCGCAGTGGGAGGAGTTCCTGCTGAACTACCAAAAGCCCCTGCTGCAGCAGTTCGGCCTGACCTGGTACGGTTGCTGCGAGGACCTGACCCACAAGATCCAGGGAGTGCTGAGCATCCCCAACCTGCGCGTCTTCGTCTGCTCGGCCTGGACGGATCTGGACAAGGTCATCGAGGCGGTGGGCCAGCGCTACTGCATCATGTGGCGTCAGTCCGCAGCCGAGGTGACCCTCAGCAGCGATCTGAGGAAGGTGGAGCAACATCTCGACGGGGGCCTGCGAAAGCTGCGAGGGCACTACTACCAGGTGGTCCTGCGGGAACTGCAGACACTGGGAGGACACCCGCGGCGGCTGCATGAGTGGGCCAGGCTGGCAATCGCCAAGGCCGAGGAACACGCCTGAACAGGGTCGCCGCAAGACCGGGGGAGCCCTTGGGGGGCTTCCGGAAAATTAGTTGACACCTGAATATTTCATGTCTATCATTACGACATGCGCACTGGTTGCCCCCCGGATGACAAACCTCTGCCTCTGCGCCTGTTCCGCCAGTTCCATATGGTCTTGCACGCGCTGCGGCACGGCATCCAGCCTGTCTTCGCCGGCCATGACCTCACGGGTCCCCAGTGGCGCGTGTTGCACATGCTGTCGGAAGCAGATCCCGACGGGTTGACGCCCGGCCAGATCAGCGACCGCCTCCGCCACACCCATGGCAACACTACGGGGATCGTAGATAAGCTGGAGGAGCTGGGGCTAGCCCGCCGCACCCCGCATCCCGAGGATCGTCGCGCCCTGCTGATCCAGCTCACCGAGGAGGGCCAGGCGTTGCAGTCGGAGGTGGGCCCGGCGTTTGAGGCGCGGGTGGAGCAGTTGCTCGGTTGCCTGTCGGCAGCCGAGCAGGCGAGGCTGTCCAAGTTCCTGGACCGCATCACCGAACACGTGTGGGAAACACTCGGCGAGGGACCGATGGGACCCGAACACCCGGATCCCTGCCGTGGCATGGAGAGGGATTCATGAGACGACTCGGCCGTGCCCTGCTGGCGCTGCCATTCCTGGCGGCTGCCGCGGTCGCGCAGGCGCCTCCTGCCGAGGAGCCAGTGCTGCCGCCGGGCCCTCTGTCGCTGGCCCAATGCATCGAACTCGCGCTGGCGCGGCACCCCGATATCGCTTCGGCGGAGGCGGCCGTGCGGACCGCACGCGCCCAGGCGGTTATCAGCAGCAGTGGCCTGTATCCGCAGCTCAACCTTGATGCCTCGGCTCGCGTTACCCAGAGCCTGGCGCGGCCAGTGAATATCGGTGGCGGCGTGATACAGGTCCAGGGGCAGCGCAGCACCCAGCGCGACGTGACCGCCTCGCTGGACTGGACGCTGTTTCAGACCGGTCAACGCGACCAGGCGCACCAGGCCAAGACCCAGGCCGCGGCCTCCGTCTACAGCCTCAAGGACGTGCAGCGGCAACTGGCCTACAGTGTCCAGAGCACGTACTACCAGGTGCTCGCCGCGCGCGAGCAGCTCAAGGTGGCCATGAGCGCGCTGGCCAACGCCCAGCGCCACCTGGACCAGGTTCAGGCCCGGCTTGATGCGGGACAGGTCCCAGCCTCGGACCTGCTGCCGGTCCGCACCGAGGTGGCCCGGGCGCGGCTTACCAGCATCCAGGCCGAGACCGACATGGGGACGGCGGAGGCGGCGCTTCGCGCTCTGCTGGTGGTGCCCCCTGGCACTCCTCTGGAGCTCGCCGAACCCCTCCCGGTGGAGCGCATTGACGCCGACCTGCCCGCTCTCCTGGAGCAAGCCGAGCAGAACCGACCCGACATCGCAGAGCAGAAGCTTTCCCTGCAGGCGGCCCAACTGAGCACCAAGGTCGCCGAGGCGCAGGCGGGTGTCACCCTTTCCGCCGGGGGCGGCGCCGACTACGGGCGTCACACCGGCACCTCCGGCTATACCTGGAACGTGCGCGTGGCGGCCAGCTACCCTCTGTTTGATGCCGGCGCGGCCCGGGCCAGTGTCACCTCCGCCCGGGCGCGGGAGGAGCAGTCTCTGCAGCGCCTGCTGGCAACCCGGCTGCAGATGAACCAGGATGTCGAGACAGCGTACCTGGCCGTGCGGCAAAACGAGACGGCAGTCACCGTCGCAAGCACCGCGCGGGAAGAGGCCGAGCTCAACCTCGCCGCCGCTGAGGCTCGTTACCAGGAGGGACTGGCAATCATCATCGAGGTGACGGACGCCCAGTTGGCGCTGGTGCAAGCGCAACTCGCCGAACTGCGCGCCCGCTACGACTACGCCCTGGCCCTCGCGGCACTGTCACGGGCTGTGGGTATGATGCCAACCGTCGCAACAGGTGAAGAACAATGAAATGGATCCGCCCCATCGCTGTCCTCCTGATTCTGGCCGTGGTGGTGACGGGCGTGGTCATCTGGCGCAAACGTGTGGCCGCGGCCAAGGCGAAGGCGGCAGAGCCCGAGATGGAGTTGGCAACGGTAACCCGCAAGGATCTGCAGGTCACCGTCTCCGCCAGCGGGGTCATTGAGGCCCTCACGACGGTGGAGGTCAAGTCCCGCAGCGGTGGCGAGGTCAAGAAGCTCTATGTCGAAGCAGGAGACAGTGTGAAGGCCGGCCAGCTCATCGCCACGGTTGACCCCACCGACCTGCGCAACCGGGCGCAACAGGCTTCGGCCTCGGTGGATTCCTCCCGGGCCCAGTCAGCCCAGGCTCGGCTGCAGGCCGATCTGCAGGCAGCGCAGACCACCGGCGACATCGCCCGGGCTGAGGCGGGAGTGGTGTCCGCAAGAGCCAGTGTTCGCCAGAGCGAAGAGCAGCTTCGCCAGGAACGGGAATCCAATTCGGCCGCCCTCAAACAGGCTCAGGCCAATCTTGAGGCTGCCCGGGCACGTCTCGTTCAGGCTGAGAGCCAGGCGAAGGCGCAGCCAGTCCTGAGCGCCGCCGATCTGGCCAGCGCTCAGGCCAGCCTGGAATCTGCCCGCCAGAACCTGCAGCGGGTCAAGACGGGCCCCCGGCCCCAGGAGATCGCCCAGCAGGAAGCCTCCCTGCGCAGCGCCGAGGCCAACCTGCGCAATGCCAGGCTCCTTCTGGAGCGGCAACAGAAGCTTTTGGAGAAGGGCTTTGCCTCCCAGCAATCAGTGGATGACGCGCAGCGGGCCTATGATCAGGCACTGGCAAGCCGGGACCAGGCGCGGGAGGCGCTAGCGCTGCTGCGCGAGGGCAACCGCCCCGAGGACATCGCCCAGGCGGAAGCGCAGGTAGCCCAGGCGGAGGCCAACCTCAAGGTCGCGCAGGCCAACCAGATCCAGGTGGACCTGCGGCAGCGGGACGTGGAGACGGCACGCCAGGCTGTGGTGCAAGCCGAGGCCAGCCTGGCCTCGGCTCAGGCCCAAAGCCGCAGTATCGCGGTGCGCGAGAAGCAGCTCGAGGCCGCCAAGGCCTCCTTGCTGCAAGCGGAGACGACATTGAAGACCGCCCGCGCCGGCAAGCTCAGTGATGCGGTGCGCAGAGAGCAGATCCGGGCCGCGGCCGCCGACCTGCGGCGCAACACCCTGGTTCTTCACCAGGCCCTCTACGACCTGAACTACACCAATGTCTACGCACCCCGTTCGGGTGTCATCATGACCAAACTGGTCGAAGAGGGAACCGTCGTCCCGGCCGGCACAGCCGCCCTCAAGGAGGGGGCGGGGCTGGTGACGATTGCCGACACCAGCCAGATGTTCATGCTGGCCGATGTGGACGAATCGGACATGGCGGGCGTCAAGGTGGGCAATGTGTGCGAGGTCACAGCGTCCGTGTTGCCTGACCGCAAGATGACGGGTCGCGTGGTGAAGATTTTCCCCCAGGGCACCGAGGTGCAAAGCGTCGTGCGTTTCCCGGTACGCATCAAGATTGACAATCCGCCCCCTGAACTGCGGCCCGGGATGACCGCGGACGCGACTATCCATATCGCCGAGCGCAAGAATGTGCTCGTGGTGCCGGACAATGCCATCACTCGCAGCAAGGGCAAGGAGACGGTAGAGGTCCTGACAGGGGAGCAGCAGATAGAGCAGCGAGACGTGAAGGCCGGCCTGAGCAACTGGGAGGAGACCGAGATCCTGTCAGGGCTCACGGAGGGCGAACAGGTGGTCATCCCACCGCCGCCGGGTACCGAACTCCCACCGTGGATGGGCGGCGGCACCTCCAAGAGCAGCAGCAAGGGTACCAGCAAGGAAGACAGTGAGCGCAACCGCATGCGCATGATGAAGACCCTGCAGATGCGGAAGTAGCAAGCCAACAACACCGGTCGCCTCGCCGACGCAGGCGGGGCGACACATCTTACTAGCGAGTAGCACGATGCTGGTCGAAGTGCGCGGACTGACCAAGGTCTACGACATGGGCAAGCTGCAGGTGAACGCCCTGAATGGCGTGGACCTCGACATTGCTGCCGGCGAGTATGTGGCCATCATGGGGCCCTCGGGCTGCGGCAAGACGACCTTCATGAACCTGCTGGGCTGCCTGGACACACCGACGGCGGGCACCTACCGGCTGGCCGGTCAGCCGGTGGAAGGCCTCACTGATAACCAACTGGCGCAGATCCGCAACCGCCAGATCGGTTTCGTGTTCCAGACCTTCAACCTGCTGCCGCAGCTCACCGCCCTGGGCAATGTGGAGTTGCCCATGCTTTATGCCGGAGTCCGCGATCGCCACGAACGGGCGCTGGCGGCGCTGGAGCGAGTGGGCATGGCCGATCGTGCTTACCACCGGCCGGCGGAGCTCTCCGGAGGGCAGCGGCAGCGCGTGGCCATCGCCCGCGCCCTGGTCAACGACCCTTCCATACTGTTGGCTGACGAACCCACCGGCAACCTCGACTCCCACACCGGAGCAGAGGTACTGGACCTGTTCAGCACGCTGCACGGCTCGGGGATGACGCTGGTGCTGGTCACGCACGATAGCAGTGTGGCGGCCCGCGCCACCCGCCTGGTGCGGTTCCTCGATGGCATGGTGGTCTCGGACGAAGCCCTCAGCCGCAACGAGCTCCCGGGAGGTGGGACGTCATGAACCTCTACGAGGGGATCCGCGTCGCGCTGATGAGCCTGGTTCACAACAAGATGCGCTCCTTCCTGACCATGCTGGGCGTGATCATCGGCGTGGCGGCGGTGATCATTGTGGTCGCGATCGGTCAGGGTCTGAAGAAAGACACGATGTCCCGGATCGAGCGCATGGGCACCAACCTGCTGATGGTCAACCCCGGGCCCTCGCGGCGGGGGGGTGTCGTGCAGGAGATGACGGTCATCAACCTCAAGGAAGAAGATGCCGTCGAGATCGCCAAGACCGTCCCCGGGGTGGCAGGGGTGGCCCCCGAGGTCCGGGGCCGCGTGCAGGCCAAGTACCGCAGCCGCAACACCAGCATCCAGTTGGTGGGCACCTCGGTGGATTACGCTAAAGTGCGCAACTGGAAGATCACCGAGGGGCGCTTCTTCGACGACAGTGAGGTGCGGGGGCGCAAGCGCGTCTGCGTGCTGGGCAGCCAGGTGGTCACCGACTTGTTCTATGGCAAGCCGGCCATTGGCGAGTTCGTGCGCATCAACGGCATGCCCTTTGAGATCATCGGCACTGCCGCCGAGGTGGGTGCCATGTGGGGGAGCCCGGACAGCACCATCGTCGCCCCCTTGACGACTGTCATGTACCGCGTGCTCGGCCAGGATAACCTGAGTTCGATCACGGTGTCGGCGAGGTCAGCGGAAGATGTGGATAAGGTAGAGAAGGGCATCGAGGTGCTGCTCCGCAAACGCCACCGGCTCCGCCCCGGCCAGGACAATGACTTCAACATCATGAAGCAATCCATGTTCCTGGAGAGTATGGCGGAGGCGGGCGAGACCATGACCAGACTGCTGGGGGCTATCGCCCTCGTCTCTCTGCTGGTCGGCGGCGTAGGCATCATGAACATCATGCTGGTCTCGGTCACTGAACGGACCCGTGAGGTGGGCGTCCGGAAGGCCGTGGGGGCCCGCAAGCTCGACATCCTGGCCCAGTTCCTGGTAGAGTCTGTGGTCCTGAGCACCATTGGGGGTGTGCTGGGGATCCTGGTGGGCATCGGCTTCTCTCAACTGATTGCCAGACAAAGCGGGTGGACGGCCATCATCTCCGTCTCCTCGATCATCTACTCGTTCCTGTTTGCCGGTGCCGTCGGGATCTTCTTCGGGCTGTGGCCGGCGAAAAAGGCGGCAGACATGGACCCGATCGCAGCGCTCCGTTACGAGTAGCGGTCTGGTGCCGGGTGTAGCGACGAGCACCTGTAGACGCCATCGGCCGCCACACCCTACCCAAGCGGGGTCACGCGACCATGACGACACCGGCAGGCGACCTGGTACTACAGCGCCTCACCAAGGCCTATCCCCTCCCCGATGGGGGCGCGTTGACGATTCTGCACGAGCTGGACCTGACCGTGCCCGCGGGCGAGACCGTGGCTATCGTCGGCCCCTCCGGTTCGGGCAAGAGCACGCTGCTCAACCTCATCGGCACCCTTGACCAGCCCACCAGCGGCACCATTCATCTTGGACAGACCGAGGTAACCAGCCTGCGCGGACAGTCGCTCGCCGAGTTCCGGGCCCGTGCGCTGGGCTTTGTCTTTCAGGACCACCACCTCCTGCCGCAACTGACAGCGATAGAGAACGTCCTCGTGCCGACGCTGGCCAGCCGACCGACCGCTGATGCCAACGCCCGCGCCAGTGCCTTGCTGGACCGTGTGGGCCTGTCGGAACGCCGCGACAGCTTCCCCTCGCGTCTATCGGGAGGCGAACGCCAGCGTGTAGCCATCGCCCGCGCCCTCATCAATCGCCCCCAGCTCTTGCTCGCCGATGAGCCGACTGGCAACCTCGACCAGGACACCGGTGCCAGCGTCATCTCGCTGCTGTTGGAGTTGGCGGCTGACCAGGGCGCGACGGTCATGATGGTGACCCATAACCCGGAGCAGGCCGCGCGTTGCCAGCGCACGCTGCGGCTGCGCGAGGGTCGCCTCGTGCCACAGGGGGCCCCCGCGTGACCAACCGCCGGCTGCTGGCCCGCACCTTGACCCACTACTGGGCCACGGGCCTGTGCGTGGCCCTCGGCTTGGCGGTGGCCGCCGCCGTCATCACAGGTTCACTGGTCATCGGGGATTCGGTGCGCGGCAGCATCCGTGACACAACGCTTTCGCGCCTGGGCAGCATCGGGTTCGCGATGGAGACACCGCATTATTTTGCGGCCGACCTGGCAGGTCGAGTCCGCCAGGGCGCGGCCGCTATCATCATCACCACCGGCTCCGTCACCCAACCCGAGACAGAGCAGACCGTGCCCCAGGCCACCATTGTCGGTGTCACCCGCGATTTCTGGCGTGCCTGCGGCGCCCAAGACCCGCCAGATGTGGCTGCTGACAAGGTAGCCACGAACGCGGCCCTCGCTCGCGACCTGGGCCTGACTGCGGGTGATACGCTGCTACTCAATGTCCAGCGTCCCAGTGCTATCGGCGGTGACACGCTGTTTGCCCGCCGCACCAGGGAAGGGGCTCTGGCCGGGGTCGTGGTGGAGACAGGGGCGATTCTGTCGGCGGGGGTCGGCGACTTCCGATTGGATGCGCAGACCGCGGTACCGCGCAACATCTTCGTGGACCGCGAATGGCTGGCCGCGCAGCTCGGCCAGCCCCACCGCGCCAACGCCATCGTTGTCGCCACCGCGGGGAGCGGGAGCGGGGAGCAGACTCACCTGGAAGACCTCAACGCGCAGCTCCACCGCTCCCTCAATCTGGACGACCTCGGCCTCAGACTGCGCCGAAAGCCGGGCCGACACGCCATCGGTCTTGGCAGCCAGGCCATGACCTTCACGGAGGCGCAGATGCGGGCGGCCCAGGCTGCCCTCCCTACTGGTGGCCGCCTGGGCCGTCAGTCGGTCTATCTGGCGACACGGCTGCAAGCCGTCGGTGCGGAGCCGGGGCAGCGGGAGTCTGCTTACTCCATGGTCGCGGCCCTGCAGGAGACGGGGCCACCCGTTGGCGAGATATGGCTTAACGACTGGGTGGCAACCGACCTGCGGGTGGGAGTCGGCGACCGGGTGCGGTTGTCCTACCTGGTCCCCACTGACGATGGCACTTACCCCGAGGCGGACTTGACCCTGCGCCTTTCACGGATCGTGCCCATTGCCGGTCGCTTCGCGGACCGGGAGCTGGTGCCCGAGGTGCAAGGCGTCACGGACTCCGCCAGTATCGACGCCTGGAACGCGCCCTTTCCGGTGGACATGAACCGTGTCACCCAGCGCGACGAGGCCTACTGGGAACGGTACCGGGCCACCCCCAAGGCTTTCGTGCACCTGGATACCGTCCGGGCCATGTGGCAGAGCGCTCCCGGTCAGGAGCAGGCCGACTGGGTCACCGGGCTGGAGATCTCACTTCCGCCGGGCATGGACCCTGCGGAGGCGCAGACGCTGTTTGCCTCGGCCCTGCGCGAAGCCCTGGTCCAGGCGCCAGGGACACCTCAATTCCGGCCTGTGCGGCAACTGGCCCTGCAAGCGGCACAGGGGACCTCTGATTTCGGCCAACTCTTCCTGGGCCTCAGCCTGTTCATTGTGGCCTCGGGTCTGGCGCTGTCGGGACTGCTGATGCGGCTGTCCTTGGAGCGGCGGGCGAGCCAAGCCGGGCTGCTGCTGGCCTGCGGCTGGACCGGCAGGCAACTGGGGCGGCTACTGCTGGCGGAGGGAGCACTACTCTCCCTGCTGGGCGTGGCGGTCGGTGTGCCAGCGGGGCTGGCTTACGCCGCTTTGCTGATCACTGCGCTGACGACTCACTGGAGCGGCGCGCTGGGGATGACCACCCGTCTGTGGCTCCACTTGGAGCCCGCCAGTCTGGTCATCGGCGGCGTGGCGACCTATCTGCTGGGAGTTGGCGCCTCGCTGTGGAGCGTGCGCAGACTGGCGGCGATGCGGCCGCTGGAGTTGCTGGGCGGTTGGCAGGCCATGGGCGTGCACCCGCCCTCCCTGCGCCGTCTGCGGATGGTCCGGGCAGCCGCTGCCCTGAGCGGATTGGCGACCCTCGCCTGTCTGGCCCTCGCTGGGCGCGGGCTGCCGGTCTCCACAGCCTTCTTCCTCGGTGGATCATTCCTGCTGGTCGCAGGGCTTACCACCACGCGGTTGTTGCTGGCGAGACTGCTGCGGAGAGAGGGGGCCACGCGGTCCCTGGTCAGCCTGGCCGCCCGAAACGCGGCGGCGCAGGTGGGCCGCAGCCTCCTGGTGACAGGACTGCTGGGCAGCGCCACCTTCGTGCTGGTGGCCGTGGCAACCAACGCCCGGGACCTGACACGGTTAGATCCGATGCGCAAGGACTCCGGCACAGGGGGCTTCGCGTTGCGGGCGACGGCTTCCGTGCCACTCCCCGCCGACCCATCCACCCCGGCCGGCCGGCGCAATCTGGGCTTCAATGCCGAGGACGAGGCTGCGCTGCAGGGCGTGGAGATCATTGCCTTTCTGTCCAGCCCCGGTGAGGACATTAGCTGCCTGAACCTCGCTCGCCCGAACCGGCCCCGACTTCTGGGCGTCCCCCGGGCCATGGTTGAGCGTGGCGGCTTCCGCGTACTTACTCGCGCCCGGCCCCGGCCTGCCAATCCTTGGACCTTGCTCGACGGGCAACTGAGCCCCGGCGCGCCACTACCGGCCTTCGGCGATGCCAGCAGTGTGCAGTGGACACTGCATTCGGGGCTGGGCAGGTCCTACGACGTGCAGGCACCGGGCGGGCCAGGGCAAGTGCAGTTTGTGGGACTGCTCCAGGGGAGCATCTTTCAGAGCGAGTTGCTGGTGTCAGAAGCCGCCTTCCGCCGCCTCTACCCCTCTATCACCCGTCCGGCCTACCTGCTGGTCGCGTGTCCTCCGGAAAGGGAGCAAGCCGTGGCCCAGGTGCTGCGCCGCGCCCTGGGGGACTACGGGATTGAGGTGCGGTCCACGCGCGAGATCCTGCAGACCTTCCTGGGCGTGCAGAACGCCTACCTGGCCATGTTTCTGGCTCTGGGCGGCGTGGGGCTGATGCTGGGCACGGTGGGGCTGGCGATCCTGCTCCTGCGCACCGCTCTGGAACGCCGGGGGCAGTTTGCGCTACTGATGTCCACCGGCCTCACGGCAGGACGCCTGGTGGCGCTGCTGATGCTTGAGCATGCTGGCCTGCTGGTGGCGGGCCTGGTCGGGGGGACGGTGGCTGCCCTGGTGGCCGTCGCGCCGCAACTGACCTCGGCAGCGGCGGCAGTGAACTGGGGCGCGCTGGCGGTCGTCCTGTCTGGTATACTCGGGGTCGGGCTGCTGACCTGCGCCTGGGCCGGCCGGGCGGTGGTGTCCGGCCAGCTCATTGCGGCCTTGCGGCACGAGTAGCAGCCGAACTCGCTGACAGGTAGGGCAAGGCATGATGCGAAGCGCAAGAATCGCGGTTCTGGCTCTGATCGCCGGGGCCACGGCAGCCTGCGCGGCTGACTGGCCCTTTTTCCGGGGTAACGCGGCCATGACCGGCGTCGCCCCGACACCCTTCACCGACAGTCCCCGGCTCGCCTGGCGCGTCAACATCGCCGGCGGCATTACCTCTACGGCGGCTATCGTGGGCGACGCGGTGTACGTCGGATCGCGCGGCAAGGCCGTTGTCTCCCTGCGGCTCAGCGACGGCCGAATCCGCTGGCAGACCCCGACCAAGGGGCCGGTTAGCGCTTCCCCCGCCGTCAGCGGTGGCCGAGTCTTCGTGGGTGATGAGAGCGGCGTGTTCTATGCTCTTAGCGCCAGCAGCGGCAAGCAGTTGTGGAAGTACACCACCGGTGACAAGATCATGTCCTCTGCCACCGTGGTGGGCGACACGGTGCTGGTGGGATCCTATGACAACTACCTCTACTGCTTCGATGCCGCCACCGGCAGGAAGCGTTGGAGCTCCAAAGCCGACGCCCAGGTGCACTGCAGCCCCACCGTGGCCGGTGACCTGGTGGTGATCGCCAGTTGTGACGGCTATGTGCGCTTCATCAACCGCCACACCGGCAAGCAGCGGACGCCCACGTTCCTGGGCGGCAACTTTGCCACCGCCCCTGCCTACAGCGCGGGAGCGGTGTTCGTCGGCGACATGGCCGGCAACTACGCGGCCGTTGTGACCAACAGTGGGCAGGTGGCCTGGAAAACCACCTTCGCCCGCAATGGCGGGGCCAGCTACGGCTCTCCGGCCGTCTCGGGGCGCTACGTGATCTTCGGCTCCCGGAACCGCAACGTCTTCGCCCTCGATCGGAGCACAGGGGCCAGCAAGTGGGTCTTCACCGCGGGCGACGCTGTGGACTCGTCTCCCGTGGTTGCCGGCAACCGCATCTTCGTGGGCTGCGACGACGGGCGACTCTACTGCCTGGACCTGGCCACGGGGCGCAAGGTTTGGCAGTACAACCTGGGCTCGGGAGTCAGCGCCTCGCCCGCCATCGGCGGCAACAGGCTGGTGATTGGGACCGAGGGCGGCTCCCTGTACTGCTTCCGCAAGTGACGCAGCCAGGCCGTGCTCCAACAATATGAAGGTGTGAGGTTTCCAACATGACCGTACGTCTCACCGCCGCACTCTTGATGGGCGGACTGCTGCTGGCGAACATCAGCCAGGCCGCGGACTGGCCGCGCTTCGGGGGACCCAAGGGTGACTTCATGGCGCCGGACACCGGTATCAACAAGGACTGGGCGAACCGGCCGCCACGGGTGCTGTGGCAGACTGCGATGAGCGATGACGGCTACGCCGGGCCGGCCGTCGCCGGGGGCAAGGTCTACATCATTGACCATCGCGGGGCCCAGGACGTCGTGCGGGCCATTGACCTGACCACCGGCCAGGACGTGTGGACCTTCGTCTACGACGACCCCGGAGACCCCAACTACGGCTTTGCCAGGTCCACACCCTGCATTGACGACGGGCTCGTCTACACCCTCAGCCGCAACGGCCTGCTGCACGCTCTTGACGCGGCGAACGGCACGCGGCTGTGGTCCCGCGACCTCCGTGCCGACTTTCAGGGCCAAAAGCCCCAGTGGGACTATACAGCCTCTCCCGTCGTGGACGGCGACCGTCTCGTGGTAGTCGCCGGGGGCCCCGAGGCCAGTGTCGTAACCCTCAATAAGAAGACGGGTGAAACCATCTGGGCCGGTGGTGGGACCTTCGAGACCGGCTACGCCACACCAGTCATCGCCACGATCAACGAAGTGAAGCAGTACGTTGTGTTCACCGCCAAAGCTCTGACCGGCGTCAGCGCCGCCGATGGCGCTTTGCTGTGGCAGATCCCCTGGGAGACGAGCTATGGCGTGAACGCTGCTCTGCCCATCGTGGATGGCAACTACGTCTTTGCCACCAGCGGCTATCGCTTTGGCGGCGGGGTTTTCCAGATTTCGCCTGATGGCCCGCAGCAGGTCTGGTTCTCCAAGGCGATGCAGGCGCACTTCAGCAGCCCCATCTACTACAAGGGGTTCATCTGGGGCACGACGGACCCCGGCGACCTGATCTGCCTGGCGCCCCGCGACGGCACAGTGCTGTGGCGCCAGAAAGGGTTCGAGAAGGGTGGCATCGTCATCGTGGACGATGTCATCATTGCCCTCAGCGGAGCCAGCGGCGAGATCATCATGGCCGCGGCCTCCACCGAAGGGTACCAGGAGCTCGGACGCCTGCAAGGCCTCGGCGGCCAGAGCTGGACGGCTCCCATCGTCGCCGATGGCAAGCTCATCATCCGCAACAAGTCGGCGCTGGCCTGCCTGGACCTGATGTAACCGTGGCCCTGCGCACCCTGTCAGGAGCCCGGCGGCCAGACGGAGGTGCAGGGGGTAAAGGGGTGGCCCGATGACCAACGTCGAGATCGCCGCGGTCCTGGCGAAGATCGCCGACCTGCTGGAGATCCTCAACGAGAACCCCTTCAAGGTGCGCAGTTTCCGGCGCGCTGTAGAGACGGTCTCCGGGCTGGCTGAGGAGGCCACTGAACTGGTGGCCGAGGGGCGGCTGGTTGGCCTGCCGGGCATCGGCAAGAGCATCGCCGAGGTCATCACCGAGCTGGTGCGCGATGGGCGGACGGCGCATCTGGATGATCTGCTAGAGCAGGTCCCGGAGAGCCTGCTGGACATGCTGCGCGTCCCGGGATTTGGTCCCCGCAAGGCCAGCGTCGTCTACGAGCAACTGGGACTGACCACTCTCGACGAGCTCGAGACGGCCGCGAGGGCGGGGCAGTTGCGCCAGTTGCCGGGGTTCGGCGCCAAGACCGAGCAGAAGATCCTGGAGGGGATCGAGCTGGTGCGAGCCGGGCAGGACCGCTGGCTGCTCGGCGAGGCCCTCCCCCTGGCCGAGGAGTTTGTGGCCCGCTTGCGGGCGCATCCGGAGGTGCTTGCGGCCGAGATGGGGGGCAGTACCCGCCGCCGCCGCGAGACGGTGGGTGATCTGGACCTGCTGGCTACCAGCAACAATCCGGCCGCGGTCTGCGCGTGGTTTGCTCGCGAGGGCGGGCTGGCCACGGTCGAAATGGCCGGAGACACCAAGGTCAGCGGCCGCACGGAGCGGGGGCTGCAGGTGGACCTGCGGGTCGTAAAGCCCGAGTCCTTCGGCGCTCTCGTCAACTACTTCACTGGCTCCAAGGAACACAACATCCGGCTGCGCGAGCGTGCGCAGCGCATGGAACTTACCCTCAACGAATACGGTCTCTATCGTGGCATTGCCGAAGACAAAGGGGAACAGGTCGCCGGCGAGAACGAAGAGGGCATCTACGCCGCGCTGGGGCTGCCGCTGATTCCCCCGGAACTGCGCGAGGACCGCGGGGAGATCGAGGCCGCCGAGGCCGGCAAGCTCCCCCATCTTCTGACTGACGCAGACATGCGCTGTGACCTGCATATGCACACGAACGCCAGCGACGGGCAGTTGCCGCTGGTTGAGATGGTTGCTGCGGCCCGGGAGTATGGTTACAGCCACATCGGCATCACAGACCATTCGGCCTCGCTGTACGTCGCCAACGGTCTGGACCGCGACCGCCTGTGGGCCGAAATCCAGGCCATACGCGAACTGAACGCTGAACTGGGCGACTTCACCGTCCTGGCAGGCATTGAAGCGGACATCCTGTCGGACGGAACGCTGGACATCCCGGAAGACCTCTGGCCAGAACTGGACTTCGTGATCGCGTCTATCCACCAGGGGTTCAGCCAGGATGCGGATCGGATGACTGCCCGCGTGCTCAAGGCCATCACCTCGGACCGTATGGACGTCCTGGGACACCCAACCGGCCGGCTGGTGCTGGAGCGGCCCCCCTATGGCCTGCACCTGGACGACGTGCTGGACGCGGCCCGTGAGCACGACGTCGCCATGGAGGTCAGCTCCAGCCCCCACCGGCTCGATCTCAATGACGCTCACTGCCGCCTGGCCGTGGAGCGTGGCGTCAAGCTGTGCATCAACACCGACGCTCACGGTCCCAAGGAGTTGGCACTCCTGCGCTATGGCGTCATGACCGCTCGCCGCGGCTGGGTCGAGGCTCCTTCGGTCATCAACACCTGGCCGCTGCCCAAGCTGCGCCAGTGGCTGGGGCAGCGCCGCCGCGCCTGATACCACTTTGCCGCACCCCACGGGAGGTCACACGTGCCGATCGCGTTGATCCTGGCTGCGCTACTGCTGGGCAGCCATCTTTGCGCCGAGGATGAGCCCGACCTGACCGAGCCGGACAGCGTCGAGGTGGAGGTGGATGAGCCCGAGGCCCCGGCAGCTCTCGTCAGCGAGCTGCGCAACCCAGGTTTTGAAGCCGGGCTGGCCGGGTGGGACCAAGTGGTGCCACCCGGGTTTGCCGGAGCCATCAAGCCGGATGCCGAGGTCAAGCGCGAGGGGGCGGCGTCCTTGCACCTGATCTCGGACTTGCCTGGGCAGTGGCCCTGGGTTACGCAGGTAGTTCCGGACATCGAGCCAGGGGCCACCTATGTACTGAGTGCCTGGTACCGCGGGAGCGACCAGGCCGACTGCATGGCGGCACTCAAACTGGAGTTCCGGACCGCCGACGGTCGGCCTGCGGGCTCAGCTTTGGCGCGGGTGCCGGTCGCCGGCGCCGAGTGGCAGCAGCTACGCGTGGAGGGCGTGGCCGGCTTTGGCGCCACCGAGGCCCGCGCGATGCTGCGGCTGGCGGGAGAGGGTGACCTGTGGTTCGATGACGTGGTCTTCGCGCGGACCCTGGAGGCCCCGGCGCTCCTGCCGGCGCCGGCGCGGCTGGTGGCGACCGCGGACCAGGAAGCCGTGGCCAGACTGCGGGTCGCCGTGCTGACCCAGGCAGGCATAGGACCGGGTCCGGTGTCGCTGGCGATCCTGGCCGGCGAGCGGACCGTCAAGACCGTCAAAGCCGACTTCGCGGCAGCCGAGAGTGGTATCCTGGCGGCAGAGGTCACGCTCCCCGGCCTGCCTGCCGGCGACTACCTCGTACGCGCGGAGTTCGACGTGGAGGAGGCGGACTGGCCGCTCTTTGTGACGCCCGCACAGAGGCGGCCCACCGGGCTGGATGATCACGGCGCACTCCTGCGGTCCGGCAAGCCCTTCTTCCCGGTAGGCCTCTACCACGTCAAGCCCGAGGACTACCCGCGGCTGCAGGAGCAGGGCTTCACGGCCGCCCAGGGCCTGCCAGCCCCTGACCCCCGCCAGTTGACCCAGGCCCTGCAGGCTGCCGCTAAAAGCAACCTGGGGCTGATCGTGCCCCTCTACGGCAGCGGTAGCCTCGCGCGCACGATGCCCCTCAGCCAGCAGAAACTGAGAGCAGCCGGGCGCCAGCCTGCCGCTTTGGGTTGGAAGCTGCTGGACGAGCCAGAGTCCCACCCCGAGGTGGCCGGTGAGCTCCCCGAGGCCTACCGCCGCCTGCGGCAGGCTGACAAGGCCCGGCCCTTCGTGGTGACCGTCAGCGACCTGGCCGAGGCCGGCGACTGGGCGCATTTCTGCGACATCCTCGAGGTCAGCGTGCTGCCACTGCCCGGCCAGCCGCTGAAGCTGGTGGCCGAACGCGTGGCCACCGCCCGCCAGGTTCTGCAGCCGTGGCAAGGCCTGTTTGCGCTCCTGCAGGCCGGCTGGTCGGCCGCCCCTGGCCATCAGCCGACACCCCAGCAGGCCCGCGCCATGGCCTACCTGGCCCTCCTCAACGGTGCAACCGGTATCTTCTGGTATGCCCTTCGTGACCCCGGCTGGAACCTGGCCGAGACGCCCCTGTGGGCCCAGTTCAAGACCCTGAATGAGGAGATTTCAAGGCTGGGGTCGCTGGCCCTGACAGGGCAGCCGCTGACAGTCACGGTGGAGGGCGGCGATGTACAGGCTGCGGCCTGGGAGACCCCCGAGGGCGTCACCGTTGCCGCCGTTAACGGTAGTGACGCCGCACAGACGGTCACGCTGAAGCTGCCCCGTCCCGTCAGCGCCGCCGAGATCAGTGGCGAGCTGGCGCAGGCCCAGACGGTGGATGGAGCGTTACAGTTGGTACTGGGCCCGGTAGGCACGGCTCTCATCCGGGTTACCCTTGCCGCATCGCAGCCGTGACGCTATCCTGTGCACGTGCTTCCAGTATGGTCTCTTCGGGAGGAGTGTCCCTGTGCCCAGTTCCGCCCAGCCCCAACCTGTAACTGACCTGACCATCACCTCGCCGCGTCCACTGCAGGTCATCCAGCGCCGAACCCGCGCCGCCGGGGAGGTGCTGGTGAGCGGCCGCGCCGCCGTGCTCTGTGACCGGATAGAGGCGCAGGTCACCGGTCGGTCGCTCTCCGGCGATATCTGCCCCACGTGGGAACCGGTGCCCCTGTTCCCAGCCACGGGCGTGTTTCAGGGCCTGCTGCTGGTCCCGGCCGGCGGCTGGTATGACGTCGAGGTCCGCGCCGTGCAGGGCGGGGAGACCGTGGCCGCGGCCACCGTGTCACAGGTGGGTGTCGGTGAAGTTTTCGTTACGGCCGGGCAGTCCAACTCCACCAACGCCGGGCAGTTCCCCATCCAGCAGCACAGCGGCATGGTGTCCAGCTTCAGCGGCCGGCATTGGCAGATCGCCGATGACCCGCAGCCTGGCTGCCACGACGAGAGCACCGGCGGCAGCCCCTGGCCGGCCATGGGCGATGCGCTCTACGCGGCTTACGAAGTGCCCATCGGGATTGCCGCTACGGGTCATGGCGCCACCAGTGTCAACCAGTGGGCGCCGGGGGACGAGCTCTTCCAGTGGATGATGACCCGCATCTGGCAGCTTGGCCCCGGCGGCTTCCGGGCTCTGCTATGGCATCAGGGGGAAAGCGATGTGGCGATGCCAACGGAGGAGTACTTCGCGAAGCTGGCAGCCATCATCGCGGCCTCGCAGGAGGCGGCAGGCTGGCACTTCCCCTGGGGGGTGGCCAAGGTCTCCTACCATAACCCCGACAACCCGCGCTTCGAGACCACCCGCGCCGCTCACCAGGCCCTCTGGGACGCCGGACTGGCCTTCGCCGGGCCGGACACCGACGACCTGACGGGCGACCACCGGGACATGGATGGCCTGGGCATCCACTTCAGCCCCAAGGGCCTCAAGGCACACGGAGAGATGTGGGCAGATTGCATCCGGGCCTGGCTGGACCGCCTGCTGGAGCAGTAGGCCTTACGAGAAGTCGTAGATGTGCAACTGGTCCGTGAAGACCTTCTCCCTGACGACCCGGGGCAACTCGTCGAGGTTGTCCGGTGTCGGCGCGTCCGGCAACAGCTCCTGGAGGCGCTCCATGCGCCCGGGCATGGGAAGGTCCACCTTGTAGGGCCGACAACGGCTGACCCGCTTCAGCGCCTCGCGGGCGGCTTCACGGATTAGCTCATGGGCCCGCACCGGCGCCAGCATCCGGCAGCACTCGCGGCTGTAGCCCTCCTTCACCGCGACCGTCACCACGTCGCCACCGAGGAACTGACAGGCCTCGCGGCACGCGGCCCCATCGCCCGTGACGAGGGTGACCGGGATGTCGAAGTGGCCCGCGATCATCGCCGACTGGCCGATCTCGCCATACTCCCGGCCGTGGTACCAGTACCGCGCGTCGCTGCGGGAACTCTGGGTGTGGCAGAGAATGCCGTCCGGCGTGCGGTTCATGGCGTGGTAGCCCACGAGGAAGGCGCAGTCGAATCCCGCCTCCAGTCCCCACGTCTCAGGAAAGCCACGGCCGCAGAGATACTCGGCCGCCGGGTGCATGAGCTCCGGAACCACGTTCATGGGATTGCCGTGCCCGTCCACGACCCAGATCCGGGTCGCCCCGCCCTGCACTGCGCCCTCCACCGCGGCATTGATGTCGCCCATGAGGAGGCGGCGCGATTCCGGGTACAGGGGACTGGCCGGGTCGCGGGTCTGGGAGAAGAGCGTGATGCCGCTGCAGCCCTCCAGGTCGGTGCTGATATAGACGCGCATGGCTGTGCTCCCTTTTGAACTGCGGCGGTTTCACTGGGCTGAGATTAGACGATCCAGACCGGACTGGACCAGGCCATCTCGCCATCGGTCTGGGTAATGCGAACGTAGTAGTAGTTGGCCGAGCCGGGCGGGGGGGTGTCCCGGTACGCGAAATGCAGACTGGGGCCGTAGCCGCTGCAGACATAGGCGGTCTGACGTCCGCGCAGGACCTCGGCGGCAAGGATGGGATTGTCACCCATCACCCGCACCTCGATGACGTGGGTTCCCGAGAAGGCGCTGCCCTGGATGATGCTGCCCATGGGCTCACCATCCACGCTGAACTCCAGGTAGATGCGGGCGCCGGTGGTGCCATAGCAGCGGCGGTTCCAGAGCGCCTCCCAGACCGCCTCACGGGTGAGCTCCGGGGCCCAGACGGCCACCAGCCCGCCCGGATAGGCCTGCTGCGTGCGCAGCCAATCCGTCGCCCCCGGTCGGCCCGCATGGTCATCGGAGGAGGCCATCAATCCCAGCACCCAGCCCAGTTCCAGCGCGTCAGCGACATAGTGGCCGCTGTAGTCGCTGGCCTGCGCTGGCAGCAGTGGCCGGGAGCAGTACTCGCTTTCGGACCCACCCCAGACCGAGTAGACCTCGGCCAGCCGTACCAGGTCGGGATCATAGTAGCTGCAGGTCCCCTTGGCGTGCTGGTGCAGGACCATCATCGCGCCGTGGGCCTTCCACAGTGGCGCGAACTCGGCCATGTCGGCGTAAGCGCTGCGGCTGATGTCCGTCTCGCGCAGGAGCGGTCCGGCGTCACCGGGGTAGTAAAGACACTTGTCGCCATAGTGCTCCATGTCGGCATTGCAGGAGTACTCATAGCCCAGGAGGGTGACGTAACGCCCCGGGTCGTTGTGTCGTGCCGTTGCCTCCTGAATCGCTTCCCAGTCATCGTCGGACAGGTACTGGGCATGGTCAGCGATGGCGCAGAAGTCCAGGAAGGCCTCATCCCGGCCGAAGCTGTAGTACTCGTCAGGACTCCCCAGCCCATCGGACAGGCCGGTGTGGCCGTGGATGTCGCCCCAGAAGATCCTCTGGCGGGGGGTCTCCAGCACGCACAGGCACGGGTTTGACGCCCCCATGACCTCCTCGTCATCACATACTGCGATGAGTTCGCGTTCACCCGGCACCTGCAGTTCCGCCTGGAACGCATAGCCGCGCACGGCGTCGGCGAGGGGCACGGTCTGCAAGTCGTCAAGACGGGCCAGCACGTCCACGTCCGTGGGAGGAGGATGACCCAGGTTGCCGTACTCGTCAATCCCACGCACCCGCACCGGGAAGGTCTCGCCAACCTCCACGATGGAAGGGATGACCACGGTCAGGGACTTGGGGACGTTACCCACTATCCGCAGGGCCGGCTGCTCAGCGATTAGCGTGTAGCCGGAGAAGGGCGCCGCCCGTGTCCCGGTCACATCGGTGGCCACGGTGAACTCCAATCGCTGGGCAAAATGAGGCGCGTAGACCATGGGGCTAAGTGTCGGGGTGTGACCGTAGTTGAGCGCGACGGTGTCCCCTTCGCGCAGGGGTTGCCCCAGGACTTGGACGTACACCATGCGCCCCCACCGGGTCACGTAGTAGAAGGGCTCTGGTTCCAGCTTGACCGGCGGCTCCAAAGAGAGCTGGAGGCGGACATCCCGGCGGCTGCACACCGCGCTGACATACCCCTGGTCCAGCGGCCAGTGCAACTGCGGCGGTGTGAAACCGTAGGGCAGTTCAAAGCGCACACTGCCCCCCACCGCAATGCCGTCAGGGCCCGCCGTGTAGGTGATGGTCCAGGCGCCGCGGCTGGCCGCGACCACCGGGTCGGAGGGTTCCACCGTCGCCCGCCCATTGGTCGTGCTCACCTGTTCATTCCGCACGGCTTGCCTCCCGGTGGATCACAGCAGAGAGTGACGCTGCAACAGGGCCCTGATCGCCGCCCGAGTGTTGTCGGTCGGCATGGATAGCGGCGGCAGGACGGTGCTGCCGCACAGGCCTAGCATCTCCAGCGCGGCCTTGAGGTTGCCGGCGAAGCTGCCGCCCGGAATGGTGAATACGCCGGTCAGGTCGCTTAGCCGGGACTGAAGCTCGCGCACGGCTGCGGCGTCGCCGCGTGCAGCCGCTTCGTACAGCTCCACGCACAGCCGGGGCGCCAGGTTCGCCACCCCCAGTAGCCCGCCATCGCCACCCATCATGACACTGGCCCCCAGGTAGGCCTCAGTGCCATTCAGCACCGTGAAGTCGAGATGGCGCTCCCGGACGCGACGCAAGAGCTCCAGATGCAGTACGGCATTGGCCGCGCTGTCCTTCATCCCCGCAATGTTGGGGTGCGGAGCCAGCTCCAGCAGTTGCTCCACTGTAAGGGCGGTCTTCACCCGCTGCGGTATGTTGTAGACGAACAGCGGCAGCGGTGACCGGTCAGCGATCGTCACGAAGAAGTCGAGGACCTCAGCGTCGGTGTGTTGGTAGTAGTAGGGCGCGGCCGCGGCCACGGCATCGGCCCCAAGGTCGGCGGCGCGACGCACCCGGTCGAGCACCCGGGGGACGCCCACATCGGTGACATGGGCCAGCACAGGCACCTGCCCATTGGCTTCACGGATCGCCCAGCCCAGTACCCGCGACCACTGCTCATCGGCAAGCATGGGCCCCTCACCGGTGGAGCTGCAAGCGAACAGCCCCACTACGTCTCCCTCGAGCTGGTATTGCACCAGCCGCCGGAAGCCCGCCTCATCAGGTTCCAGGTCGGGCGTCAAGGGCGTCGCCAGGGCCGGAATGATGCCCCGCAACCGCATCTTCACGACACTCACCTCGCACGGACTGCTGGACGCCGCGCCGCCGGAAAGGTTCCTCTTCGGTCGCCTTCGGCCCTCCACGGCGCTCCACGAAGGAGTCCGCCAGGGGTCAGGGAAGGAGTGGGGACATTCCGCGGCGAGGAGCGATCCGATGCGAGTCTACATCCTGACCGATCTCGAAGGCGTAACCGGCGTGACGCTGTGGTCCCAGACCGGCCCTCCTGACCTGGCGGCGTATGAGGCCAGCCGCCGCATGCTGATGCACGATATCAGTGCGGCGGTTGAGGGCTGTCTGGCTGGCGGCGCCTCGCGCGTGACCGTGCTGGACGGCCACGGCCTGCCCTTCAACCTCGTGCCCGAGCTGATGCACCCGGGGGCCGAGTACATTGCCGGGCGCGGCCTGCCCCACACCTGGGGCATGGACGAGGGCTATGACTGCGGCATGCAGGTGGGCTGCCATGCCATGAACCGGACCATGGACGGTGTGCTGTACCACACCCAGAGCCACCTCAACGACGCCCGGTACTGGTACAACGACCAGGAGTTGGGCGAGATCGGTCAGTGCGGGCTGGTGTTCGGGCACTTCGACATCCCCTGTGTCATGGTCACGGGCGACTACGCCGCCTGTCGCGAGGCCGAAGCGCTGTTCGGCCCGCAATGCGTCACCGCGGCAGTCAAGTACGGCTACAGCCGGCAATGCTGCCGCATGCTGGCGCCGCAGAAGACCTATGAGCTGATCCGCAATGCTGCGAAGGCGGCCATGGGGAAGGTAGCCGAGGCCAGGCCTTTGAAGTTTGAGCTGCCGATCCGCGCCCGCGTTGAAACCCTGGCGGTGGAGCTCCCCGAAACGGCCTCGCCGGAGGAGGTCGCGGCGGCCCCCCACCAGGTGCACGAGGGCATCTGTCCGACGCAACTGGACGTCTACGCCTTCTAGGCCGGTGCGATCGTCACGCCCCGGTGGGCGCATGGCCGTGCCCCCGCGCCGCTGCTAGCGGGGCTTTTCGCACAGTACCAGCAGTTGCCGCTCCCAGCCCTCGAACTCGCTGCCGCTGTATCCGCCGAACTTGGCGATAACGCGCAGACCGGCCGTCGCCAGCATGGTCTCCAGTTCCCCTGGGCTGTAGAGACGGATGGCGGCACTGTGGACCAGTGCCTCGGTATGGCGGTCGTACCAGGAGGAGACCAGGCAGGCATCATCCCGGCGGTATTGGCAGCGCATGGTTAGCTCGCGGCCGTCCGGCAGGTCAATCGCCTGGTGGTAAGGGGCGTAGAGGATCTGGTACTTCTTGTTGCGCGTATCGAGAAAGAAGCGGCCCCCGGGCCTAAGGCAGCGCGCGGTCTCGCGCAACACCGCCAGGTCGTCAGCCACGGTAGCGAGATAGCCGAAGCTGTTGAACAAGTTGAGGATGACGTCGAAGCTTCCGTCAGCGAAGGGCAGGGCCTGGGCCAGACCATGGACCAGCCGCGGACGCAGTCCGGCCATGCGCCCCGCCTCGCGGGCGAGGGTGAGCATCATTGTGGAGGCGTCCAGACCCACCAGGTCATAGCCCAGGGAAGCCAGAGGCAACAGGTGCCGTCCCATGCCGCAGCAGATGTCGCCGATGAGGTCGGACTTGCGCAAGGGCACCAGCCGTTGCAGGGCCGCGACCTCAAACTCCGTCTCATCCAGGTCAGGGAAATTGGACAGAAGCAGTGAATCGGCGTTCTCGAAGAAGGCACGCCACCACGGTGCTGAGCGATAGTCACTCATGAGTGGGATGGCGCTCCCAGCGCCTGCATCACATCGGCGAGCCCGTGGAAGGGGTAGCAGGTCCGGCCACACCGCGCGCAGTCCTCGGCCAGCGCGTCCTTGGCGAACACCACGTCCGCGAACCGGGCCACACATAAGTCAGAGTGCCCGTCGCCGAGGTAGATGGTCCGGCGGAAACCTCGCCGGAGCCGGAAGAAGTGCTCGGTCTTGCAGTTGCCGCACTGGCCGCAGAAGTTGGCGTAGGGGAAGTCCACCTCGATGCCCTGCGGGGTTACTGTGGCCCGGTTGGCGAAGCGGAGCACCGGCCCGCAGCCGCGCAGGTGGGCGTCGTCCGTTGTCGTCTGCAAACCCAGGTCGTCCAGCATCCGGTCAATGTAGAAGTCCAGGCCGTCGCTCAGCACGACCAGGCCCGCTCCGCGCTCGCGGATGAACGCCAGGAAGGCCAGGAAGTCCGGATCCACCTCCAGGCTGTCCAGGAGCGAGTAGAGCCTGTCCTCGGGGAGCTGGACCAGGCCCCACTGGCGGCGAAGGCACTCCATGGAGCTGATCTCGCCCCGGCGCCAGACCATCTCCGCGTCCCACGCCGCATCCAGACGCAGGGCCTCAATCACGGCCAGGCTGGTGTCAACAACGCTGATGGTGCCATCGAAATCGCTGACGACCAGATCGTCAGCGCCAAGGGGTCGAAGCTGCGTACAAGCCATGGGGCGATTATAGCACAGCGGCCAAGGCCCGACCACGGAGGGGTTGCCGGGGAGGGTCACGGCGACCTGTTCGGTAATCCCCCTTGATTCCATTGTATTACTGCGTTATAGTGGCTCCACGCGCAACGGTTGGCGTTCTGGACGCCGGGAAAGCAGTCTGTTAGGATGTACCAGCCACGGACGTACCGCCAACGGGTCGGCCACCAGGACCTGGTGAGCTTCCAGGTCCGTGTGCAGGAGACCGACCTGCAGGTCGCCGCCGTCCGCAAGCTGCCCGAGGAGACCCTGCGGGCTGTCCGCGCCGCACGCGAGTTGCTTCAGGGCCACATTCGGCAGTATCCGGCCTTTCTGAGCAGTCTGGAGCCCCTGCAGGCACCCGCTGAGTGCCCGGAGCTCATCCGGCGAATGTACGTGGCGGCGGCGACGGCCGGCGTAGGACCGATGGCGGCGGTGGCCGGGGCGGTCGCTGAGCACGTCGGCGACGCGTTGCTGCCGCTATCTCCGCAGGTTATCGTGGAGAATGGCGGCGACATCTTTCTGCAGACTTTGGCCGAGCGCACGGTGGCCATCCACGCCGGGCGCTCGCCGCTCAGCGGGAAGCTGGGGCTGCGTGTACCGGCTGATTGCCGGCTGGGGATCTGCACCTCCTCAGGTACGGTGGGCCACTCGCTGAGCTTTGGCCGCGCGGATGCCGCCCTGGTGGTCAGCGACGACGCTGCCCTGGCCGATGCGGTGGCCACGGCTCTCGGCAACCGGGTCAGTAGCCCGGCGGACGTGGCGGGAGCGCTGGAGTGGGTGCAGACAGTGCCCGGCGTGCGCCACGCCCTGGTGATCATCGGCGAAACCCTCGGGGCGTGGGGAGAGCTTGAGTTGGTGAGGGTGTGAGTCGCCCCGGGTGGCAGGAATATCGAAGGAAGGAGGTCGGGCATGGCAAGACACAAGTCTCAACCGTACCGCGTGGTGATGTCCATGGGCATGCCTGAGCGTCCCTCGGGACGCGTGCACAGTGGCGAGCAATGCACCGCGCTGGCCCAGGCCGGACCCGGCTTCCCTCCGGCAGGCCGCATCCAGCGCTTCCGACACTCAGGAGGCACCCATGGCTAAGACAGTTGCCGAGATCAATGAAAAGATACGCAAGGGACAGGCGGTCGTGGTCACCGCCGAAGAGATGATTGACATCGTAGCCGAGGAGGGGGTTCGCAAGGCCGCCAAGAGCGTTGACGTGGTCACCACGGGCACCTTCGGCCCGATGTGCTCGTCCGGCGCATTCCTCAACTTCGGGCACACCAAGCCCCGCATGAAGATGAGCAAGGTGTGGCTCAACGATGTTCCTGCCTACGGCGGCCTGGCGGCGGTGGATTGCTACATCGGCGTCACGGAAGTGGCCGAAGGCGACCCGCTGAACAGGAGTCATCCCGGCGAGTTCCGCTATGGCGGCGGGCATGTGATCGAGGACCTGGTGGCCGGCAAGGACGTGCTGCTGCGGGCCGAGGGCTATGGCACCGACTGCTACCCTCGCCGGGAGCTGGAGACCTGGATCAAGCTGGAGGACTGCAATCAGGCCTTCCTCTGCAACCCGCGCAACGCCTATCAGAACTACAATGTAGCGGTCAACCTGTCCAAGGACCGCGACATCTACACCTACCTGGGCGTGCTCAAGCGCAACCTCGGCTCGGCCAGCTTCTGCTCGGCCGGTCAGCTCTCGCCGCTGCTGAATGACCCTTACTATCGCACCATCGGCATCGGCACCCGTATCTTCATCGGCGGGGCGCAGGGCTACATCTTCTGGCAGGGCACTCAGCACGCGCCGGGCGTAGCCCGCAATGAGCATGGCGTCCCCACCGGCGGCGCTGGCACCATCGCGACGGTGGGCGACCTCAAGGCCATGGACCCGCGCTACGTGGTCGGCGCCAGCTTCTACGGCTACGGCTGCACGCTGTCGCTGGGCATCGGTATCCCTATTCCCGTCCTTGACGTGGACATGGCGCGGTTCACGGCCGTGCGGGACGAGGACATCGTGGCCCCCATTGTGGACTACAGCCGGGGGTACCCGTACTTCGAGGGCGGACCGCTGGGCCATGTCAGCTATGCCGAACTGAAGAGCGGGAAGATCACGGTCCAGGGCAAAGAGGTGCCCACGACCCCGATCTCGAGCTATGTGCGCGCCAGAGAGATCGCCGAGAACCTCAAGGAGCAGATCAAGAAGGGCGAGTTCCTCCTGACCGAGCCGCTGGAGCGGCTCCCTGCGCCCGAATCGGGCCTCCAGTTCAAGATGCTCAAAGAGCGCCCGCTTCGGCGCGCCAAGGAGGTGCTTTAGATGGCTACTCGCCGCGTGGTTCTGCGGTTTCCGCAGCAGCTCATAGACGAGCCGATTATTTCGACTACCATCAAGACCTATGACCTGGACTTCAACATCCTGCGTGCCGAAATCACACCGGCCAGCGAAGGACTGATGGTCATTGAGTTCTCCGGGCAGGACAAGCCCCTCAACGACGCCATCAGGCATCTCAAGAAGACCGGGGTGAAGGTCGAGCCCATCGGCCGCGACGTCGTACGCAACGAGGGCCGCTGCACCGAGTGTGGGGCCTGCATCACCATCTGCCCCACCGCGGCTCTCTACATTGACCTGGAGAGCCGGCACGTGTACTTCGACTCCGAGAAGTGCATCGCGTGCGAGTTGTGCGTGCCGGTCTGCCCCTCGCGGGCCATGGAGCTGACGTTCTAGGCGGCACGCCGTGCCGAGTCGAACCATGCGGGGAACCCTCCGTCGGGACGGGTTCCCCGCTTCCTTTGCAGACACAGGTCCTGCAGTCACTGACGGCGAACCCGCGGCGCACGCGGATAGACGGGGCATCCTGCCCCGCCGAAAGGAGACCCCGATGCGCCTCTCAGAACTCACCGCCGAAGGCCTGCAACAGTTCCGCGACAGGACCGAAGAGTTGCTGGCGACGGTCGGCTTCCGCGTCATGCACCAGGACATGCTGACCCGCTGCCAGAAGGCGGGCGCGACGGTGGACGAGATATCCGGTACGGTGCGTCTGCCGCCGGAGCTGCTGCGCGAGCTCCTGGCCCAGGTCCCGGCCAGCTTCGAGGTCCGCAGCGTCACCGGCGAACGTTACACGGTCGGCGGCGACGCGCAGCACGCCCAGGCCATCGTCACCGACCCGTGGATCATTGATTACGAGACCGGCCAGCCGCGGCGGCCCTGCCTGAGCGATATCACCCGCCACACCACCATCGCCCAGAAGCTGCCCCGCGTCATCGCCGCCAGTCTGATGGACTACCCGGTCACCGACTTCCCTGGCCCCGACTCCAACCTGCGGGCCATGGAAGAGTATGTGCTGCACTTCGCCAAGCACTACGTCGTCATGCCCGCCTCGCCGGAGGGCTTCGCACACTGGCTGAACATCGGCGAGATCCTGAGCGCCGGCAGCGGTCTGGCCGAGAGCGGCCTGATGAGTGTTGCCGTCGCCATCCTGTCGCCACTTACCATTTCCCAGTGGAACGTCGAGCTGATGCTCACCGGATGCCGCCTCGGGCTGCCGGTCTTCCCGACCACCTGCCCCCAGGCCGGCAGCACCTCACCCTACGCGCTTGCCCCCACGCTCCTGCAGGCCCACGCCGAGGCCATCTTCCTGGCGGCTCTGACGCAGATCGCCCGCCCCGGGAACCCCTTCATGTACTCCGTCGGGCCCTCGACCACCGACCTGCGCGACGGGCACGACCTTTACTACACCCTCGACAAGGTGCTGTGGAAGCTGGCGGCGGTGCAACTGGGGCGCTCCTGCGGCATTCCGGTCATCTCCGAGTCTGGCGGGTCCATGACCCACCGCTACGACCAGCAGAGCGGCGCCGAGGGCATCCTGTTCATGCTCACTGCCCAGACCAGAGCGAACTTGCTGACGGGCTTTGGGTCCTGTTACAACGCGGTGGGGATGTCAGCGGAGATGCAGGTCATCCATGAGGCCTGGCTGGAGGCGGCCGAGTTCCTGACCCGGGGCATGGACCTGTCGCGGCTGAGCGATGGCCTGGAGAGCCTGCGTCGCGCGGGGCCGGGCGGGCACTTCCTGACCGACGACCTGACGCTGCAGCTCATGCGCCAGGGCGAGTTCTTCCGCCAGGCGCTCTTCGACTTCAGCGGCGCCCCGGAGGGTCCATCGCTGCTGCAGCGCGCCCATGAGCGGGTCGAAGAGCTGACTGCCGACACCGCCTCCCCGCTGCCCGAGCCCATGCAGGAGGAGGTCCGGCGGTACTTCCGGGACCTGCGGACCTGACCGGCCCGGCTACGGCGTGCCGGGCTCGTACCCGGGGACGGCGGACCAGTCCAGCTCGGCCACCACCCGCAAGCAAGCAGCAACGACGAAGTAGTCGTCACCGCGTCCGTTAGTCAAGCGCAGACTGGCGGCGCCGTGAGGCCCATGAACCGTCAAGGTGAACTCCGTCGGTGCGGCCGGCTGTGAGCATTCGCTGGGCGCTGACACTCTTGTGAGCGTTATCTTCCTACTCCCCGCTCTGCACGGCTCCTGGCAGGTGGCTCGCTAAGCCGCCGCGCGCTTGGGCACCAGCAGGCCCACGATCATCCAGGCCCAGGCCATCGAGTCGGCCAGAATCTCCAGGGTGTGCGGGATCCGCAGTGCCAGGGGCATCCAGGCGGCCTGAATCATACCGAAGGCGCCCACGACAACCCACGAGGCCAGTCCGAGCTGCAGCATGAGCATGCCTCTGCGGCCCCGCCAGAGGGCGAGGATTGGCAGCGTGGACAACACGAACAGGACGCTGCGTCCCAGCTGGACCAGGGGCAGGAGTGCCGGGTCCGGCATCCGCAGCCAGGCCACGCCCCGGGTGTAGTACTCCATTAGGTATGGACAGACTGCCATCAGCAGCATGCCGAACACATAGTATGCTAACGGGAAAGAGAGCAGGGCCAGCGGAGCTCGCCACAACCAACTGCCGATGCCTCTGCCACCGAGGCCAGCTGCCGTCGCCGGGTCGGCCCCGCCGCCTCCGGCGAACAGCCCAGCCATGGCCGCCGTGAAGACGAGACTGGGCACGAGCATCGCTAGCGTAGTCGTATGCCACTTCCCCAGTGTGGTAAAGACCTCGGTCTCAATGCCGTTGCAGACCCCGACCGCGACCCAGATGAAGCCAAAGAGCGCCAGCCAGCGGGCCGTGAAGCTGCCCTGCAGGCGCATCGCCAGGGGGGCAATGGCAGCGGCCAGACCCAGCGCCGCCAGCGCCTGCAGGCCGAACAAGGTCCGCGGTGGCACCTGTGCTGCGAACTCCTCCATCTCCAGTCCGAACGCCGCCATCAGCCCGCCTGTCAGCATCGCGCTGATGGCCCAGACCGCTGCGCAGGCCATGGCCCGCCAGACAGCTCTCCACGGGCGCCCGACAGCACCTCCGCCGGCCGGCGTCCCGAGCGACTCACGCATTGTGGCACCAGACATCGTCCTCGCCTCTCACTGTGAATGACCATCCTTGGCAACGTGGGACGGCGCTGCGTGGGCGACGACCTCCCGGACTGCCTCCTCGATCCAACCCAAGTGCGCCTCATAACCGCGGATGCCATTGAGCAGGGCCAGGCGCTGGTGCAGCGAGCCGTGTTCCTGGAGGGCGATGCGGTGGCCCTCCAGTTCCATCAGGTAACCACGCACCACCGCCGCGTAACCCTCCAGATAGGCAATCACCTCAGCAGGCGCCAGGTGCCGCTCGCAGAGAACGAAGCGCAGGACCGGCGCGTTGCCGTTACGCACCAACTCGTCCCTCGTAACCGGCTGCTGCAACCACTCACGGAGCTGCGCCAACCCCTCCTCCGTCAAACTGTACACCCGGCGAGGCCGCGTCTCGGTAGTGCGGTCCAGGGTGGCCGTCACCAGCCCGCGTTGCTCTAGCCGCTTGAGTGTCGGGTAGATGGCGCCAGGACTGGAACTGAAGTGAGCCAGGGGCGTGGTGGCGAAGACGCGTTGCACGTCGTAGCCGGACATGGGCTCCAGGTCCAGGAGCCCCATGATGGCCAGTTCGAGGTTGGTCAGCGATGGCCGAGCCATGACTGTTACTCTTTTACGATATATTACGTCGCGTAATAGTGCTGAGCATAATATACATGCCCCGCCTCTGTCAACATCCATTTTCGCGCGGACTGGCAGGTACGAGGCTCGTGCTGCCGAAAGAGCAAGGCCAAGTCCTGAATGTTGTCCGTGACGAGGGGCCACAGGCGTGACTACGACTTGCCGTCACCGCACGATACGAGCGACTTCAGACCAGTACCACGGCTATCCACGCCATGACTTCGTGGTGGATGGCTGCTGCTGCCTGGTGGTCTGCCCCCACGCGGAGGTGCCGGGGCGCCATTGGATCTGGCGGGCGGAGTTCTTCGACCACCGGCCCGATACCGACCTGGCGCTGCTGGCGCTGGGCTTTCACCTGGCTTACATGGACGTCCAGAACACCTTCGGCTGCCCCCGGGCCATGGATCACTTCGACGCGTTTCACGCTTTCCTGACCCGCGAGTATGGCTTCCACCGCCGGGCCGTCCTGGAGGGCTACAGCCGCGGCGGCCTGTACTGCTACAACTGGGCGCGGCGGGACCCCTCTCGGGTAGCGTGCATCTATGGCGATGCCCCGGTCTGCGACTTCAAGAGCTGGCCGGCGGGGAAGGGTACCGGGCGCGGCAACCCGCCGGAATGGGAGAAGCTGCTGCGGGACTATGGCTTCGCCTCGGAGGAGGAGGCGCTGGCCTATGACGGCAACCCGGTGGACAACCTGGCGCCGCTGGCGGCAGCGGGTATCCCGATCATCCATGTCTTCGGCGATGCCGACGAGGATGTTCCCTGGGAGGAGAACACAGGGGTGGTGTTCGAGCGCTACACGGCCCTGGGCGGGCACATGGAGCTGATCCGCAAGCCGGGCGTGGCCCACCACCCCCACAGCCTCGATGACCCCACTCCGATCGTGGAGTTCATACTCAAGCACACCGTCCAGGCGGTGTCACCGCCGGCAACGGAGTGACGACCCACCATGAGTCCCTACCTCCACCGAAGCTGGTCGAGCTCCTGGTGGCGCGACATCCTCACTGCGGTGGCTGGCTCACTGCTCTGCGCTGTGCTGCTGACCGGCCTGGTGGTGGGACTGTCGCTGTTGCTGGGACACGCCTGGCCGCTTGGGGCGAGCGCCACGGACCTGGCGATGCTGGTGGGCGGGGTTGCGTTGCCGCCGGGGATGGCCGGGGGGGTAACTGTGGCGCGGGCCTGCCGCGGGCGTCGGGTGGAACTGGGCGGGATGGCCATGTGGCGGGCGCGATTCGGCAGCATCAGCATGATCGGGATGGCTTGCGGAGCACTGGCCACAGTGGCGGCCTTCCCGGTCCTGGTCCCCGCTTGTGACCATCTGGGGCTGGGCGCGCAAGACGGCCCTGACCCTTTCCTGGTGACCGTCCTGGCGCTGATCTTTGCCGGCGGCTGCTGTGGGGCTGTGGGCACCTCCCTCGCACTTCTCCTGCGCCGTCCCAGCCGGCCTTGAGCCGGATTCAGGCGGCGACATCGGCCGCCCGCGGGGTACATAGCCGATAGCCGACACCGGGCACGGTCAGAATCCGCTGCGGGTGCCGTCGGTCAAACTCAAGCTTGGCCCGCAGCCGCCCGATGTGCACGTCGAGCGTCCGCGTGCGGATGCGAGAGTCATAGCCCCAGACCGTCAGCAACAGGTTCTCCGAACGGGCTACCCCGCCCCGCTGCTCAGCAAGGGCCCAAAGCAGGTCAAACTCCTTGGGAGTCAGGTGGACCGGCCGCCCGGCAAGTCGCACTTCCCGCCCCTCCCGGTCAATGGTCAGGTCCCCTTGCACCAGGGTCTCCGTGGGCCCCAGTCGCTGCGCATAGACGCTGGCGCGTCTGAGCAGAGCCTCCACCCGCGCCAGCAGCTCGTCTGTTCGGAAAGGCCTCGCCAGATAGTCATCGGCACCGACTTCCAGGCCGACGACGCAGTCAAGGACACTGCTGCGTTCACTGATGAGAATGATGGGCATGAACGCTGTGGCGCGCAGCCGGCGGCAGACGTCCAGACCGTCCATGTCCGGGAGGGTAAGGTCCAGCACAACGAGGTCCGGGTTCTCACTGCCCGCCCGCGCGAGCGTCTCCCCGCCCTGCCGGGCGATTGTCACATGGTACCCTTGCGCCTGTATGAGGCGGCTCAGCAGTTCGGCCTGATTCGGATCGCCTTCGCAGATCAGGATGTGTCTGGACATGTCCTTGCCTCGATGGGTCAATGGTCCTCCGTGTTTCCCGACAGCCAGTGGCATGGCTGTCGCCAGCCCGCGCTGCAGCGGCGCCAGACATCACCCGCTGGTCGCCTGCGCCACAGGTCTTATCGGCAGAGTGTCCCGGGACCTGAGCCCTGCGGGCCGGGAGAGGAAGGAGAGCCCGCCGGGCAACACGAATCGACTCCGTGAGCGAACTCTGGAGGTGGGCGCATGGCAAGATGCAGGCATTGTGAGCGTGAAGTGGACGATACTGATGCTTTCTGCCGGCACTGTGGGGCCGCGCTCACGACGACAGAGAGCCCCCTGTCGCCTCCGAGGGCGCCGTCTCGGGCGCTGGATGACATGGCGGCCGATTTCCTGAGCCGGCTCAAGGACAAGCCGGAGGATCCCGACGCGCTGTACAACCTGGCGTTGACCCGCTACTACGCCCGTGACTGGGCGGCCGCTGCGGAGTATCTGGTGGATTTCGTGCGGCTCGTACCCGAGTTTGCCGATGCCCACGGCAAACTGGCGCTCTGCTACTGGCATCTGGGCCGCCGCGAGGCCGCTCTGGTGTCCATCCGCCAGGCCGTGAGCCTGGCCCCCAATGACCGTCGGCTGGCCGACATAGCCACGCGCATGGCCGAGGCCGACGAGGCCTGACGCGACGACTCTCCGCAAGGCGGCTGCGTGCGCTTCGCTCGGCGGCCGGAAGGGTAACAACATTACTGAACAGGCGGCGGCATTGAGGCGTAAGGTTCCCGCCGAGTGGCCCCCCACGGAGGTTGAACGGCGCCGGGCTGCGCCGCGTCTATCCTATTAGGAAACCATGTACGAGGCTTGCCTGGCGCGATTGACACCGGCCATAACATTCACTAAACTATCCGGTCAAGTGCGCGCCATCGGGTGCGCTGTGCTCCGACGCTCCGGAGGGCACCCCAGAATACGCGCAACATGGGGAGTGTCGGTGCGACGAGAAAGAGGTCGTGAGCTATTCGCGGCATTGTCTTCGACATCAAACGCTTCGCTGTCCATGACGGTCCGGGCATCCGCACGACGGTCTTCTTGAAGGGCTGCCCGCTGCGGTGCGATTGGTGTCATAACCCCGAGTCTCAGTCCAGCAAGCCGGTAGTGGCGCAGTTCCGCCGCAATTGCATCGGCTGCGGGAAGTGCATTGAGGCCTGCCCGCAGCATGGCATCACGGCCGGCGAGGACGGTATCGTCATCAACCGCGCGCTCTGCCAAAGCTGCGGGGCGTGTACACGCGTGTGTGTGGCCGAGGCCCTGGTCCTGCGTGGACAGGAGATGACCGTGGAGCAGGTCATGGCCGAGGTGGAAAAGGACCGGGCTTTCTACGAGAACTCCGGCGGTGGAATGACCCTGTCGGGCGGCGAGCCACTCTATCAACCCGAGTTCGCCCTCGCTCTCCTGCAGGCTGCCAAGGCCGCCGGTCTGCATACCTGTCTGGACACCAGCGGTCATGCCTTCTGGCCGGTGCTGGAGCAGATGCTGCCCTACGTGGATATGGTGCTGTATGACGTCAAGGGCATGGATCCGCGGCGGCACCAGCAGTACACCGGCCGGTCAAACCGGCAGATCCTGGAGAACCTGCGCCACCTGACCGAGGACGGCGTCCGTGTCCACGTCCGGGTGCCGGTCATCAAGGGCTACAACGACGAAACTGGCGAGATGACCGAGCTGGCCCGGTATCTGCGCTCGCTAAAGAACACGCCGAGCGTGGAGTTGCTGCCCTACCATCGTCTGGGTGAGGGCAAGTATGAGTCCCTCGGCATCCGCAACGGTCACCATCGCGAACCCCCGTCCCGTGAGCAGGTGGAGGCGCTGGCAGCGCTGATTCGGGACCTGGGACTGGAGTGTCAGGTCGGCGGTTAGCAGGGCGTCTTGCAGCGGCATGAGACCAACGGTGGCCCTCCGGCCACCGTTGTTTGCAGATGGTGCATCTGCACTGGTGATCCTCCCCTTGACGCAACACTTCGGGTGGACGTACCTTGCCTGCAGAGGTTATGTCCAGTGCGCCAGGCGATGCTCTGCCCGCCGGTATGACATCGCCGGAACAGCGGGACCGCAGGTCCACCTGCCAACTGCCACGGCTGGCGAAGGCCCCACCAAGGGAGTGACCGATGCCACGACGCGATGACATCGAGAAGGTGCTGATCATCGGCTCCGGGCCGATCATCATCGGGCAGGCCTGTGAGTTTGATTACTCGGGCACCCAGGCCTGCAAGGCTCTCCGCGAGGAGGGCTACCGGGTGATTCTCGTCAACTCCAACCCGGCGACGATCATGACTGATCCGGAGACGGCCGACGTCACCTACATCGAGCCCCTCACGCCCGAGAGCGTGGCAGCCATCGTCGCCCGGGAGCGACCCGACGCGCTACTCCCCACGCTCGGCGGCCAGACCGGTCTGAATCTGGCTCTTGCTCTCTCCGACAGCGGTGTCCTTTCCCGCTTCAACGTCGAGCTCATCGGGGCCCGGCGTAAGGCCATCAAGAAGGCCGAGGACCGCGAGCTGTTCAAGGACGCCATGCTGGCGGCCAACCTGGAGCTCCCCCGCAGCGCCTTTGCCTCCACGGTCCGTGACGCCCGGCAGATCGCCCGCGAGATCGGCTTCCCGCTCATCATTCGACCATCGGGCACGCTTGGCGGGAGCGGCGCGGGCACGGCCTCCAACTGGGAAGAGCTGGAGGAGGTCGTCGCCAAGGGCATTGACGCCAGCCCCATGAACGAGGTGCTGGTGGAGGAGAGCGTGGTCGGGTGGAAGGAATACGAGCTCGAGGTGATGCGCGACGCCAAGGACAATGTCGTCATCATCTGCTCCATCGAGAATTTCGATCCGATGGGCATCCACACGGGTGACAGCATTACCGTGGCGCCGGCGCAGACGCTGTCGGACCAGGAATACCAGAAAATGCGCGACCAGGCCATCCGCGTCATCCGCGAGATCGGCGTGGACACGGGGGGCAGCAACATCCAGTTTGCTGTCAACCCGCGTGACGGGCGTATGGTCGTCATTGAGATGAACCCGCGCGTCAGCCGCTCCTCGGCCCTGGCCTCCAAAGCCACCGGCTTCCCCATCGCCAAGATCGCCGCCAAGCTGGCTATCGGCTACACCCTCGACGAGATCCGCAATGACATCACCCGGGAGACCCCGGCCTGCTTCGAGCCGACCATAGACTACGTGGTGACCAAGATCCCGCGCTGGGCCTTCGAGAAGTTCCCCGGTGCCGACCCGACGCTGATGACCCAGATGAAGTCGGTCGGTGAGGCCATGGCGATTGGCCGCACCTTCAAGGAGTCGCTGCAGAAGGGCATCCGCTCCCTGGAGATCGGCCGGTTCGGTCTGGGTGCCGACGGCAAGGGGAGCCACTACGACGCGATGGATCCCCAGGAGCTGCGGAACAAGCTGCGCATCCCGCATCCAGACCGGCTGTTCCAGCTTCGCAGTGCCATGCGGCTGGGTATGAGCATCGAGGAGCTGCACGAGATCACGGCCATTGATCCGTGGTTCCTGCGCAACATGCGGGAGATTGTGGAGGAGCAGGATGAGCTGGCGAAGCTGCACCCGAAGCGGGCTGCCGCGGCAGGCAGGACCACAGCCGAAGGGAAAACTGTGGCAGGCGGGGCCATGGCGGAAGGGAACACCGTGGTAGGCGGGGCCATGGCGGAAGGGAACACCGTGGTAGGCGGGGCCACGGCGGAAGGGAACACCGTGGCAGGCGGGGCCACGGCGGAAGGGAACACTGTGGTAGGCGGGGCCACGGCGGAAGGGAACACTGTGGTAGGCGGGGCTTCCAGCCCCGCTGCCGTTATCCCCAGCGGGGGTGGAAGCCCCGCCCACCGGGAAGAGGGCGGTGGCGACGTAGTGGCCGGGGCTGGAAGCCCCGGCTACCGGGAAGGGGGCGGTGGCGACGCAGTGGCCGGGGCTGGAAGCCCCGGCTACCGGGAAGGGGGCGACGTGCCCGACGGCGACCTCGTCGGCCTGGAAGCCCTGGACGCCGACTACCTGCGCCACCTCAAACGCCTGGGCTTCTCCGACCTGCAGATCGCGACCCTGGTGGGCTGCAAGCCGGTGGAAGTGCGGGAACGTCGTAAGGCTCTGGGCGTGCTGCCGACGGTCAAGCTGGTGGACACCTGCGCGGCGGAGTTTGAGGCCTACACGCCGTACTTCTACCTGACCTACGAGGAGGAAGACGAGTTCCGCCCCTCGGAGCGGCCCAACATCATCATTCTCGGCGGCGGACCCAACCGTATCGGCCAGGGCATTGAGTTCGACTACTGCTGCGTCCATGCCGCGCTGGCGCTGCAGGAAGACGGCTTTGAGACCATCATGGTCAACTCCAACCCCGAGACCGTGTCCACCGACTACGACACCTCCGACAAGCTTTACTTCGAACCTCTGACCACTGAAGACGTGCTCAACATCTGCGACAAGGAGAAGCCCTTCGGCGTCATCGTGCAGTTCGGCGGGCAGACGCCGCTGAACCTGGCCCGCAGTCTGGCCGAGGCGGGCGTGCCGATTCTCGGCACCAGCCCCGACAGCATTGACATCGCCGAGGACCGCAAGCGCTTCCAGGAGCTGCTGCAGAAACTGGGCCTGCGCCAGCCGCGCAATGACACCGCGACCTCGGTGGACGAGGCGGTCGAGGCGGCTCGCAGCATCGGGTACCCGGTGCTGGTACGGCCGTCCTACGTCCTGGGTGGGCGGGCCATGGAGATTGTCTACAACGAGGAGGCCCTGCGTCACTACATGGCTACGGCCGTCGAGGCCTCACCCCAGCGCCCTGTGCTCATTGACCAGTACCTCGACAGCGCCATTGAGGTGGACGTGGACGCCATTGCCGACGGTGAGCGCTGTGTCATCGGCGGGATCATGGAGCACATCGAGGAGGCCGGCATCCACAGCGGCGACTCCGCCTGCGTCTTGCCACCGCTGAGTCTGGCCGAAAGCGAGATCGAGGAGATCATGGCCCAGACCAAGGCCCTCGCCCACGAGCTCAACGTCCGGGGCCTGATGAACTGCCAGTACGCCATCCACAATGAGCAGCTCTATGTGCTGGAGGTCAACCCCCGGGCCTCGCGGACCGTCCCCTATGTCAGCAAGGCTATCGGTGTGCCGCTGGCCAAGCTGGCCGCGCGAGTGATGGCCGGCAAGTCGCTGGAGGAGCTGGGCTTTACCGAGGAGGTTGAGCCGGAGCACATGTCTGTCAAGTGCCCGGTCTTCCCCTTCAACAAGTTCAGCGGCATTGACACCCTGCTGGGCCCGGAGATGAAGTCCACAGGGGAGGTCATGGGGCTTGACCCGAACTTCGGGGCCTCCTTTGCGAAGGCCTACATCGCCGCCGGGCACGACTTGCCGACGCGCGGCACGGTGTTCATCAGCGTCCGCAACCGCGACAAACGGGACATCATCTTCGTCGCCCGGCGGCTGAGCGAACTGGGCTACCACATCGTTGCCACCGAGGGCACAGCCCGGGTGCTGCGGCGCAGCGGCGTGCAATCCGAGACCATCTACCGCCTGGGTGACCGGCGCGGCCCCAATGCCGTGGACCTGATCCGCGAGGGGCGCATCCAGCTCATCATCAACACGCCGACGGCGGGGCAGGCGCCCCGTGAGGACCAGATCGCCATCCGCCGCGAAGCAGTGCTGTACCATGTGCCAGTCATCACGACCATGGCCGGGGCGATGGCGGCAGTGCTGGGGCTGGAGGCGCTGCGTGGCGATGGCCTTACGGTGCGCCCCCTGCAGGACTATCATGACGATCTACGCCGCGCCCGGGCGGCGGCGCTGCATCTGGCGCTGGACGATGGACAGTAACCCTTGCCCAGGCCGCTCTCGCTGCGGCTGGTGGGTACCAGCCCTCGCCCTGGCAGTCACCGGACTCGCGGAGGCCGAGACCGTGGTGACGCGCCCCATCATGCCCAGAACACCCTACGAGACGGTCGTCACCATCAAGCAGGGCGAGACACCGGGTCCCTCGATCTTTGTCATGGGCGGGTGCCACGGAGACGAGGTGGCCGGATACCTGGCGGCCGATCGGCTGGTGACCTGGACGATCACCAGGGGCACGCTGGTGCTGCTGCCCCGGGCCCATGTGGCAGCGATCAAACGCAATGTTCGCGCCTGGCCCGGCAACATGAACGCCATGTTCCCCGGCAAGGCCGACGGTTCGGACATGGAGCGCCTGGCCTATGCCATCTGGCAGGAGATGAAGGCCGCGCGTCCGGCGCTGGTAGTAACGCTGCATGAATCCCGGGGCTTCTACCGGGACGACCCCTCGGCCTACGGCCAGACGCTGACCCATGACTTCGCGGAGCTGAATCCGCTGTTTCAGCCCGTGCTGGACGAGATCAACCCGCGCATCGCCAACCCCGCACACCGCTTCGCCATCAAGGTCGCACCCTTCGCCACCTGCCCGACGTACAACGCGGTGCGCTGGCTGAAGTGTCCCGCCACCTCCATCGAGACCTGCCGTCAGCTCGGGCTGCAAACCCGCATCACCCACCAGTTGCTGATCCTGCGGGCGATGTTGAGCCGGTGGGGGATGGAGTGGGAGGAGCGATAGGCGGTGGCATCGGGCCCGGGGTGAGGCCGGGCACTGAAGTACCCGGCTAGTTGCGAACCGTCCCTCCGGGACGGGAGGGCCTGCGGGACAGGAGTGAGGTGTGGGGAGGGCTGGCCGGGCACTGAAGTACCCGGCTGGTTGTGGACTGTCCCTCCGGGACGGGAGGGCCTGCGGGACAGGAGTGAGGTGTGGGGAGGGCTGGCCGGGCACTGAAGTACCC